>Ga0207141_10287_pt1 | contig 11819 bp, 17 predicted proteins | sample Alteio_BWMinHeat_5_FD_153553 | JGI IMG/M metagenome (GOLD analysis project Ga0207141, IMG submission 153553) | Enriched cells from forest soil in Barre Woods Harvard Forest LTER site, Petersham, Massachusetts, United States -... | ecosystem: Environmental > Terrestrial > Soil > Temperate forest >... | reverse complement strand
GTATTGAAAAAAGCACGCTGGATATCAATAAATATGCTAATGTGGTTGGTCAGCGCCAACGCGATGAAAAAGGCAAGGTGGTGGATACGCCAAAACCAAAGCCAAGTGCCGAACCGGTCCAAGATTGTGAATCTTGCCAGTAATTATTAGGAGAACTTGAGACATGCCAGAAATCCCCATCACCAATCCCGATACTACAACTCCGGAATGCACCGGCGGCATACGCATGACGCGCGAGCGTGTTTCCGCTGATAACAAACGCATCATCCTTAATAACCGCACCGTGGACATCAATCAACTGGTGCCTATCAAATACAAATGGGCCTGGCATTTTTATCTGGATGCCTGCGCCAATAATTGGATGCCGACGGAAGTTTCCATGCAGCGTGATATTGAACAATGGAAAAATGCTGATGCATTCACCCCTGATGAGCGCCATGTGATCAAGCGCAATTTAGGTTTTTTCTCAACCGCGGAGACCTTGGTAGGGAATAATATTGTCCTTTCCATTTACAAGATGGTGGACAATCCGGAATGCCGTCAGTATTTGCTACGCCAGGCTTTTGAAGAAGCTATTCATGTGCATACCTTCCAATACATCGTGGAATCCCTTTCTTTGGATGAGACCGAGATTTTTAATATGTACCGTGAAAACCAGGCTATTTATGAAAAAGACGAATTCTCCATGAGCTGCACCGATGGGATCATCGATACGAATTTGGACCTATCTGCCCAAGAAGGCCTGCAAAAATTTGTTGATAATCTCGTGGCTTTTTATGTGGTCACCGAAGGGATATTCTTTTACAGCGGTTTTGTGACGCTTTTGTCTTTTGGCCGCCAAAACCGTTTGCCCGGCACCTGTGAGCAGATCCAATATATCCTACGCGATGAAAGCATCCACATGAATTTCGGCATCCAGTTGATCAATACCATCATTGAAGAAAACCCTTATTGCTGGACCCCTGAATTCCAGCAACATCTTATTAACCGTATCAAGCGGGCTGTTGAATTAGAATGCAATTATGCCAAGGAATGCCTGCCCAACGGCGTATTAGGGTTGAATATAGCCATGATGCGTGAATATGTGCAATACATCGCTGACCGTCGTCTAGAAAAGCTGCGTCTGCCGCGGCAATACAATAGCAGTAATCCTTTCCCCTGGATGAGCGAAGTTATTGACCTGAAGAAAGAGAAGAATTTCTTCGAAACCCGCGTCACTGAATATCAAACCGGCGGGGCATTAGAATGGTAAGGGTTTTTCATCTATAACCCTTTTCATTTCAATTAGTTAGCATCATTACTGGAATTCCATCGTTTTATATGTCATACTTAAAGTGGAGGGCTCTCAGTATAGCCCAAAAAACTGGAGGTGTCCTATGAAACGATTGGTCTCTATACTTATTGCGTTAGCGGTGGTGAGTTTAAGCGTGCCTGTGTTTGCTGATACTGCGTCGAAATTCCAGGGAGGTGCTAAGGATGTGATGATGTCGCCTCTGCAGGTCAGTGATAGCGTGAAGGCGGAAACGACCAATGCCAAGTTTTTGCCGTTTGCCCTTGCCGGGGGTATCCTCAAGGGTGGTTTTTATATGGCAAAGCATATTGTAACAGGTACCTTGGATATGGTCACTTCACCATTGGAAATGATCCATAGATAAGATGTAGATCTTCTTAACTGACGCCGGGGTTGTAATCCCGGCGTCTTTTTATTATAATAACCCCTTCATGGCTAAACCCAAAATCGGCGTTTTGATCATTAATTTAGGCACTCCGGACAGTCCTTCGGTGGCAAATGTGCGCAAATACTTGCGTGAATTCCTGATGGACAAGCGTGTTATAGACATCCCTTTCTGGCGCAGATTTTTGCTTATCAATTTTATCATCGCACCTTTCCGCGCCCCGCAGTCAGCTAAAGGTTATCGAGAATTGTGGATGCCTCAAGGTTCTCCGTTAAAAGTGTATGGCCAAGGGTTGGAGGTGCTTTTGCAGATCGCATTGGGCAATGATTTCGAAGTGAAATTAGCCATGCGTTATCAAAGCCCAAGCATCAAGTCGGTATTATCTCAATTCAAGGACAAAGGTTTCAAGCAGTTGATCATGGTCCCTTTATACCCTCAATATGCATCATCTTCAAGCGGATCGACGATGGAAGAGGTCATGAATGTGCTTAAAGGATGGGAAGTCATCCCGCAGATCAAGATGGTCAGCCAATTTTTCGATCATCTACTTTTTATCAAGTCCTTTGTGGAGATCGGCAAGAAATACATGGCCCAAGGGCCATATGATCATTATTTGTTCAGTTATCATGGGCTTCCAGAACATCAAATTTCAAAATCTTCTTGTGATCATTATTGTCGGTTGGGGGACTGTTGCTCGGTGTATAGTAGCAAAAATCAGTATTGTTATAGGGCCCAATGTTTTGAGACAACGCGTTTATTGGTCAAAGCGCTGGGGATCAAAAAAGAGGACTATACGGTCTGTTTTCAATCCCGCTTGGGCAAAGCACCCTGGATCAAGCCCTATACCGATGAAGTTATCAAGCAATTGCCCGGACGCGGCATTAAAAAAGTTTTGGTATTTTCTCCGGCGTTTGTGTCGGATTGCCTGGAGACCACCATTGAAATAGGTGTCGAATATAAAAAACTTTTTTTAGAGCATGGGGGAGAGCATTGGCAATTGGTCGAAAGCCTTAATGTCCATCCAACGTGGGTTGAATGTTTAAAACAATTAGTTATGTGTCATTGCGAGGAGCCGAAGGCGACGAAGCAATCTCTTAATTTATGAATAAAAAATTTTCCTGGTCAGGGGTCATTGTTGTTTTGCTCTGCCTCGCTTTCATCATGTATTACTATTTAATTTTTCGTCATACATTTATCGAACAAAACCAGCATAACCCCATCATAATTGTTAATACATCAAATTAAAAATTGACTAATTGGCATATATTTGCTAATCTTTCACCATGTCCAATAAATCATTTGGAAGCTATGGTGAACTTTTAGCCCGCCAATATTTGCAGGCCCAAGGCTATCGGATATTAGAGGAGAATTTCAAGAATAAATTTGGCGAGATCGACTTGATCGCCCAGGATGGCAAAACGATCTGTTTCGTTGAAGTAAAAACCCGCCAATCCTTGGTCCAAGGCCAGCCGTATGAAGCTGTGAATTTTTGGAAAATCCGTAAACTTTCCCAGATGGCTACTATGTATCTAAAGTATCGATACCAATCCATAGAAATCCCCTCAAGGTTTGATGTGGTCTCTATTGTTCTGGAAAAAGCGAAGCCTCCAAGTATTCAACATATTAAAAATGCATTTGATTCAACGTATTAAATCAGCTTGGGAGAGCGCGTCGTTCGCAAAGCCTTCCAGCCAATTTTCGTAATTCCTTCCAATTCTTGCAAATAGGTCTGCTACCAATAAGTTATAGAAAATCAGTAGTGATAAAAATTGATACGTTTTGGCAATTTTTAGCACATTTTATAGCACGTTCATAGCACGTTCATAGCACATATTTCTGCGTTCCAATTCGTGTATCATTACCTAACAATAGTGACTTATTGTAATGTTGTTAGGTAAATTTGCTCTTGACACCTGTTACCTAACAATATATATTTGTATTAAGAATGTTAGGTAAAAGGAGCTATTATGCGTGGTGTCATTAAAGGAGTGTTGGCGGAGGAATTAGAAAACTCTTTGCGAATGCAAAAGGACTATGAATCCGCATTGCATAAATTACCGCAGGGATGTTTGGTTCGCAAAAGTATACACGGTCACGAATATTATTATATCGTTAAACGGCAGGGCAAACATATTGGATACCTTTATCAGGGGAAATCTTCACCCGATGATATAAAGAAATATAAAGAAGCCAAAGATTTAAGGGCTAAATACCGTAATGCTTTATCAAAATTGAAAAAACAGATCAAATTTTTAAAGGGGGCTTTGCGTGGAAAAGAGCCAATATAATTTATGTATACAAATTTTTAAGAAATTTGAGCAAGCAGGGGTGTTGTCTCAATTGATCCTGATCGGAAGTTGGTGTGTTGTTTTTTATGAAGACTATTTTAAGAATTCCACGGCTTTAAGAAATTTTGCTTTAAGGACCCGTGATGTCGATTTTCTTATAGAAAATCCGGCTAAAATGAGAGTCAATGTCAACATCCCTGACTTATTGAAAGACATGGGTTTTGTTGTTTCGTATAGTGGAAGGCAGGGTTACATGAAATTAAGCCATACAGACCTTATTTTGGAATTTTTAGTCCCGGAGAAAGGCAGGGGCGTGGATGGCCCGGTTGACTTGCCAGGATTAGGAATGAACGCGGTAGCCTTGAGGTATCTAAATTTTTTGACAGAAAATACCATCCAGATCAAGGTTGAAGATTTTATTATTACTTTGCCACATCCGGCCAATTTTGCATTACACAAATTGATTATCGGCCAAAGAAGAATAAAGCAAGACAAAGCCGCCAAAGATATGGATGCGGCTGTTTGTGTCCTTAAAACTTTGATTGCCAATAATCAGCTGACTTTAATACATGATGTATTTAATAAAGCCCCTGTTAAATGGCAGAAAAAAATTATTGAGGGGTTAAAATTAACTGGTGATCGTGAACTTACACTACAAATTATTAAATTTTGATATTTGTAGTGTAAATATGGAAGTGTATCAAAATGATATCAAAATACGGCACAGACCTAAAGCACCTAATGGTGGAAAGGCCTTTGTTTAAGGTAAGATGATAATCAAAAACGAATTTAAGGGAACTTTCTCAGGTTTACTTTTGTCTAAATTGAAAAAGAAAGGGAAAAATATGAAGAAATTTATGCTTTGTGCCGCTGTTCTTATTTTACTTACTGGTCCTGTTTTTGCTGATATGCAAACTTCGGATTTACCCGCGCTTTCCTCAGGCGCTGTAGGTTGTCCTGCGGATCAAATTCAAATTAGCAATTTAAATGGGACCCCGAATGTCGTTACATGGATGGCGAAGTGTAATGGTAAAACATATTACTGTAGTGCGCCTCAAAGTATTAATAATGGAGCTGGGTTTTATGGAGGGATTGCTTGCAAGGAGGCGCAGATATGAGATATTTGATCTTGTGTGTATCTGTCTTGCTTTTATCTTCTTGTGCCAGCACTATTGCAAGTATTTCCCCTACAACAAAGACTCCTACCATGTTAAATTCAATCTCTTCAGGGAGCATAGGTTGTTCTGCGGATCGAATTCAGACTTATAACTATAATGCACCTGTTGTTTCTTGTGGGGTATTAGCCTGGTGTACTCCCACTGCTACTTGGACGGCTCAATGCAATGGTAAAGTATTTTATTGCACTGGTGATCTAGCCCCCGAAATCTGTGCCAGTGGTTTTGTAGTATAATGGCAACAGAAAGGGGTCAAAAATGGCAAAGAAAAGGTTCAAAGCTGAAGACATCATCTTAAAGTTACGGGAAATTGAAATCCATCAAGGCAAGGGGATGGATATCCTGACTGCATGCAAGCAAGTGGGAATAACGGATGCAACGTATTACCGTTGGCGAAAAGAATATGGCGGGATGAAAGTTGACCAAGCAAAAAGGTATAAAGAGTTAGAACAAGAAAATACCAGGTTAAAAAAGATTGTGGCTGACCAGTCTCTGGATATTGCAATCCTTAAGGAGGCAGCCCGGGGAAACTTCTAAGCCCGGCCAAGAAACGCCGGGCGATTGAAACATTGATGGTGACCTTTGCGGAAGCATCACAAAGGCGTATCTGTAGATTATTGGGTCAATCCAGGTCAACGCAAGGTTACCAATGCCGTATCAAGGATGATGAGCCGGTATTAGTCAAAGAGATAATTGATCTGGCTAAAGAATACGGACGATATGGTTATCGAATGATAACGGGATTGCTAAAGCTAGCAGGTTGGGACATCAATCATAAGCGTGTTGAACGAATTTGGCGACGGGAAGGATTAAAAGTGCCACAAAAACAGCCCAAACGCAGACGCTTATGGCTCAATGACGGTTCTTGTGTACGATTACGTCCAAGATACAAAAATCATGTGTGGAGTTATGATTTTGTAATGGACAGGACGCACAACGGCCGAGCTATCAGGATGCTTAACATCATTGATGAGTTTACGCGTGAATGCTTGGCCATAGAGGTTGATCGGAAATTGAATTCAGCAAGAGTTATTGAAGTTTTAGCGCGATTATTTGTTGAACGCGGGACGCCACAATACCTTCGTTCAGATAATGGCCCAGAATTCATTGCCAGGCGCGTAAGATTCTGGCTTAAACGCCAAGGCGTTGACACGCTATTCATCGAACCTGGCAGCCCTTGGGAAAATGGTTATATTGAATCGTTCAATGGCAAATTACGCGATGAGTTGCTGGACAGGGAAATTTTTGATACGCTTTATGAATCACAGGTTTTAATTGAACGCTGGAGAATCCAGTACAATACCATCAGGCCGCATAGTTCGCTGGGGTATCGTCCGCCAGCACCTGAAACAGTACAGTCAAGTTGGTTAAACCAGCCATTAGTACTACACAACAGTTGGCACAACTAGTAGGGGCAGGTCACCACGACCTGAGCGGGAACGTTCAACTGCCGATGGCACTCCTTCTTCACGACAGGTCTCTACTATTGCACCTACATCTTCCAACCAATTCTCTTTGTCAAAATCCATTGCCAGGAAATGGCAACTTTCATTCTTGAGCATTGGATAAACGCCCATGATTTGAGCGCCTGTTAAATGCTGTCTGATGGCAACTTCATCCGGTGATAAAAATCCCTGATTCGGACATTCAGAACATTTAATGATAGGCTTACGGCACAGGGCGCGATCCCATTCGTGTTTACAGACAGGACTATACCCCTTCTTGCCGGTTTTATTGTTGATCCAAAGTTTGGCATAAACATCTTCACGGCCACGAAAATAACTTTTAAACAATGCTATTTTATCTGCGGGCGTTTGTGTTTGACTGTTAATTACTGGCTCAGATTGCTGTGGTGTGATTTGTGGGAGGGACTGTAATTTAGCTTGGCTTTGATTCTTGATAGTATTAAGCAAGGCAATCTGCTTATTGATTTCTTCTATTTTCTTCTCAAGAGCCTCACGCTGAGGATCGTAATTATTTTGTTCATCGTTTTTATACATCCCGACCTCAAAATCTTTTGATTTATCCCGATTTAGTAAGAAATACTATTTTCGTAATACCTCCAGCTTTTCGAAATCGTTAGGCGTTTTATAAGGCCTTCCCTTTTGCGTGTTGATATATTCGCGAACTACTTCGGTTGTAGCGCCATCTGAAACAGAAGCAACATAATAACCCCGCGCCCAAAGAACACCATCTTTCCATATAAGCCGCTTCAATTGTGGAAGAAATTCTTCTCTAAGCATTTTTGAAGAAATGCTTTTAAATACCTGAACTATTTTTGACGGAGAATGTTTGGGGGGAGCTTCCACCAATACGTGGACGTGATCAGGCATTATCTCCTGTGCAATAATTTTTAACCCATACGCTTTTGCAATTCCCTCAAGTATTTGTTTCAGCCTTTCGGGTATTTCTCCTACAAGAACTTCCCTCCGATACTTAGGAATCCATATCAAGTGATATTTAATGCTGTGACGAGAATGTGCACCGGAACGGGCGGTATCTTGATAAAAATAGTGTAGTACTGCTTTTAACGTTTCAAATCGCTGAAGTTATATTTCTGAAAGAGCCATGTGTGTGTTTTAAAAGACAGGCTTGACAACGCTATATTGGGCTATATACTATAATTAGATTTAAGGGACTGGGGTTTCCCGGTCGGCAAATGGCTCTGGTGCAAACCGGAGCCGTTTGTTTTTATGGAAAAATTTTGAGTCCATAGACCTGCCCTTTACCACGATAAAACTTGCTCTTTAAAACCTCATAAGCCAAATTTTCTGCTTTTGGGTTCAAGACATGTCTTGCGATTGGATAAGCCGCCAAATCGGCTAACTGCATCCCGATGATGTTCATATTTTTGGGCACAAATCTTAACTTGAACTCAATTTTCTTAAAACGTTCTGCTGGGATATAATCCGTACCCTGACTGACGGTTCTCAAAAAACACAGCATCAATTCATCATCTTCCCGTTTACCACGACTTTCAGCAAGAATATGTACCTTCTGCTGTCCTTTTTCCTCCAACAATGGCAATAGACGCTCCAAAGTAAACACAAGGGCAAGATCGTATGGATTCTTTGCATCTATACCATAGCGATCTTTATGGTCTTGTTTTCGAATAACGGATGCAATGAGAGTGTAATCAAACCCACCCATGATTTTATTAATCCTGATATAAAATTCCTGACGTTTTCTGACATCAGTTAGAATACGGAAATCACCAAGGGTCTTTCTGATTTCGCGTGAATGTAGGATAACCGCTTCATGCCCAAAGAAATCTGTTTTTAATCGGGAAATTTCTGGAACTATCTTATGATTATAGGTCACATCATCGCAAATAAACATGGCCAGGGCAAATAAAGGGAAATCTCTATCCACCGCCTCCAATGTGTGATCGCCAGATTCGTCAAGGTATACCAACAAAGGCATGCCGTTAATATACCCTTACTCAAATAAAAGTGCCACTTTTTATTATAAATGCCCCAAAATTTCTTTTCTGAAAGATTATCCCAAGGTTCTTGCTCACCAAAAACTTTTTACAACGAATACAGATTATTTTCATAGTTTACTTCCTCCTCATTAGGGTCATACCTCTCCCAATCTGGACTTGTCTGTCGTTTTGTTCTTTCCAATTCTTTCTTTAAGGAATCAAGAATAAAACCATCAATCCTCTTCCAAATATAAGAAGCAAACCGAACGGGCTTAAAGTTACCACCCTTATCCCTGTATCTAAGATTATATGTCTTTATTTTATCGTAAAGAATAAACGTTGCTTCAGAAAGGATCTCCTCGCCAAAACGCTCGATATAAACTGGAAAGGTCTTCTTATAAATCCTGAAAATGACAAAGCCAATATGCCGCAGGACAAGCTCTTCAGTTTCCTTTTTAAAGCCTTTCTTGGCTTTGGCTATGAGACGTCGTTCTTCAACAAGAGAGATACGCGGATATTTAGGTATTGTTTTACGGTAATTTTCTAAAAACACAGGTAGGCATTATACCGCGAGAGGTTGTGCCGAATCTTGAGGAATCCATTTTAAAAGCCATTGCTTTTGGTGCTCAGAGAGAGGATTCTTTACGCTTTGCGGTGACGGCCAACAAATAAAATTACAGCCTAATTTTCTGCCGAGCAGGTATGCATTATAGAGATATTCGTAAGTCCATCGTACCCAGTGATTAGTCCGGTACAATTCCGAAATAGATTCTTCCCTTCCAGCCTGTGCGAGGGTTTCGTTCATAATTTTCACATTATCATCCATCGGATTAAGTACCTCAGAAAAAACTTCGACCGGTTTTAATGATGCAATACTTCTTAAGACTTCTTCAATGGTGCCAAGATTATGAAATGGCATAACAGGCGCAATGGCTACATACACCGGAATATTTTTAGCCACGGCTCTTTCGAGCATTTTTAATCTTCGTGTAGGGGCCGTGGCCCCTGGCTCCAAAACACGCGCCAATTTATCATCCAAATATGGCAATGATGTGCCCAAAACAACTTGGTCAGTGTATTTTTCTAAAATATCAAAATCTCTTTCTACGAGAGCAGAACGCGTTTGTATTCTTACCTTGTGACCTGCCTCCAAAACGAGCTTAAGTATCTCCCTGGTCAATTTTAATTTTGATTCAATAGGGCTATAACAATCTGTCAAAAAACTAAGTAAAATAACACCCTCCCCCCACTTGGTTGAATGACGATGAGGATCAAATGTTCTTAGTTCGTGTTTGAGACGTTCGATAATATTTTCTTTAGGGAAAATATATTTTCCCCAATCACGCTGACTGTGCCCATTATTAATAAATTTAACACCAGGCATGGCCGGGCAATAACAATGCTTACAGCCATGCTCACAGCCGACGTAAGGGTTAATCACCCAGTCGCCTAAGCGTTTTTTCCAAAGTTTTGATTCAGAAATGATTGCCATAGCCTAAAGGAATTCTAATTGTCCGGAACTGTCCTTACCAGTGATTTTCTTCCAAAATTCAATGCCTTTGGGATTTCTGGAAGCAAAAAACAAAAAGTACATTGATGCATTTTTTGTATTTCTTACCTCTATATCCTTATATTCAACCGTTGAATACCCCAGAGCCTGAATTCTTTGCTTATATAGCTTAATGACGTCTAAATGTTCATTTATAGTACTCCAATCGACAGAACCACCTAAAAATAATCCAAGAGGTGAGGAATCACCTTGCTTTTTATACCGCGCAAAATTACGTTTAATATCCATGCCAAATTGGATATTTAAAAGCAGATCTGCTTTCCGGTTACGGGTCAGTAGCTCAATTGTTTTAAAATGAATATTAATTTTCGTTGGATCAGCAAATATCAAGTGCAAATCGCGATCATTTAAAGAATGACTAATATCACCCATTAAGGCATTACAATCGCCTTCAAAAAAATGGATACTTTTATATTTTGGCGATTTTTTACAACGTTCTTTGAGAGCTGCCAGACAAGCTGAGTCCTCTTCAACAAAAATATATTTATGGAATTCATACTGCAGGGATTGCAAAGCTGATCCATCCTCTTCTTTGCCCGTTGCCTCAATCAGGCATCTCCCAGGGCCGGCAAATAGATCAACAAAGGTAAGATTCCATTTTCGCCGCATCGACGTTGTAAATATATGGAAATAGCGACTAAGATAATAATATTTATCTTTAATCCATGGACCGCTGGGACGAATTGGTAAATTATCCACTTTTGAAAGATATTGCTTAGAAGGCATACTTTTCCCCTTTCATTTGTTATGCTTAGGGGGAAAGCATAGGATTGGTAAGATTGTGAATATATTACCTCACATTAATGTTAATCACAAACACTATTCCTTCTTTCCTTCGCCCAATTTGAACGTGAAATTATCAGTGAACGAACGCGGGATAAATTAGGAGCTGCTCGTAAACGAGGGCAATGGCTTGGAGGACGGCCTCCCTATGGCTATATATACAATCCGAAAGAAAAATGTAAAATCATCATTGATCCAGAAAAAGCAGATATTGTTCGAAAAGTCTTTAAGCTCTATCTTGAAAAAAATTCTGCCCTTGAAGTTTCTCAAGTAATGAACGAAGCCGGACACCGCACCTCTTCATGGACTACTAAAGCCGGGAAGCCTATTGGTGACAAAAAATATAGTCTAAGCCGCGTTACCTATATGATTAATAACGAAGCCTACATTGGTAAAGTAAATTACAAAGGGCAGATCTACCCTGGGCTGTGGTCACCTATCATAGATGAAGAAACATGGGCTAAGGCTCACGAGCGATTGGCTGAGCACCGGAAAGAACGCAAACCCTATCGCAACATCGGATGCTCCGGACTTCTAACCAAAATCCTCAAATGCAAAGCCTGCGGTTGTGCCATAGTCCACACCTATGTGATCAAAAAAGGACGGCACAAGTACCATTATTACTATTGTTCCAATGCACAAAAGCGCGGGAAATCTGAATGCGCCATCCGGTATGTAGGAGCACAATCCCTCGAAGAATCAGTCGAGAAATTCTTACGGGGAACGATCAAAATAACCGAAACTATGCCAAACAAAGCTGAAGCCGAATCAATCCTCTCTCCAATCTGGAATACAATCTTTTTTTGAAGAGAAACGGCGTATCCTGCGAGCACTCATTCAAAACGGTGACTTTGATATGAAGACAAATATGGTCGGATTGGTACTTACTGGCTCGACTGAAAG
>Ga0207141_10228_pt1 | contig 11837 bp, 12 predicted proteins | sample Alteio_BWMinHeat_5_FD_153553 | JGI IMG/M metagenome (GOLD analysis project Ga0207141, IMG submission 153553) | Enriched cells from forest soil in Barre Woods Harvard Forest LTER site, Petersham, Massachusetts, United States -... | ecosystem: Environmental > Terrestrial > Soil > Temperate forest >... | reverse complement strand
TGACCTGACGAACCAAGATCGGACTTTCTTTATCGGCATTGATCTCATGGATCGCCGCCTTGTTGGCACCGCTTTTATCCATCGTCACCTTATCAGGCACATCGTTATTGCGCATGGCCTTTTCAAAAAAATGCAGGGCCGCTGCCTTGTCGCGCTTGGCCGTCAACAGAAAATCGACCGTTTTGCCTTCTTTGTCAGCGGCGCGATAGAGATATTTCCAGACGCCCTTGACCTTGATATAGGTCTCGTCCATCCGCCAACTCGAACCCACAGGACGTTTGTGCTGGTGGAAAAGCTTATCGAGGATCGGCAGAGACCGGCTGGCCCAACGGCCGATAGTGGAATGGTCAACCAACACCCCGCGCTCTACCATCATCTCCTCAAGATGCCGGTAGCTCAACGGATACGCCGCGTACCAGCGAATGCATACCAGAATCCCCTCGATCGGAAATCGCATCCTTTTCATGTCCAGCATATCGGCTCGCCATCATTTAAAGACCAGAAGTCTACCCAATCACCTTCATGTTGGCGATTAACCCGCCCAGGTCGACCCGCAGCGACCATATTTCAACTCTGGATCGTTAATGCAACAGAACCATAATTCCTTATTGCGACAAAACCCATTTATTTCTCCACTACATGGATTTTCGAAGTAGAGAGCAGACAAACTGTTCGTCCACCTCCAATGGAATAATTTTTCTGATATTCAGTTGCTGTACCGCGATTTTTTCACGTTCAACACAAACGGCCATCAAGTAATCGGGGAAAACCCGAAATTGCCAAAATCGCCAGCAAGATGGATGGTCATCAAATAAAGGATGAAACTTAATACTGACGCCCGCTTCATCGTAAAAACGAAAGCTGAATTGATCCAATGGAATCGACAATCCCATGCCGCGCGCTTTAATATATGCCTCTTTCAGCGTCCAATATTGGAAAAAATGGTCATGCTGAACATTCTCTGGAAGCGCATGAAGCGCATCAGTTTCTTCTACAGAAAAATAGTGACGTGCCACATTAATCGGCGCTTGTCGCACACGAATATTCTCTGTATCGACTCCCAACGACTTTTCATTAGCGATGCCGAGCACTATGAGGCCTTGCGTATGAGAAATATTGAACGATATTTTCTGGCCAATGGCATCATCGTTCTCTATTGCAGGTTTCCCATAAGCATCGGTTGAAAATCGCCACTGCTCAGGTTTTATCGGCGCATATCGCGACAAGACGGTTCGCACAAGCGTCCGCGTGACCAGATAGCGATGCTGATCCTTTTTGAAATAGAAACGCCTCTCTTGATCTCGCTCCTTTTCAGTCATGAGCTGACGATATTGCGCCAATAGCTCCTCGTCGCCAATATCATCTGGAAAGGCAAGCCATATGTCTATTTGGTTGGGATGAAGGTCTATCATCTTTGAGAAAACTAATCGATCATCTCTGTGCTCTCAGCAAACTGCGATCAATTGAGGTGTCGTGAATACACAGTAATTGCTTTGCCGCGATCATTGTCTCTCCCGGATATCCAAACGCATTATTGATGTAGAGCGTATCGTTGATGACGATTTTTTGGTTAACATGACTATGCCCATAGACATGAACGTGGGAATTGAGCCGCCTGATTTGTGACTCCAGTCTGGCGGTTCCCAAAACCGGGTACAGATATCGTTTACTGGGTGGAATATGATGTGGCATCACATCGATTCGAGGCAGAAAATGCGAAAACGATATGACGGTATGATTGCGTATGCCAAGTACCGATTCGTTCGCCTGCAAGAAATAACTGGTAATTTCCTTCTCTCCGAAATCAGACGGCCAGCGGCAAGCCCGAAAATCCATCCAATTGGCCAGGAGTTCACTATCCGGTTCGCCAAAAGTATAGTCATACCATGACAGTAACGGAACAATCGACAGCGATTCGCAATGATACGGCTGCATGGAAGCATGGGCATTGTCGACCACCGCGCAAACCTCCCGAAATTTCTCGATCGAGTCTCGATCTACTGCATCGCGAATCACCCATAACTCGTGGTTTCCGGGAACATACAACACCTTCTTAAAACGACTCGTCAAGGATTTCAGACAACGCTCAAGCAGCAGTAAGGAGTCCGTCACATCGCCAGCCAAGATGAGCAGGTCATCTCTATAATCGAACGCAGATAGGTTTGCCAACCAGATTCTGTTAACGTCGTAGTCGACATGAATATCGGAAAGTGCGAAGAGTCTCATTGATTAACTGGCATAGCCTCAAATTGGGGTTCTGTTGCGTTAATGCGCTAGAGTTGAAATTTGGTCGGTGCGTGTTGCGTGCGGCTCAAACTGGACTGCACTGTCCTGCCAAGGCATAAAATTGGTCGGCAAAAGACATCTCGCTGTCGTCCTCCAGCATGAGCCGACCTTTGCGGATCATGTGCATGAGTTCGATGCCGGTCAAGACGTTTTTGGCCGACTGAAATGACTGAAAACCGAGCATCGGTCGTGTCACGCGTTTGACTGCGCGGCGGTCCTGCTCGACGAGGTTGTTGAGGTATTTGACCTGACGAACCAAGATCGGACTTTCTTTATCGGCATTGATCTCATGGATCGCCGCCTTGTTGGCACCGCTTTTATCCATCGTCACCTTATCAGGCACATCGTTATTGCGCATGGCCTTTTCAAAAAAACGCAGGGCCGCTGCCTTGTCGCGCTTGGCCGTCAACAGAAAATCGACCGTCTTGCCTTCTGCCATTTGCTATTATCCTTTTACGGACGGCAACTTAAACCTTTGTCTCAAAATCCGGGTCCACTATAACCCGCCCAGGTCGACCCGCAGCGACCATATTCCAACTCTGGATCGTTAATGCAACAGAACCATACGCTGCGTCTTAATACGGCTTTGTATCTATGGACTCCCTCTGTTTTGCAAGTAAAAAATTCAATCAACCAGTAGGAAGTAAATTTGCATGTATCTATGCGGCCTGTAATTGAGCGGTTTATTGCTCTGGCCCAAATGCAATACGAACGCTAGAATCCTTATAACATCACGGCTTCAATGAGCCATTATACAGAACGGATTCACCCAACGTCGGTTCGACCTGTTGGCATCAATCGGTTTTTACTTTCGCAAACTTGGTGGGTTACTCTACAAACAGAACTGTCGTTAATCTGAACTACAACATCGTCATGCCTCTCATTAAACCGGTATGCTCCCTTTGATAAGTTTATCAAACAGGAGTGTCCGAAAATGTCAGGCTACCTCATGGATTAATTTTTAGCTGCAGTTTCTTGAAGTCTGTGGAAAGACTCCTCATTTTTAAATTTATTAATCCAGCGAAAATATAGAATGACGGAACAAAGTGCGATGACAGTGACGTGGGCGATTGTAATGCCAATTAGTCCCCAATTTAATGTAAATCCCATCACGTACGCGAGTGGCACACCAATGGGCCAGATGGTAATCACACTAAGCTGCATTGGAAATCGTGTGTCATGAAGCCCGCGCAGTGCGCCTATCGTTATATTTTTTATCGCGTCAAAAATCTGTCCAATTGCCATCAAAATCAAGACGATTGAGAGTGTTTGGTAAATGTGGGCATTTTTTGAACTGTTTTCTATAAATACGCTGATAAAAATATTGGGTATGAATGCAAACATAAATAGAATTACCAAGGAGTAGATGACCCCCATGCTTATATAGGCATGACAGGTTTGCTTAATCTCGCTAAGCCTGTTCGCACCAAACTGCTTGCTGATGACAACTGTGATTGCTTGGGAAAGGCCAAATATAGGAATTGCCAGCATTAACAAGTAGCGCGTAACAACTTGCTGCATAGCCAATGCCTCTATGCTAATCCAGCCCACCATTACGATCATAAATAGGAAGGAAAACATCTCGTTGCCAACATGAATTGAAATTGGGAGGCCAATCTTGATTATCTTGTACACGTCCTTTTTAAGATTCTGCTTCTGAAAGCTCAACATTTTTTTATCCTGATAATCAGGATTTCGCAATATAAAAAAACCTAAGACAAGAGCTGCTGACCATGAAGAAATAGACACGGCCCAAGCTAGTCCTTCAAGACCCAAAACAGGAAATCCGAATTTTCCAAATATCAATGTATAACCAAGAATTGACGAGATCAATAGGTTGCCGATACTGTAGAAGAAAACGACAATTTGTTTGAATGTACCTAAAAGTAGTTGTATAAACACAGTTATCAATCCAGCCGCAGGGATTGACCACATATAAACATGGAAAAATTGTGCACACTGGTGAGCTAGGTTTGCAGGCTGTCCAAGTGACAGCATAATAGGCTCAATGAAATAGAGTATTGCCATCGTTGGGATGCACAATAGTAATGAAATAAGGCATCCAGCAACAAACAATTGCCCAACATGTTCAGGTTGCTTATCTTGTCCTATAACTTTTCCAATCAATGGGCTAAGAGAGGAGAGCAGTCCAAAAATCACGGTGATCAAAATAAGTTGGATCACGTTAATAAATAATCCTGCCGCGAAAGCAGTTTCGCTTACACGAGATAGCATTAGATTGCTAATAAATCCGCTGGTCATGATCAAAAATTGGGAAATAACCAGTGGTAACGAAAGTTTTAAAGCCTCCCGGAAATATCCCCTAGATGTCGTCGTAGCGCTAATCGAAGATCTATCTGTCAGCATTTATCCTGTCCTTGAAAGAAAAAATGATAATTTACAGAGGGGGCTTACTACAATTGAGACGCCTCCAGTGTTACTCGCTTTGATTGATTACTTACTCAAAGGCTACTCTTGCTTTAAACCATCAATGATGCTCGAAAAGGCAATGTTTTTCAATGGAAAGTATGAAATTATTGTAACTATGCAGCAAGTTAAGTAACGCCAAATAATCGATTTGAAAAAAATAGCTCGTCGTTCCCGCGTTCGCGAGGATGACGGTAATTTTCTTTGCACTGGTGATAATTATTCAAATCAATTTTTTGGAATTACTTAAATTGGTTCTATGTTGTTTTAAGTGGGTAATGAGAAAATAACGAGTAGTCCAAATCCAAACAAGGATTGTCGTGCTCATATTTATACATGCACCACAATCTTCCCCATAGCGCGGCGTTCGTGGAGCCTCGCCAGGGCTTTACCTGCTTGCTCCAGCGGAAACCGTTCTGATATGAATGGCTTAATTTTTCCGCAGCGGTACAACTCTAAAAGCGACCTGACGTTTTCATGGTGTGCCGACAGCTCGCGACTTACGAACTCCCCCCATAAAACACCAATGATCTGACATGCTTTAAGCAACACCAAATTAAGTGGGATATTGGGAATGCCCGCGGTAAAACCGATCACCAGGTAACGCCCGGCGTGCGCGATAACGCGCAGCGCGACTTCGGTGTAATCTCCGCCGACAGGATCACAGATTACATTGGCGCCTGTCTTTCCACACGCCGTCTTAAGCCGGTCTTTGAATGCCTTAGCCGCAGCATGGTCGAGCGGACCTTGTGGGCAGACTATTCCATCATCTGCGCCGTGACGCCGCGCGAGTGCTAATTTTTCTTCAGAAGAAGCCACAGCCACCACTCGCGCACCCAATGCCTTACCCAGTTCCACCGCTGCAAGACCAACGCCACCAGCTGCGCCAAGCACTAGCAAGACCTCACCGTGTTGTAGCCGAGCCCGGTTCTTCAAGGCATAAAACGCTGTCGCATAAGTCAACAGCAGGCAGGAAGCTTCGTCGAAAGGCAACGCCTGCGGCAGGATGAAACAATTGTCAGCAGCAAGATTGACCTTTTCCGCCATGCCGCCTTTATTTCCCGTTGCTCCGAAAACACGATCCCCAACCTGGATGCCTTCGACGTTTATACCAACGGCATCAACGATGCCTGCTATTTCTGATCCCGGAATAAACGGTCTTGGTGGTTTGTCTTGATAGCGATCATTAATAATTAATAAGTCAGGGTAGTTGACTGCACACGAAACAACGCGCACCCGCACTTCTATTGGCCCTGGAATGGGTTCTAACACTTCACGCAACACAAGAGTTTCAGGGCCTCCTGGTTCTGTACTTAAGATTGCTTTCATGTTGATTCCATCATGGCAGAAGTTATCTATTGATCTGCGTAGCTGAAGTTTGAATAAATAGTCATCGTTCTCATAGAGTCGATAATGCTAAATGTTCAAACTTCCGCTACGCAGATCAATAAGTTGCAGACATGTCGTAGAGCAGATCGCCTGCTACAACGTCGAAAAAAATATTACTCATGAGGTCCTTGCAAAACGAAGCAAGTAAGTGAGATTTATTGCATGTTTTGCAAAAAAAGAGGGGTAAGAAGCGGCCATTACTGGCAAGATGAAAGTGACAAAACAACCATCGACGCTCCAGTCTCTACCGCGACCAAATCGATTTAATTAACTGATCTACATCTTGCTGAAGTGCGACAACATGCGTTCAATATTGGCGGTACGACCAGTGAAAAGTTCAAAGGCTCTGGCTGCCTGAAAAACCAGCATGCTGGCGCCATCCACTGTTTGGCAGCCCATATTACGTGCAGCTCGTAACAATTCTGTCTCAAGCGGGGCATAGACAACTTCGGCAATCCATAAATCAGGACGAAGCAAGTCAAGCGGCATGGCTGAGCCTGGAGAGCTGGTTGACCCTGTCGGCGTTGAGTTGATAATGCCATTTGCTCCGTGAAGGGCCTCGTTAGGCGTTTGACTGGTACGAATATCTTTTGTAGGAAAAATGAGAGCAAGGCGCTTTGCAAGCAACTGGGCACGTTCGTTAATAACATCTACAATCGTGAGCTGCTGTGCGCCGATTTCTAGTATGGCATGCGCCGTTGCAGAACCAACGCCGCCAGCGCCAAACTGAAGAACCCGGTCCAACGGCACTTGCGGTAATGTGGAACAAAAATTTTTGGCAAATCCCCTAGCGTCCGTGTTATAGCCAATACGACGGTTTGCTTGAAAGAGTACGGTGTTGACAGCGCCAATGGCCAAAGCCTCGGGACTGAGTTCATCGAGTAAAGGTATTACAGCCTGCTTGCAAGGGAGCGTAATGTTGAGGCCGCTAAACCCGTTTTGCTGAGCCTCATCCAATAAATCAGCTAATCCGGCAACACCAATTCCACGCGCATCGAGATCGATCAGATCATAACGGCATTGTATTCCTTGCGCCCTGGCTTCAGCTTCGTGTAGCGCTGGGGATTTAGACTGTGAAATACCCGCACCAATCAGTCCGAGTCGAAGGGGCGGTGCAATGCCTCTGGCCAAGGTTGAGATGATTGAAGCACTTTGATGAAGTATTTCTATCATGCTCTTATCCCTTTTTTAATGAGGCCGCCAAAAGTTGAGTCGACTCGAAAACGGCACGAGCATGCTGTTCTTGATTCACTGGTGCGTTGGTTGGCACTTCAAGTGAAATTATCGTTTCGGAGGGAAGTTCAGTAAGAAGTTCTTGCAATGGTAGGGCGCCGCGGCCTGGCGGTAGACGTCCGGAACGACCTTCATTTATTGATGCCTCTAGGTTTGCTGGCGGCAATGCAACAGCATCGCAAAGTTGTACGCTGTGTATAACGCCCGGGGGGGCTTTATGAACGTCACGAGGAGAACCTCCGGTTCGAAATAAATGGAGGGCATCTATCAGCACACCTCCATTTTTTCGCCCTGCGGACAAAACCACGTCAAGGGCATTATCGAAATTCTTTACCTGACGCCAGGCCATATATTCAAGATTGATCCGAATGCCAGATGGTGCGGCGAGATCACAAAGGCTGGCAAAATTTGCCGTAAGCCGTGCCCGGTTCGGATCATCACCACAGACGCTCAGACTTCGTGCCCCGAGCGCGCTGGCAGTGTCGAGCAATTCGGCAAGTTGCTGCGGTTTGAAATGCTCCCCGATACCAATAAATTCAATGTCATTGACCTGCATGCCTTCATCTTGAAGTTTATGCTGCATCTCTCGTAGTACGGCACTTCCCGGTGGCAGCTCATAGAAAGTCGAACCAGGAAAAGCCGGATAAAGTCGCAAACCGATGGACGAATAGCCGGTCTTTGCGGCAAGGCTGACAAGTTGTAGAGGAGGTACGTCGAGAACGGTGAGATGAGCAAGCGCTAATTTCAAGGGAGAGGTGAAATTCATCATCTGGTCTTACTTTTATTGTAAAGATTGTCTTTCGCGTACTCCTGTTTTTGTAGGGTAAGCTCCAATAATTCGTTTAAATCATCTTCCGGATCATAGTCAGGCTTATCCAGCGGAGGCAGTACTTCCACAACATCAAACGAAAATGCATCAGCCCCAAGGCTATTCCAGTCATTTTGTAATTGCTTATTATTATGTGAGCCAAATCGCAGCTCAGACATATGCCGGTTTAGTTTGACTTGCACATCCCGGTTGCATTCCAAAAGAGCTCGGCCCGTATTTTTGTTTAGTACACGATAGACGCCCATAATCTTCGGTGTTTCTTTATATTGTTGCTTAAGTTTTTTCTTATGATCCATCGTGTCAATCCTGTCTATGACTGAGTTTGGGGTATGTGCATCTGACCTTAAGCCAATTTTGATTTCAAAGCATAGCTGATGTTACGCAAAGCCGTATTAGGTATGTCATTTGGCACTCAGAAAAGGCGGGCTCCAAATCTGGCACCAAATTGCCTCCTGTCAATGCGTCGTACCCCACAAAAAATAGCTCGATGGTGGACGAGGGATTACCTGCGGCACGACGGCACGTTACAAGAGCAACACAGGGAAAAAAAGGCGTTGGCAACATTGCCAGGGAACAGTATAGGCAAATATTTCCATTTGAAAACCTGTTAGAAGTGATAGGTGCATAGTAGGCACCCGTTAGCATCATGCATGGATTCGGCTATAGATTTCCTTGAAAATAGGAGCCCGACTCCCATTAGCCCATGCCCTTATACACAAGTCCAGCCTGCTCATCGTCCAGCCTGAAATCGGTGTAACTGGTCAATTTTCGCCTCTGCCCTTGTAAACTGCCGAGTTTTCGCGTTTATTCTCGTCTTTTGGGTGACGCGTTGACAATAGCATCAGCAGACTGGGCGGCTACGGAATTTGCACAGCTGGATCTTGGCGACGCACGCCTCAACAGGCGAGCGAGGACATTGATGGAGCGAATTGCAGCGGATCCGACGGCGAGTATTCCTGAAGCCTGCGACGGCTGGGGTGAAACCATCGCGGCGTATCGTTTCCTGGGCAATGAGTCGATTGACTGGCGGGACATCATGGCGCCGCACTGGCGGCAGACGCAGTTGCGGATGCAAAACGAGCCGGTGGTGCTGTGCCTGCAAGACACGACCGAACTCAATTTTAATGGTCAAGAAATCGAGGGGCTCGGCCCGTTGAGCTATGACAGCCAACGTGGCATGTATCTGCATCCGACCTACGCCGTCACGCCCGAGCGCACAGCGCTGGGCGTGGTTGACACCTGGATGTGGGCACGTGAAAAGCGGAGCAAAGACGGTCAGCGCGATGGGCCGAAGGAAAGCTTGCGTTGGGTGGAGGGCTACGATCGCATCGCCGAGATGGCACAGGAGATGCCAAGTACGCGTCTGGTGTATGTGGCGGACCGCGAAGCGGACTTGATGCCCTTGATGCAGCGGGCACAACAGCTGGCCCATCCTGCCGATTGGCTGGTGCGTGCCGCGCACAATCGCTGCGTGCCCGATGGCGGCAAGTTGTTCGATGTCGCGACCAGCGGGGCGCCAATGAGAGAGATCAGCTTTACGATGAGTTCGCGCCATGGGGTCAAAGCGCGGCTGATGCGGCAGCAGTTGTGGGCACGGCGTGTGGAACTGGCCGCTGGCAAAGGCAATGTCATCAGCGTCACCTGCATCGTGGCGCGCGAAGTAGGCGCGCCGGCAGGGACCAAGCCAGTTGAATGGCGTTTGCTGACGAATCGCCATGCCAACTCCCCCGACGAAGTCAATGAATTGATCGATTGGTACAGGGCTCGATGGGAAATCGAGATGCTGTTCGATATCCTGAAAATGCCTGTCGAGTCGAAGCGTTGCAGTTGTCCAGGATTGACCGTTTGGAGCGTGCTCTGGCCATGTTCATGGTCGTAGCTTGGCGCGTTGCATATCTGATGCGCCTGGGACGAACCAGTCCGGACTTGGATGCTGGGCGCTACTTCGATTGGGCGGAAATTAAGGCCGCCTACGTGCTGGCCAAGAAGCTGCAACCGGACAGACCAAGTTTGAACGAAGTGCTCAGGCTCATTGCGCAGCGAGGCGGCTTCCTGGCGCGCAAAGGCGACGGCGAACCAGGCGTGAAAGCAATCTGGAAGGGACTGACCAAGATACGACTCGTCGCTGAAGCGTTACGGGAAATGAACTCGGCCTATGACTGAAGACGAGTTATGTATAAGGGCATGCGTACAACCACGCTGCCTTTATTGATGGCATTTCTGAAGCAACTTTAGTTTGTAGGTCATTTTTTATGTGCGAGGATGGGGCAGCGGTCATTGGGCGAATCCTGACTCGAAACCGTCGGCGCAACATAAATTTCGGCGCAACACAGCCCCTGAATTAAACATGATCGAAATATTATGGAAGCAAGCTAAATATTTTTGGCGCAAATTTGAAACATGGGCCAAGGACTCCTTCAAGGAAGAAATCGGCGAGATGCTCGATGGCTTTGGCTCAAAATTTCAAATCAATTTTTTGTGATTACTTAACATCAGAGCATAATTAGGTTTAAGAAACAGAAATTCGGCTAAAATTGCTTCATTAAATGCATTCATTTTTTAGTGAAGTCCTATATGATTCTCATAGACCGCTCATCAAATCATTCATGAAGACTATTGCCAAAATTGATAAATACCGTATTCAGGCAAATCGTTTGCAAAAGTCGGTTAGGCAGTTATTTAAAGAGAAAATGTCAGGTTCTGAAATCGACCAGATTATCACGCGCTTTAAGCAAATGGGTGAGCTCAACAGTGAAAATCCAGAGTACAGTCACAAGCAGCTTAATGCGTTTCAGATAAGCAAATACCTCGATCTGATTGCCTTTGAAGCAGGGCACTGCAATTGGCTAACTATGTCCAGATTGCTAAAAGAACAGGACCAAAAAGAGGGTTTGACCAACGAGGAAGATATCGAACTCTACAAATTTGGCACCAGCGAATTTAATTTAAACGTATGGTGTCCAAGCTATGAGGAAGCCAGAGCATATCTCGACTCCCATCGTGGCTTTTATCTTCTGCACTATAAAGGTAACTGTTTTCTTGCCCAAGCGCCTCACATTCTTAATATTGGCCTTAATCCGAACGATCCGGATTGGGATGAAATCGACCGGGACTGGGTCAAACCGAAGAATCCGGAAGCGAAGAAGCGCTTACAGCAAAAGTTGCGGCAAGCGAGTGCTCAGATTGAGAATTAATGGTAGGCGAGGAGCCATCACGCCGGTGAAAATGAAGACTACTTTTCGGTTAGCGCGACAGAACCTCGAGATAAAGTCAAATCTGGTGTATGCCGATCCTGACGGTTTGTTGTTCAGGCGGCGAGTTTTTGTTGTTCCGGTGGATTGTCGTGCACCAGAATTCCGTCTTTGAACGGCAGGCCGTTCAGTAATGCTTCAATCTTGTCGGCGCCGCGAATCTTGCGCCAGCTTTTTTCTGCTTCCTCAATCAGCTTGAAGGCCAGCCCCAGGAAGGTCGCACGCGAAACGCAGTTGCGTGTGCGCGTGGTACGGTAGCAAACGTCGACTCGATCGGGTTGGTCGTGCGCAGATGCTGCCAGTGTTCGGCCGGGAAGTCGTAGAACGCCAGTAAGCTGTCGCGGTCCTTGACCAGTTTCTCCACCGCCTTCGGATACTTGGCCGTAAGTGTCTTCCCAGTAACGTCTGTACGACCTGATCCG
>Ga0207141_10209_pt1 | contig 11844 bp, 14 predicted proteins | sample Alteio_BWMinHeat_5_FD_153553 | JGI IMG/M metagenome (GOLD analysis project Ga0207141, IMG submission 153553) | Enriched cells from forest soil in Barre Woods Harvard Forest LTER site, Petersham, Massachusetts, United States -... | ecosystem: Environmental > Terrestrial > Soil > Temperate forest >... | reverse complement strand
GTATGATGCTTCAGTATTTGGAATTTCAAAAGCAGCTGCCCAATTTGCCGCGTGACCAGAAGGGCATCAGCTTTTTCGATTTCGTCGCCCGATTCCCCGACAACGTCACTACACCTGCCGATGGCGGCGTGAGCGTGCCGCCAGCGGTCAGCGACGCTCCCGCGGGCATGTTTTTCAACCCCCGCTATCGAGACGTGGACGCGACAGAGGCTCCGCAGTTCACAGGAATGGCTCCGGCAACGCTCGAGCTCATGCAGCTTCATGAGATGGGACATTTCTATTTCGGTTTCGCCGACGGCGATCCACGCGGCAAGCCTTTCGCCGTGTCGAAAAAGTTCGCGCAGACTTACGAGTTTTTCTCAAAACAGGCGGTGTTTCGTATCCTTGCCCCTTGAGAATTGTGCCTGCATACCGGGCACAATCCTCTTTGCAATGATGCTAGTCTTTGATGAACTCCAAATGGATCGCCGCCAGGCGGAAGATGACACGCCCATTGGCCCGAGCCGTTAACTGAAACCGCAATACGCGCATTCCCTAACCGAAAAGGGGGCTTTTGCATCGGAATCGTCGGACACCAAAACACTCAGACGATCGCGGGAAAACGGACTTTTCGCTTCCGCTCCGTCTTCGCGCTTGCGCCGTCTTGTTCCAAACGTAAAGCGGACGTCCCGATATTCCGCAACGGGTCATGAACTACTCCAGGAACCCATCAACTTCGCGCCACGAGCCCATCGACAGGCGGAAATTCGGTTTTCTGCGTCAGGACTGATCCAAAATGATGTCAGCCCAGAAGATTGCGCGCCGTGCGCATGAAAATTCTTGACCCGATCGGGATCAGGTCGTCGGGAAAATCATAGTCCGGATTGTGCAGCGCCGGATGCCGCTCGCCTGCCCCGAGAAAAAACATCGCCGACGACGCGCTGTGACCGAACAGGCCGAAATCTTCCGAAGCGCGCATTGGCAGGTCTTCTTCGCCCTGCGGGACGCCCTCTTCATGCAGCGCGCGCTGCAGATGCTCCACCGCATCCGGCGCATTGACGCTGGCGACGAACATCTCGTGATAATCCCAGCGGGCGGAAAGGCTATACTGGCCGGCGATCTTGGTCACCAGCGCTTCGGCAGCGGCGCACAAATATGCCATGCGCTCGTCGCGCCGGGTGCGCAGCGTCGCCCAGACCTCTGCAAGGCCCGGCGCGATGCCGAACACGGCCTCGCCCATCGCGGCATGGGTGACGGTCACCATGCTGAACTCGTCGTCGGCGAAGGTGCCGCGCCCGAGCGCGGGAAGCGCCGGCATCAGCTGGCTGATCGCCATCGTCGGCGAGACGCCGGTCTCGGGCATGGACGAATGCGCGGTCTTGCCTTCCAGCACGATGCGCATGCCGCGCGAGGCACAGTTGACCACGCCGGTTTTCAACCGCACAGCTCCGAACGGCACGCCTGGAAGATTGTGAAGTGAGAAAGCAAAATCCGGCGCAATCTCGCCAAAGCGCGGATCGGCAACGACGCCGGCCGCGCCATTACCGGTTTCCTCCGCCGGCTGGAACATCAGCACCACGCGGCCACTGGCAGGCCTTTCGCGCCCCAGCTGACGGCCAAGGGACGCCAGGATCGCGGTATGTCCATCATGGCCACACATATGCGACTTGCCTGGCACCAGTGATGAATGTGGCGCGCCTGAAAGCTCGTGGATCGGCAGCGCATCGAGTTCCGAACGGAACATCACCGTTGGCCCCTCCTTGCCGCTGTCGTAAATTGCCGCCACGCCGTGCCCACCCAACTGGGTCAGCACCTTGTCCGGCCCTGTGTCGGCGAGGAAGTCGACAACCTCCCGGGCGGTGTTCTCCTCTTCATTCGAGATTTCCGGGTTCTGGTGCAGCCTGCGCCGCCACGCCGTCAACTCGACAATGTCTCGATTGGTAAGGGTCAATTATTCCGCCTCCGTTTGCGCTGTATTCTCCACAAAAGCAGCGATTGCTCCAGCGCCTTCTGGCTCCCATCGATGATCCACGAATTCGGTCCGCCCGTCCCGGCCTGTCCATCTGGCAGACCCGCTGCGGGACGGCATATGTTAGGACATCGGCGGCAAAATGGTCTGGGAGGTTCGACTTGGAAGACCGGGAGATCCGTGCGGCACTGGATCGCCATTGGGCCGCCTCCGAAGCGGATGCCTTCGAGGCGGAACACGAGCTTTACCGGGAGGACGCGGTGCTCGACTATCCGCAATCGGGCGAGCGCATCCGCGGGCGGAGGAACATCCAGCAGTCCCGAGCGGCGCAGCCGAACCGCAAGCGCTTCACCGTGCGACGCATCATCGGCACTGGCGAACAGTGGGTCACCGAATATGTGCTCACCTATGGCGGGCGGCCATCCTACACGGTGAGCATCATGGAATTCATCGACGGCAAGGTGGCTCGCGAGACCCAGTATTTCGGCGATCCGTTCGAGCCGGGGCCATCGCGCGCGCAATGGGTCGAGCGGATTCCGTGACCCCTGCCCGCCACGATCATCCGCCGATCGCCCGCGCCGAGTTGCCTGATGATACCGCCGCGCTGGCCCGCTATCTCATTGGCAAGGTGGTGGTGCGCGGATTGCCGGAAGGCGTCGTCAGCGGTCGCATCGTCGAGACCGAGGCCTATGTCGTCGGCGACGCCGCCGGGCACGGCTATCGGGGCATGTCCCCGCGCAACCGTTCGCTGTTTCTCGAGCGCGGGGACGCCTATGTCTATCTCGCCTATGGCATTTCCTGCATGCTCAATGTCTCCAGCGAGATGCACGGCATCGGCACCGGCGTGCTGATCAGGGCGCTTGAGCCGCTCGAAGGCATCGAGGTCATGCGGCAAAATCGCGGCGTCGAGCGCCTGCGCGACCTGACCCGAGGCCCAGGAAGGCTCGCCATGGCGCTGCGGATCGACCGTTCGCTCGACGGGCTCGATCTCTGCCGGCAAGGCCCGCTATGGCTCGCAAACGATGATTGGGAAACCGGCGACATCGGGCAGAGCATCAGGATCGGCATTTCCAAGGACGCGGACCGCCCGCTGCGGTTTTATCTCCGGTGCAGTCCGTTCGTCAGCGGTCCGGCATCGCTCAGGGAATGAGCCGCAATCACCAGAGGCTGAATGGCCCGCCATCCGCGAAGGCGAGCCCAGCGAAGGGGTGAAGCGCATCCGGCAGCGACAGCTCGGCGAAGTCGGCGGGCGGCCAAAGGTTCGACTGGCGCGTTGGTGCGCAGTTCGACCAGCTCGGTGGTCTCGATATAGGGCAGCCTGATATCGATGGCCTTGTCGCGGTCCGGCAAGCCGGCGAAGCGCAGCGTGCCGACCCCGCCTAGCTGTTTCGAAACGCCGCCGGTGGCCATATCGACCGTCATGACATCGGCATCGTCAGCGCAAGGCTGCCCCGCGAACCGCCCATCGATATGCATATCATACCGCCCAGGCGGCCGCGCCGGCACCCCGACATAGACGAACCTGGTCGGCAATGTGTCGACCTCGATCGCGGTTGCCCGCGACCGGAAAGCGATCCGCCCACCCGAGGCCTGGCATTCGGCCATCGCCAATTGTGGATCACAACAACTTTCAAACTCGAACGCCATCTCATCTCACGCAGATCCTTGAAGCAATCGCGAGCCGTGGCCATGGAGGAGTGGCGTTCGGCAACTGCGATCTCCGCTTGAAACCTGCCAATGATCTGCCTGTGCCGCGGCCTCGAAGAGTTTCCGTAACAACGCCGTCAGGGTTCCTTTGCTGGATATGGGTCTACGCGCCCTTCAAAAGGAGGCGGGTAGCGTACCCCCTGGCTTTCACCCTGGCCTCTGCCTTGCGGTCAAATGTCAGGAATATTTCACCTCCGAGAGCGCGGCCTTGAAAAGCAATGACGCCATCTGCGAAGTCTCCTCCGGCATTGAGAATGTGAAGCCCAGCTTGGACGGCCTGGTGGTCCACCTGCACCGCGGGGTTACTCGTCAATCGCTGAATCGCCGTAACAATCTCCGCAGACGTCTTCTTGTAGGCAGCACTCAACACCCAAACGAATTCACATAGAACCGGCATCGCAACAGCGATGAGTTCGGCCTTCTGGAGAACTTCCTGAGCTATTTGGGCTTCCTCAGGATCGTCGAGCGTGGCGAGGCGCACGAGCACATTCGCATCGACGGTCACTCTCATTTGCGGCCTGCCCACCCTGCTGCTACGGCTTCTCCAATTTCCTCGATCGAGAGGCGCCTTGGCGCAGGGGCTAGACAACCTACAAAATCAGCGATGTTGTTCGTTGCCTTGGCCGCCCTAATAGCCAACCTGCCGTCAGATAGAACATCAACCGCGAGCTTATCACCCGGCGCGACGTGCAGGTGATCGAGCAATTCCTTGCGAAAGGTCACTTGGCCCTTGGACGTCACTGTTAGAAGGCTAGTCATGGCAACCCTGTAAGGACTATTATCCTTACGATGTAAGGCACGTGCGCCTTGCCGTCGAGGGCGAAGGAGCGAGCCACCGTTGGAACTCACCCTGGGCTCCATTCTCGGACCGCCGCCAGCGTCCAGAGTGCCGCCAGCCACCGCGCACCCTGGCGCTTTTTCGCGTCGGCGAGGGAATGGGAATGGGTTGTAGTCGCCAACCCGGTATCGCGGCCAGGCCGCGATCGTTGAGAACAAACATCTAGGCCCGATCCTGGCGATGATCGCCGAGCAGCACAAGCAGATGGACATCTCGCGCAGCAACAAGGCACCGCGGCGGGGGGACAAGCGACGAGCCCGTTCAAGGTTGGTTGAACCGCGCCGGTGGATAGTCGCACCGCGGCTGCGCAACCCCGACCAGCCGCGCCGCGCTGATTGAGCCTCAAAGTGTGAAGCGGCGACGGATATTCAGGGTGCTCGAAGTGACCTTTCTAACGGGGACAAAACCAAACTTTTCTATCGAGCTAAAACATGGGGTGTTGCCGCAATAAACTGATGATACTCCTCCGCAAAGTTGAGATGGCACCTTTGGTTTGTGCCCACCAGCGGAGGAAAGCCAGCATGGTGCTGTCGATGAGCCGGAGGGAGATCGACCGAGTTCACTTGCTGCGGGATCTGCTGGCGGAGCGGATACGAACGCGCGAAGGGGTCCGTCATCTTCAGCGTCCTGACTATCCTTTCCACCCTGGAACGGCGCAGTGGCTTGGTCTTCATGGAAATGCTGTCCGACAATGGCGTTGAGTTCGCGCACGGCCCCGAGCTCGACCGGCCAGTCGAATCGGCGGCGCAGCGCCCGGTCGGTCAGGCCGTCCGCACGCTTACCGGCACACAAAAGTATTGAACGTAAGCAAAAAACGCCCCGAAGGGCGTCTTTTAACTGCTTCATTTTCCGAAAGAAAATTGGAGCGGGCGAAGGGATTCGAACCCTCGACCCCGACCTTGGCAAGGTCGTGCTCTACCCCTGAGCTACACCCGCATCCGTGGGCCGCTGCGCTTACGCATCAGCGACGCCGCTCTATGCCAAAGCCGAAGGCGGATTGCAACAGACAAATGTCAGAAAATGTGGATCGGTTTTCGGCTCCTGTGGACGTCGGCTCAATTGATTGGGTGACGCGCAGGCGGTTTCGTGCCAAACAGCGGCCAAATTCAGCAGCTTCCCGCTTGATACGACGGTTCCGCCTTGAACGATTATGCCCAGACCTCCGCCCTCAATCCGCTCGTGCGCGAAGTCGAGCGGCGGCGCACCTTTGCCATCATCTCCCATCCCGACGCCGGCAAGACTACGCTGACTGAAAAGCTGCTGCTGTTCGGCGGCGCGATCCAGCTCGCCGGCCAGGTCAAGGCCAAGGCCGACCGGCGCAATACCCGTTCGGACTGGATGTCGATCGAACGCGAACGCGGCATCTCCGTCGTCACTTCGGTGATGACGTTTGAATATGAAGGCCTCGTCTTCAACCTGCTCGACACGCCGGGCCACGAGGACTTCTCCGAAGACACCTACCGCACCCTCACCGCGGTCGATTCGGCCGTCATGGTGATCGATGCCGCCAAAGGCATCGAGGCGCGCACACGCAAGCTCTTCGAAGTCTGCCGCCTGCGCGACATTCCGATTGTCACCTTCATCAACAAGATGGACCGCGAAGGCCGCGATCCCTTCGATCTTCTCGACGAGATCGAAAAGACGCTAGCGCTCTCAACGGTGCCGATGACCTGGCCTCTCGGCCGGGGGCGGGATTTCGCCGGCACCTATGATCTCGCCGCCAGTCATGTCCGCCTGCTCGATAAGGATGTCGCACCGATTCCAGTCGCCGCTGGCGACAGTGCCGCGCTGGCCGAGGCCGTGCCTTCCATCGATGCCGAAGCAGCTTCGGAAGAGATCGCCCTGGTGCAGCAGGCCTGCGGCGCCTTCGATCTCGCGTCCTTCCGCGAAGGACATATGACGCCGGTGTTCTTCGGCTCGGCGATCAAGAATTTCGGTGTCGGCGACCTGCTCAAGGGTCTGGGGGATTATGCACCGCAGCCACGTGACCAGGCCGCGGCCACCCGCATGGTGCAGGCCACCGAGGATAATCTCTCTGCCTTCGTCTTCAAGGTTCAGGCCAATATGGACCCAAACCATCGCGACCGCATCGCCTTCGTGCGCCTGTGCTCGGGCAAGCTGACGCGCGGCATGAAGGTCAAGCAGGTGCGCACGGGCAAGTCGATGAGCCTCAACGCGCCGCAATTCTTCTTCGCGCAGGACCGTGCCCTCGCCGAGGAGGCCTATGCCGGCGACGTCGTCGGTATTCCCAACCACGGCGCGCTGCGCATCGGCGATACCCTTACCGAGCGCGAGGATATCGCCTTCCTTGGCGTGCCGAGCTTTGCGCCGGAAATCTTGCGCCGCGTGCGCCTGCCCGATGCGATGAAGGCCAAGAAGCTCAAAGATGCCCTGCAGGCTCTGGCCGAGGAAGGCGTTGTGCAGGTGTTCCGCCCTCGCGACGGTTCACCGGCGCTGGTCGGCGTGGTCGGCGCACTGCAGCTGGATGTGCTGCAGAACCGGCTCGATGCCGAGTATGGCCTCGAGATCCGCTTCGAGCCCTCCGAATTCGCGCTGGCGCGCTGGATCTCGGCGCCAACCAAGCCAGAGCTCGACAGCTTCGTGACTTCGCACAATTTCTCGATCGCCGATGATCTCGACGGCGATCCGGTGTTCATGGCGAAATCGGCCTTCGACCTGCGCTATCAGAGCGAACGCGCGCCTGCCATCGCCTTCGCCGACATCAAGGACGTGAAGAAGGCGAAGTAGTTTGTCATCCCGGACGCGCTGCAGCATGGATTGCTGCTGCGCGTCCGGGATCGCTATATGAGCTAACTTCGATGGCGGTCCGGTGTCTGCACCGCAACGCTACGCGCTGCAGCGCACATGGGATGCCGTATCCTCACACCGTCTCTTCGGCCAGTGCCGGGTAATCTGTGTATCCTTCGGTGCCCTTGGCGTAGAAGGTCGCGGCATTCCAGGGATTGAGGTCCGCGTTCAGTGCGAAGCGCTTGGGCAGGTCCGGATTGGAGATGAAGAGCTTGCCGAAGGCGACGGCATCGGCCTCCCCGCTCTCGACCAGCACTTCGGCATTTTCCTTGGCCAGCTTGTCATTGGCGATGAAGGCGCCGCTGTAGAGCCTGCGCACCAAAGGTGCGATACGAGGTGCGTCGAGCGACTCGCGTCCGCAGATGAAGGCGATCTTGCGGGCATTGAGCTCCCTGGCGACGTAGGAGAACGTGCCCGGCAGGTCCACATCACCCATCGAATGGGAATCGGCACGCAGGTTGAGATGCATGCCGACCCGGTCGGCGCCCCACACCGAGACCACCGCGTCTGTGACTTCCAGCATTAGGCGCGCCCGGTTCTCCACCGAGCCGCCATAGCGATCCGTGCGTTTGTTGGCTGCGCCCTGCAGGAACTGGTCGAGCAGATAGCCGTTGGCGCCGTGGATCTCGACGCCGTCAAAACCGGCTTCCTTGGCGTTGGCTGCACCGATGCGATAGGCCTCGATGATACCTGGAATCTCCGCGATATCGAGGGCACGCGGCGTCACATAGGGCTTCTGCGGCCGCACCAAGCTGACGGTGCCTTGCGGCGCAATCGCGCTGGGGGCCACGGGCAAAGCGCCGTCGAGATAGATCGGATCGGAGATGCGGCCGACATGCCAGAGCTGCAGGACGATGCGCCCGCCCGCCTGATGCACGCCCTTGGTGATGGCTTTCCAGCCCTCGACCTGCTCCTTCGACCAGATGCCGGGCGTATCGGGATAGCCCACGCCCATCGGCGTGACCGAGGTCGCCTCGGTGATGATCAAGCCGGCGGACGCCCGCTGCACATAGTAGTCGCGCATCAATGCGTTGGGCACTCGGCCGGCGCTGGCGCGCGTGCGTGTCAGCGGCGCCATGATGATGCGATTGGGAAGCTCGAGTGCACCAATCCGCACTGGATCCTGCAGGGTCGGCATAGGCAAAACCTCATCTTTGTTGATCGAAATGAACTTCACGCCAGGTGTGGAATCGCATCGAAAGCGTTGTACATTTGCGATTCGATCGTCATGGCGCTAAATTCCTAAAGTTCGATGGATATCGAATATAGGCAACCGCAGGCATGAAGCAACACCCTCACCCAGACGTGAAGGAGATCGACCTGATCGGCGTTCTCGCCGCCTTGGGAGATCCTGTGCGCCTTCGCATCGTCACAACCCTGATCGCCGAGGGCGAGAAGGGGTCGACGGAATTTGCTTGCAATATCGCTAACTCGACCCTGAGCCATCACATTAAGCAGCTGCGTGAAGCCGGACTCATCGTTCATCGCAAAGAAGGTACGCGCTGTTTTGTGGCGCTGCGGCCCGAAATCGAGGAAAAATTTCCCGGCCTTCTGCAATCGGTACTTAGATTTGCCGGCTAATCATTGATGATACCCTCAGTGGAGTCTGCAACCTAGGATTGCCGTACGTCTAAGCGGTTGTACTTAAACTGTCATATTGACTGATTAGGAGCCTCCTCCTGACTGCAGCACGCATCCGCGGCTGACCGAGGGGGAGATTCCATGACTGTCCTACGAAATCTGGTGAAAGCCGCCGCCGGCGCTCTGGTTCTAGCCCTTGGTACTTCCTCGGCGTTCGCCGACAGAACCAAGATCGATTTCTGGTTCGGCAATTCGGGCGACATCGCCAAGCGCGTCCAGGATGTCTGCCAGCACTTCAACGACTCGCAGCAGGACTACCAGGTCGTCTGCACCAGCCAGGGCAGCTATCCAGGGGCGCTGCAGAATGCCATCGCCGCCTTCCGGGCCAAGAAGCAGCCCACGATCGTACAGGTTTTCGACATCGGCACGCTCGATCTGATGCTGTCGGGTGCCTATTACCCCGTCAACAAGCTGATGGCCGACAATGGCTACAAAGTTGACTGGACCAATTATTTTGCCGGCATCCGTTCCTACTACGCCACATCCAAGGGCGACATGTTCTCGATGCCGTTCAACTCGTCAACCGCCCTGCTCTATTGGAACCAGGACGCGTTCAAGAAGATCGGCAAGGACGCCGCGCCCAAGACCTGGGAAGAAGCCGCCGACGACATGAAGGCGCTCAGGGCCGCCGGCTACGATTGCCCGATGGCCATCGACATTAGCCAGGATGAAGTGTGGCAGTTGATGGAGCAGTTCTCGGCCATCCAAAACCAGCCAGTCGCCAGCAAGAACAACGGCTATGATGGCCTTGACGCCGAGCTCGTCTTCAACAAGGGCAAGTTCGCCCAATATGTGACCGACCTCAAGAAATGGTACGATGACGGCCTCGTCAAGCTGAAGTCGAAGCTCGCGGGCGAGGACTACGTTACGGCTTTCGCCACCGGCAAATGCCAGATGACGCTGACGTCCGTCGGCGATCACGGCACCATCTCCCGCACGGCGGCGCCCGAGATGCACTGGTCGGTGGCGGAGCTCCCTGTTTATGCCGACACTGAACGCAAGAATTCGCTGGTGGGCGGCGCCTCGCTGTGGGTGCTGCAGGGCAAATCACCGACCGAATACAAGGCCGCGGCCGCTTTCCTCAACTTCGTCGCCCAGCCTGAGCAAGCGCTGTGGTGGTCGAGCAACACCGGCTACATCCCGGTGACGAAAACGGGCTATGATTTCATGGTCAAGAACGGCTTCTATGACAAGGCGCCCTACAAGGGCCGCGAGATTGCCATCCAAAGCCTGACGGCCTCCGAGCCGACCCCGGTCACCCGCGGCCTTCGCCTCGGTGGTATGCCGCAGATCCGCGCAGAAGTCGCCAACGCCTTGCAGGCCATCTTCGCCGGCAAGACCTCCGTGCAGGCCGGGCTCGACGATGCCGCCTCACGCGGCAATGCGATCCTTCGGCGGTTCGAGGCGACCTATAAGGGCAAGGAACTCCCTTAATCGGGAGGGCGCTGCGGTCTCCTGTTTGTGCCTGGGCATAGGCCTCTGGCCATAGACCAACATCTCGGGCAACGCGGCGTAGAGCGCGACCTGCCTTTTCCACGAAGTGGTGAACGCTTCCCGCGCCGGATCTATCCAGTGCGGAGCCGATACCGGCGACCCCAAGGCGAGTGCATGGAAAAGCGTGCGATCTTTCATAGCAAGTGGCTCGGCATCGCGTTCATCGTGCCGCAGCTCGTCCTGATCTTCACGTTCTTCTATTGGCCGGCCGGCCAGGCGCTGTTCTGGGCGTTCACCTTGCAAAGGCCCTGGGGCGGCGGCAATGACTGGGTGGGCCTTGCCAATTTCGCTGCGGTCTTTTCCGATCCCGTCTACTGGAATTCGGTGATCCTCAGCCTTGTCTTTGCCGGGCTCAGCACCGTACTTTCGATGGGATCGGCGCTCGGACTGGCGCTCCTGGTAGATCGGGAGCTCGCCGGCCACCGCGTCTACCGCACCGTGCTCGTCTGGCCTTACGCGATCGCGGCCCCGGCGCTCGGCCTTGCCTTTCGCTTTATTATGGCCCCGGACGCCGGCCTCCTCTCCTTCGTCAACCACATCTGGCCTGGCATCTGGGACCCGACGATCAACGGCTATGAGGCCATGGCCGCCATCATCTTCGCCTTTGCCTGGAAGTTTGTTGGCTATAATTTCATCTTCATGCTCGCGGCCCTGCAGGCGATACCACGCTCGCTGATCGAGGCGGCCGCGATGGACGGCGCCAAGTTCCTGCGGCGAGCCCGCGACATACAGGTCCCGTTGCTCACTCCGACCTTGTTCTTCCTGCTTGTCCTCAACATCACGGACAGTTTCCAGGACAGTTTCGGCATCGTCGACATCATGACGGAAGGCGGCCCGGCCCGCGCTACAGAATTGATGGTCTACAAGATCTATTTCGATGGCTTCAAGGGCCTCGATTATTCGGGCGCCGCAGCGCAGAGCATTGTTTTGATGCTTCTGGTCATCGGTCTCACCTTCGTGCAGTTCCGCTTCCTGGAACGGCGCGTTCATTACAAGTGAGGGCTCAGATCCGTGGTCGAACGCACGCCCATCCTCAACATCATCACGCAGATCCTGCTCCTCGTCGGCTTCGTCATCTGCATAGCACCGTTCGTCATTGTCGTCATTGCGGCCACCCACGATCTCAAGGCGGTCAACCAGGTGCCGATGCCGCTCTGGCCGGGTCATGATTTCATAGCCAACATGGCTGAGGCTTGGACGCGTGCAGATTTCGGCGACAAGCTCCTCAACAGCTTCATCCTTGCGATCGGCGTGGCCCTCGGCAAGGTGGTGATTGCTACGATTTCCGCCTTTTCGATCGTCTATTTCGGTTATCGCGGCCGGACGGTATTCATTCCAGGCGATAACAAACATGATGGTGAAGAGGGCCGCCATATTGGTGCGCGACAGCGGCAGGATCACGTCCCAT
>Ga0207141_10286_pt1 | contig 11846 bp, 14 predicted proteins | sample Alteio_BWMinHeat_5_FD_153553 | JGI IMG/M metagenome (GOLD analysis project Ga0207141, IMG submission 153553) | Enriched cells from forest soil in Barre Woods Harvard Forest LTER site, Petersham, Massachusetts, United States -... | ecosystem: Environmental > Terrestrial > Soil > Temperate forest >... | reverse complement strand
CGGGCCCGGCGGCGCTTACGATGCCGCGCCGTCGAACGCGCCGAGCGACAACGACTTCGCGATGGCAAAAATGCGATTCCTGGCGCAACGGCTTTCAGCCGCGGACTGGGCGGATTTCCAACGCGTTCTTTGCAACAAGCAAGCCGACGAGCCCGAGGCCGAGGACGGCACGGAAGAGCACGATCGGTACTTAGGCCAGGCGGAGTTAAAACAAGATCGCAAACGAGCCGCTGAACTTGCTGCGCGGCCGGCGCCGACGATGGATGCCGCCAACAGATTGGGGTTTGACGCGATGTATCCGCGTGCAGGTCGGGTCCGCCGTGTCGAGTATGCCCCTCAACCGGAAAGTCCCGCAGCGCCGGTGACGGCGGCCGGCCTCGCCAGTTTTCAAGCCATGTTTCCGGGCGTTCCTCGGGTAAAGCGCGTTTGAGGAGGTCGAGATGGCGGTCGGAAATTATCTAAAATTGGCGTCCGGCGGCAAGGACAAGGGTGGCCCTAGCGAAGCGCGCCAGAATCTAGCGGCCGCGATCGCGAAGCATGGTGAGGTCGTCGAGGCCATCAACGCCAACGAGGCGACGGTCGGGCGCCTGCGCGGTCAACGGAATGAAATCGAGGCCAAGGTCGAGAGAGCGCGCGAGGAGCTAAACGGAGCAAAGACCTTGCGGCGGGAGCGGCTTTTTGATCCCGATTTGCCGGCGCCGAGGGTGTCGGTACGAGACGCTGAGGCCATGCTCGCTGAGGCCGAGGAGGAACTCGCCGAGATCCATGATGCCGTCAATCACGCACGCGACGTCAGATCGGCCGAACTCCGTCAACAAAAAGACTACGCAAAGATGGCAGTCGATGGCGCTGCGGCAAAAGTCTTGGCGGAAGCCTCGCAGGGCGACATCGAACAGATGTGCAGCGAGGCCCGCCAGGCCAGGGATAAATGGTACGACCTGAGGGCAGCCGTCGACTTTTTGAAGGGTCGGGGTGCCGATGTTCGGGTGTCGCTGTTCGATACCCCAACGCACAGTCAGGGCCCGATCGAGACGCGGTGGCGGGCAGCCTTCGAGAGCCTCAAGTCCGACGCAACAGCAACCTTTCCGGAGGGCGCTTGAGTAATACCGCGCGCGAGTTTTTTCCTTTCGCGCGCGCGGCTGCCTTCGGGGGACCTGCCTCCGGGGGGCGAGCAGCCAGCAGGACTCGTTCAACATCAGCTGGCAGCGCGCCATGGGCGACCTTTCTCCCAGGGGCGCGCAACCCTCATTAAGCCGCAGGAGGCGGCACGAATGGCCTTCACCGAGAAGCTGATCAACGTGCAATTCAACATGGCGAACGGCCAGTTCGAAGGCGGCGGCAACAGCTATACGGCGCGCGGTCTGCGATGCCAGGTTCATATTGAAAACACGGCGGGAACGAGCAATTCCCAAGCGGAAATCGCGATTTTCGGCCTGCCGCTCTCGGTTATGAACCAGCTCTCGACTGTTGGAACGCAAGCGTACAAATTGTACAAAAATTCAATCACAGTCGAAGCCGGCGACGCGAATGGCATGACAATGGTTTTCGGCGGGGTGATCACGACCGCCTTCGTCGATGCGCAAGGTATTCCTGACGTCGCCTTTCGCGTGTTGGCATCTCCTGGCGCTTTTGCAGCGATCCAGCCCGTGCCAGCCCTCAGCATCAAGGGGGGCGCCGACGTTGCCGGTATGATGGGCAATCTCGCCAAGCAAATGGGATTCGCCTTCGAGAATGCCGGCGTCAACGTCAAGCTTTCCAATCCATATTTCGGCGGAACGGCGTGGTGGCAGGCGATTAATTTGGCCAAGCATGCCGGCATCGACATGATCGTCGAGCGCAACACGATGGTGATTATCCCGCCAGGACAGACGCGCAACGGCGATGCTGTGCTCGTCTCGAAAGAGACAGGCATGGTTCAATATCCATCCTTCAATCAGGCAAATGTGCTCGTGCGCGTGCTGTTCAATCCGAACATTAAGTACGGCGGCGCGATTCAGGTTCAAAGCACGCTGACGCCAGCCAATGGCAAATGGAAGGTTTCTAGGCTCGGATACGATCTCGAGTCCATGACGCCAAACGGCAAATGGTTCATGGACATTGAAGGCGTCGTGATAGGGCCGACAGTCGCATGAGGGGAAAATCACCATTCGAGTATAAGGAAAAACGCGGTGCCAACAATTGTCGATAGCCTCATTTTGGAACTTGGCCTCGATCCGAGCAAATTCGATAAGGGCTCGAAGGCAGCTATTCTTTCGCTCGGCAAGACGAAAGATGCAGCTGTCTCGGCAGGTAAGCAAATTGAAGTTAGCGGAAATGTCGCGGCCGAGAGCATCAACAAGCTGACAAGGGAAGTCGGCGCCTTGTTCGCGTTGTTTTTGGGCGGCCGCGGCGTCAAGGAATTCGTCAGCCAGATCACGACGGCGAACGCTGCGCTAGGCCGCTTTGCTAGCAATCTCGGCGAAATCCCGCAGACTGTTGCCGAATGGGAAATGGCCGCCGAGCGCATGGGCGGCACGGCTAGCGATACAGCCGGTACGTTCGAACGCCTCGGCCAAGCGTTGTATGATCTTCATCGCAACGGCAAGTTGCTGCCGAAGGAGTTTTCGCAGCTTCAGGCGTTGACTGGCGTTCGTATCGATCCCGATCACGGCGTCAATAAATTCTTGTTGGATACCGCCGCCGCCCTTCAGAAGTTGAACGCGATCGATCCCGCACAGGCGCATTTCCTGGCGCGTGGCATGGGGATCGATGACGCGACGGCGAATGTGATGATCCGTTATGGCGCGGCAATCGGATCATATCTCGGCACGCTCAAGCAGTTGGCGCCGACGCAGGAAGAGATCAAGAACAGCCAGGCGCTGCAACAGTCCTGGGTCGGCCTCATGCAGAGCGCAACGTCGCTCGGCAACGCCATTCAAAACGATCTTCTGCCGGTCGTCAGGCCGTTGCTAGATGCCATGGCGAAGTGGCTTCAGGATAATCAGGCGCTCATTTCGAGTAAGGTTTCGGAGGAAGTCAGCAAGCTCGCCGACGCTTTGAAAAATGTCGATTGGAACCAGATCACCAGCGGAATGGGCAGTTTCGCGCAAGGGGCTGAGGCTGTCGCCTCGGCGATCAGTCAGGTTGTCGATGGGATCAAATATCTGGCCAATCTCAACGAGGATTCGAAAAACTGGGGCGTCACGAAATTCCTGAACGGACTTGCAGGCAATCAAGTCGGAGGCCCGGCAACAAGCACGCCATCGGCCGGCCGCGGTAATGTCGGAGGCGGCGGCACCGGCACAGTCAACGTAATCCCTGGCATTCATTCTAAGAATGCGCGTGCATCTGGCGGGCCCGTCTCTGGCGGCGATTCCTATCTTGTCGGCGAGCGCGGGCCGGAAATCTTCAGGCCTGGCACTGGTGGCACGATCATTCCGAATGGCGGAATCGGCGGCGGCGATACGAAGGTTGATGGCAAGCCGGTCAACAAGTCGAACCCGATGCCGGTCACGCTGCAGGATAGCAGCGGAAGCGGCGGCGGTGGCAGTTGGCTCGACAATCTTATAAGCGCCGGGAAGAACTTCCTCGGCACTGGATCTGGCGGCGGCAGTGGTGGCGGGAAAGGTAGCAAAGGCGGCGGCGCCGTTGATGTCGGATCTTTCGAGGGAAAGCCAAGTGCTGGTGGCAGGACAAGTGCAAAAGAATTTATGGATTTCCTCGTAACAAAGCACGGCTGGACGCCGGCGGCTGCGGCCATCGCCGCCGCTCAGGTAAATGCAGAATCCAGCTTTAACCCAAAAGCGGAGAGGCTGAATGATGCCGGCCCTGGTCTACCATCTGAAGGCCTCGGCCAGTGGAATAGAAATCGTCTGGCAGCCCTTAAGAAATTCGGTGGTGCCAATTGGCAGGATAAAAATGTCCAAATGGAATTCTATGCGCGCGAAGCCGAAAAAATGCTGCCTGGTTGGAAGCATACGGCCGATCTCAGCAAAGCTGGCGAGATCGGCAAAGCTTATGAAGGATACAGGGGCCCTATCCAACCGGCACGCGCTGCGCATGCGGCCGCCTATTTGCGAGCCTATAGCGCTGGCGGATCAATGCCGATTGGCGCTGGCCATGCAGCCAAGCTCTCGACCATCCAGAACACCCATTCTGTCACGACGAGCAGCACGAGCAACGAACTGCATATTGGCCATATACAGGTCAACGCGCCGAATGCCACCGACGCCAATGGCGTAGCGGCCGGAATCCATGATGCGCTGCGCCGCCAGCAAATCGCCGCCACCGCCAATTCAGGACCGCAGTGATGATGGATTTGCTTGAGGAAGAAGAATACACGCCGCCGCCACCGTCGTTCGTGCTTACTACGAATCCAGAGGTCATCAACCGCATGCGAGAGCTCGCGGCCCTGCATGATGATGACGAGCTGCGGTGGCGTGCAGATCACCTAGAGCGGGCTATGTCGGAGTTCTTCCGCGACTGGCCGCTGATCTCGGCGGTTGTCTTTGCCGCGGTCACAGCAGGCTGCGCGCGAGCTCTGGAGCGTGTCACGGGGGAGGACCGGGGGCCTACGCCACCGCCCGAGTATTTCGAGCGAATGCGGGTTGTGGCGCTGGCGTTCCATCGCCCCCAGCCTGAGGGGATGAGGCTGCAGTGAGGCAGAGCAAAGGCGAGCGTTGGGAGCTCGCCCTAGTTCAAATGGTCTCTTCGACATTCGTTCTGCCGAATGTTCAGACGCTTCTCCTCGTCGAGGTAATCGGCTAGGGCGACAAGAAAAATGCCCGTTTCCCTGATTGCTCGGCTCGATATCGTGTTCGGGGGAAGCCGGGCGGCAAGAAGCCTGCTCCCAACCCTAGAGGGGGTGAGTGCCGGAAAGCCGCGCAAATCCCTGATCGTCAGCTCCTCTATCATGTTCAGTGCGCTCACGAACTTGTCGATTTCCTCCTTTTTCGGCAATAAGTCCTTGGAAGTTAGTGGTCCCGACTCGGTTTTCGGCTTCTCCGAGGGCTCCGTCAGGACAATATGGACAATCTTGCCTTCGGTATCGCCTCGGTTAGCTGGCAAGGACGTAGCGAGGCTCCTGTCGATGCGCGCCGTAACATCCTCGCCTGCTTCAGCGCGAGCAATTACTGCTTCGCGTTCGGTCTGCGGCATCTTTATCAAGGCGTCCAGCTCGACGCCCTTGTCGAGCGACGTGCCGGTGATGCGGTTCAAATTCTCGCCAAGAGCTTCGCCTCGCTCAGCGTCGCGCTGCACGGAGCGTTCAGATTTGCCTGTGGCCTGGGCCGCGTTGACGGTGAAGCGGGCGGGCTGCAGCTCGCCAATTTGGCGACTTGCGGCGGTGTGTTGATTGTTGGCCCCCTGCCGCGTCTCTGGGTGTAGTGCCTCGTATATCTCTTTGCGCCGCGCTATGTGATAGGCCTCCTGCGCTGGGGTAAGGTTTGCCCGGCACAGATTTTCGTCAATCTGCATTAGCTCTGCGGTGGCAGCGTCCGTGTCATAAACCTCACACGCGACCTGCTCTCTTCCCAGTAGTTTCAACGCCTCGATACGATGCTGCCCGGAAATCAGTACGGGCACATTGTTCCTGGTCTCGCCGGTGTCCATGACAATGCCATCGCTAATGTAGATGGCCGGCAGGTGCATTATGCCCATCTCACGGATGCTGTCCGCAAGCTGCATGACCTTTCCGGGGTCAATTTTGCGCAAGCGCTTGCCGACATGAATATCAACAATCAGGAACGTCTCCCGCCGCAGATGAATGGCGTCAGGGAGTTTAGGGGAAGGAATATTGCGCGTTTGCGGCCCGGCGCTCGCGGGCGAAGATTTGGCTGACATGGCAAGCTCGTTTGCAAAGGGGAAAGCGAAAAAATGGCGCTGCCAAACGTTGCCGCTTGGCAGTGCCTTGCGACCGAAGTCGCTGCCCGCTTTCGTGCCTATGGCCCTGGCCTCGCCGCTAGGTTCTGCCGCTATGGGACTAACCTCTGGGACATGCCTACGCCTGCATCATGGAGCGAATCATAATATCTGCCGATCTCCACGATTTTGCAACTGGGCACTGGCCGTTATCTACGGCGCAGGCTGACGAGCACGACCTCTCGCCACAACAACGCTTCCGAGAACTGGCGGCGGCCCGCAGCCGGAGGGACGCTGACTGGAGTGAGAATGACCATGTTTTCGCAGATGCTTAGCGGAAATCCAAAGCGGACGTAGAGTTTCTCCCCTATCGGCCAAAGGGCCTACCTCAAATCCTCCGAAACTTGCTTTTGCTGTCGCGCTCTCGCCGTTCTTTAATTAAGGCCCTCCGAGCGCTGAGTTCGCTTTCGATGGCCAATGATAAGGTACTCTTTTGATCAGCAAAATTTTTCCGTAGAGCCGACAAATTTGTCTCGATATTGGCGATTATGCCTTCGCCCGCACTATCGGCACTCTCGTTGTCTTCAGTAATAAATTGAATATGTTGCCCCACTACTTCGTAACGGGAACTGATTCCGACAGCTGAGGTCGGTGAAACGCGCAATGCACTAGAATCACCCCGGAACGGTATCATCCATTGCAGTTCGTCATGGTCAACGACGCGATGGGAACCAAATTCTCTTATTGTGCGCTTAGAAGTTACACGTCTACAAACTATATCCTTGTGCAGAATTTCAGGAACATTAATAGTCCGACGACGTATTATTTCTTCAGTTTCCCCTGCTATTGACGGGTTCTCGACTTCTTGATCAGTGAGTTTCCTTATATCTTCTCGGGCATTCCGAGCGGCCTCTTGCATCATTTGCGTCGCTGGTGGACCATTAAACAGAGCTTCCGGCATTGGTTTATTCCTGTAGTAGATTAAATGATCCGAGGAGAGACAGCGGCATAAAGCCCTCCTCGGTCCCAACTTTTGCCAAGTGCTGCATTTCGACTTTTCAAGCGTCAATATCGCGTCGGCCGGCGGAAATCAGGCCATTTCGTACAAAGGTGATCTGACCTTCGTAGCTTGATTCCAATCAATTCCGGTTGATCCAAAATAAACAGGATCGTCTCCAGTTTCATCCATTCCCTCCATATTCTTCATGGTTACCATGAGTTCTTCAATCATGGCAGCCTTTTGTTCTGGAGGAAGCAAATTGTACGCATAACAAACACGCAATAGTCTATCCACTGGGCCAGGGATGTCGGTAAGACCTTTTTCATAGCGGGCAACAGTCTGGCTCGTGACACCAAGATGCACCGCCAATTCCTCTTGCGTAAATTTCATATTTTTACGCAAAAATTTAACGTCCTTTGGGCCCAGCACCTTCCTGCAAGTAATAAGATGGATTCCTATTACCTTGTACAGATTATCGGTATTTTCCACGGCCACGCCTCGGCCGTGTGCTGTCTCGTGTATTTTAAAGCCATTTAACAGATAAATGTCGTCCAGACCGCACATCGTATAATGCAACGGCTCGGCGCTCATTTCCCTGTTCTTGAGGCAGAACCTAGCGGCTTCAGTCATTTGTCTTCCCATTCTACGGTTTTTATAAAGAGGTAGTCGTCGAGCATCACAATGGTGACGACGCCAAGCAGGCGAGAGCCACGCGGACGCGCAACGACTTTGCACCTCCATTCACCGCAGCCATCGCCAGGAGCAACCGCTCCCCTGATCTCACCAAGGCGTAACACTGACAGGACCTCTTCGTCAGTAACGCCTCTCTCGTCCATTCGTTCAATCGCATGGTCACTGAAGATCACCCTCTCTGAATGCCCTGCTAAGAAACGGATGACCGGCATTAGCCGGCTGGGTATTACAGGGCCAATCGTCCTCAGGACCGGCCGCACAGCGCGGCTTTCCTGAGGTTTGATCAACGGCGGCTCAGCATCATCATTTGCCATGAACCTATCATGATGATAGTTTCACAACCTGTCAATATGATAGGTACTCTTAAGGCTCAGTTAAAGGGATGATGTCCAATTGTTCATGTTGCGGAGCCTTATCGTCGTCCGGCCCCGGATATCCCAGCGCAGGCCGCAAGCGTGTAGTGCGGGCCCGGCTTCTGGGCAGGCGGCCATTCCTCCACCATGAACGGCAGACCGTTGACGAGATGCAGGTAGTCTTTCCAATCGTGCATGAGGACAGGCTGACGAGGTCGCGCCGCGGGGACAACACGAAGCTTGCCAATCCTCTATCACTCCGGATCAAGGTCATTATGCATGTTATTCCGAGTGTTCCCAACTTTCCTGCCGACCGGTCGAGTTGAAATAGTCAATGATAGGTGATCGCCATACCACCCTGATTAAATGGACCCGGCACCCTGCGGATGACGACACAATGGTGTGGGTCGATATCAAAAAGCTCGACGAAGCATGGTCCACGGATCGCTACTATATTGGTCCGAATGGAGTTGGCGACAATCAGCCTCACAAGCCTGATCGAGTGAGGGCCTTTCTTGCCGAATTTAATACAGCTTGGATGCCGTGGATTGCCTTCCATGAGGAAGATGGCAGCGTTGGGTTTAGCGATGGCCGGCATAGGTTCGTTTGGGTGCGGGATCATGGAGCCATCTCCATTCCGGTGACTGTTGACCCGGATTTCGCGGCTCTTATCCGCGAGCGATTCCCAGCGGCAATCGAGGAATGTCGCGTTTGGAGTGATGCATTGTATCGAGAATGAGGATTGGCCGCGTCGCAAGTCTGGGAAATGGCCGAGCGGCTCAAGGAGCGATTTGAAGCGGCCTACCGCGGGATGATTGTCATATGAAGCACCGTCGCACCGCCATGAAGGTGATCACCAGTGAAGGCCGCCGTATCGTTTGGCACCTTCGACTGCTCCAACTCGGCGCCTGGCTTAGCCGGGACACCAAGCAGCTCGCTGAGATCCGCGAATTGCTGGCTAAAGTGAAAGAGCTTCGACGGGACCTTCGGGCGCGAGCATCCGGGCGCCCTCAGTGAATGAAATATCAAAGGGGCCAGTAACAGGACGCCTTGCTCCTTTGGCACCTGCCGCGGGCCAATCGCATGAGAACCATCACGGTCAATCGGCGCTGCCGGCTACCGGATAAGCCCTCCCGCCGGGCGCCTCAATCAGCTAAAGAAACGATGGTACGGTATCGCGGAGTCGCAATGGCAAAACGTCCTCCAGTCACGCCTAAGGTGCGTTTCATTTCCCGAGTCATCACGTTCGGATTCTTTGGAAGCATCGCGGCAATTGCCATTTTGTCAAAGGCATTGGGGCCGCCGGAGCCGCAGCTTACTCCTCAACAGATTCAGGTACTGGAAGCCCAAAGGCAGGCGGAGGCGCTGGCGGCGCAGACACGCGTCAATTTTGAACGTGAATCCCTCAAAGAGTTTTGCCCGTATGTCCTTCGGTGCTCGACCTATGCCGATGTGCGCCAGCAATGTGCCACGGCGGGCGACTTCAATAATTGTGTCACCGTCAAGCTCGGGTCGGAGAACGCGGACCTCGCAGGCCAATGCACTGCCGACGGCAAGGCAGATGTGGTCGGCCCGCCTACGTACTTCCAATGCCTTAAATGGAAGTATCTATCTCCATTCTAGCCGAGGCGCCTTCGCCTAATCGCCGCCCGGATTTGCGCCTCAGTCTCGGCGCCGGGCTTACCCGGCGCTTTTTTTATGGCGCAGCGACCGCTTCCTGATTGGGCATATAGCCGGCCCTCACTTGCTCGACCGTTGGCGGCCACATCCAATCCCATGAGCCGCGCGCAGGCATGGGGCGGCCATAGGCCTCAGCGCACAGTCTGTCTATGGTATCGCGGTCGACCATGCCAGCGACCGCGATAGCCTCGGCAGTTGTCCGGATAGCGGCTGAGCCCATAGGCGATGTGACGAGGGCATCGGCCAGCGCGCGCGATTCGATTAGCAGGCTCTTGCGCTGGCATTGGTAGAGGTCTGCTGCCTCAAGCAACGCACGGACGGCTCTTTCATCACAGTCGGCATGGAAGAGCATGAACGCGTCGGACGCCTTCCCCGCATAATGTGCCTGGGCATAGGGACCGGCATGTAAATCAATCAGCGCTTGTTGCAGGCGGACTGCTCGCGACTCTCCAAACGCGCGCCAAGCGTCGCCGGGAATGTCATCGAGCGTGATTTGGAAATCCGTTGGCGAGATAATGTCGCGACCCTCGGCTAAGCCCTGCAAGTCGGCAAAGCCAGTTTCCTCATGGGTGCAAAAGCGGCCGCCTTCCACGTGTTCGCAGTACGCCTCGCACCATAGGGATTGGTACTTGCCATGGGTTTTTGTGATTGGCTGTTCCAAGCGATAACCGAATAGCCACCGGGCGAGCGCATGGCCGGCCTCGTGATAGCAATGGTCCATAGGACGCTTAGGCTTCATTTTCGATACCCGTGTGCGGGCAAGGCGGCCTCTGGAGCAGGCGCCCTTTCATGCATTTATGTTATGTACGTTTTTATGTACCTTGAATAGCCATTTTTGCCAATTCTTCAATAGAATCAACAGTTAGTGGCGTCGGCTCTTCTGTAGGTTCAAGTCCCTTCGGTGGCACCAATTCCGGACAGTTCTACATTTCGCTCCTGGCGCCTGATCAGCGCCCCTCCACCGATGAAGTCATTGCTGAGCTGCGCAAGAGCCTGCGTCCGATCACTGGACTCAACGTTTTCATGTTCTCGCCGCAAGACGTCCGCGCGGGTGGGCGTCAATCCCAGGCGCAATACCAGTTCACGCTGTGGAGCCCCGATTTCGACGCGCTTGTCGAGTGGGCGCCCAAGGTAATGGACAAGCTCAAGGCGGTACCCGGCCTCGCCGACGTTAACAGCGATCGGCAGCGCAACGGTCTGCAGGCCAATCTTGTGATCGACCGCGATGCCGCCGCCCGGCTCGGCGTCGACATCGTCGACATCGACAGCGCCCTCAACAATGCATTCTCACAGCGTCAGATCTCGACGATCTACACACAGCGCAACCAGTACCGCGTCGTCATAGAAGTGCCGGCCGACCGCAGCCGCACCCCGCAGGACATGACGAGCCTCTACGTGGCGGCCCGCAATGGAACACTGGTGCAGCTGTCGGCGCTGGCTCATATCGAGCCCGGCCTCGCCCCGCTCTCCGTCAACCATCAGGGTCAATATCCGGCCATTACATTGTCCTACAACCTGACGCCGGACACCAAGGTGGAGGTTGCCTCGGATGCGATCGTCAAGGCGGTCGACGACATGCATCTGCCGCCGTCGATCCATCCCGAATTCGCCGGCGACGCCAAGCAGGCGGCGCAAGTGGGCAGCAGCATGCCCGCCATGATCCTGGCCGCGCTCCTCACCGTCTATATCGTGCTGGGCGTGCTCTATGAGAGCCTGGCACATCCGCTGACCATTCTCTCCACCTTGCCCTCGGCCATCCTCGGTGGCCTGATCGCCCTGAAATTCGCCGACATGGAACTGACCATCGTCGCCTTCATCGGCCTGATTCTCCTGATCGGCATCGTAAAGAAGAACGGCATCATGCTGGTGGACTTCTCGCTGGAATCCGAGCGCGATAACGGCCTTTCACCGCGCGAGGCAATCTACGAGGCCTGCCTCAAGCGTTTCCGCCCGATCATCATGACGACGCTTGCCGCCATCCTCGGCGCCATGCCGCTCATTCTCGCCACCGGCCCCGGTACCGAACTGCGCCGCCCGCTCGGCGTGACAATCGTCGGCGGCCTCATCGTCAGCCAGATTCTGACGCTCTACACCACCCCGGTCATCTATCTGATGCTGTCGCGCCTGCACCAGCGGCTGAGCGTGAGGCCACGCCGCAAGACCGCGCCGCCGGCGCAAGCGTGACCATTGTCGATAGGTCCTCGGCCTCTCTCGCCGATGTCGCGAAATCAATCACCTTTGCCACTTTGACTCTTTTCCCTTCCCTGCTAGACAGGCGCCCA
>Ga0207141_10281_pt1 | contig 11933 bp, 13 predicted proteins | sample Alteio_BWMinHeat_5_FD_153553 | JGI IMG/M metagenome (GOLD analysis project Ga0207141, IMG submission 153553) | Enriched cells from forest soil in Barre Woods Harvard Forest LTER site, Petersham, Massachusetts, United States -... | ecosystem: Environmental > Terrestrial > Soil > Temperate forest >... | reverse complement strand
CCTTTATTGCGACATTACTTTTCTTGATCGCGATCGGCGCCATGGGTCCGGTCTTGATCTCGGGAATTTTGACTGCAGGCGCAAGAAGTGCTGGCCGTGGCACAGATTCGGCTGCGTAGCTTTGCCCCTTGCTTTCGGGGGCGAAGAAAATAGCTGTTAGAATCGCGGCGCCGAGGATCCTTCGAAAGTTCATGAGTTCTCGCTCTATCGGCTCAATTGGCCTCCCGTTTACTCGGCAATCGCTGGTCCACTGCATTGGCACACACTTTTCCCCGCGACTTCTGTCGCCGCATTTGAGGAAGTCCTCTGTTTCGCTCTAGTTGTGGGTGTTACGAACGCTCGCCTGGGTGGGAGATCTTCGTTTCAAGAAGCCAACTGAGAAATCGTTAGGGGTGTTTCACTCTGCTTCATTCTGTGCCGTCGTGGAGCAGTTCTTATCAAATAAGAATCTTCTCACGGATTTCCTGTGTCGTGCGTGGAAACGACGCGGCCATATTGCGAAGCGCGGCTGAGGCGGTCGAACATTTGGTACGCGGCGGTGGCGATCCGCACGATGGCGTCCCCGCCGTCTTTTTCCCGGCGCAGATACGCGGTCATCACGCTGATGACGAACGGCCGGTTGCCCGTGAATACGATGCCAGAGTCGTTGCGCACGCCCTCCAGCTCCCCGGGTTTATTGGCGATGCGCAAATCTTCGGGCAATTCCCGGGGAATATAGCTTTCCTTATGCACGCTGAGGAGCGCGAAGAAATCGTCGGTCCACTGCTTGTTCAAAACTTTTCCGCGGTACAAGTCTTCCAGCAGTGTCGCCATCTCGCGCGGCGTGGCGATGTTTTCGCGGCCTTCCGCGGCGGCCTTCACGTCCATCATCTTCCGCCGCAGGCGCGTATGCGTCAGGCCCAGCGAATCAAGCAGCGCATTCACGTTTTCCATACCCACGCGGTCGATGATGATGTTGGTGGCGGAGTTGTCGCTCACGGAAATCATCAACGCGGCGACGTCCCGCAGCGTCAGCCGCGTCACGCCGGGAGTCAGCGCGTTGGCGATGCCGCTCCCGCCGACTAGGTCGGACGATTGCAGCGTGTAGAGGTCGCCCAGCTTCAGTTTGCCTTGCTGCGCCTGGCGATAAAGCTCCGCGAGAATGGCGATCTTGATCGAGCTGGCCGTGGGGAGCACCTCGTCGGCGTGGAGCAGATATTTTTGCCCGGTCGTGAGATCGAGGATGGCGACGCCGAGAACCCCGTCCAGATTGCGGTCGACTTCGGTGATGGTGGCCTCCAGCTTCTGCCACAGTACTTGCTCTTTCTCCTGAGACATTTTTTCTTGAGGAGCCTGTTGTGCGAGCGATGGCATTGGAGCCCAAATCAAAACACCGAACAAAGCGGAAAGGAAAAGCGGTTTCAGCAAGGTGACCTCCGGGTCAGCGGGATTATAAGGCCGAATGGGCGCGTACAAAGAAAAGCCTTGCCCATAATTTTCAACTTTGGCGAATGGGTTGGGCTGAGACGCCGGAGCGCCGCATGACGGGGCTTGCCTGCTGGGAAACGCGAATGCCCTGGCTATTGAAGGTGCATTCTGTAAGGACGACAATAGAAACAGGCACCCATCCACCTGCGTGACGCCGCTCTGATCGAGAAGGAACGCTAAGGAAAAGCAGGATCGGCCGGCAACGCCTTTTGGGAGAGATGACAAATGCGCAAATTTTTATTGGGCCTACTTTTCACCGCCTTGGCTGGAACGCTGTCCATCGCCGCTCCGCCCCAAGACCACGACGAGCACCATGACAACGGGAAACATAAAGGCCAGGACAAGCACGATCGCGGCGACGACGGTGACCGCCACGACAACGGGAAACACAAGGGTTGGGACAATCCGCACAACCCCCACGCGAACTGGGATTCCGAACACGACCGTATCCAGCCGGGGCGAGCTTATCCGCACGGCCGCTACGAGCACGTAAGGGAAGTATATGTCGCGCGCCGAATCGATTACCGGACCCGGCGTGTGGAGCTCTATGACAATTCAAGTTGGGTGGTCGCGTCTTACGACCTCGACCGCTGCCGCGATTGGGAATGGGACCGCGACCGCGTTTATGTCTACGACGACGATCATCATCCCGGCTGGTACTTGCTGTTTAACGCCCGCCTTGGACGCTACGTGCACGTCGAGTATTCTGGCTTGCACTAAAATGCACGGCGCCTGCCGGCGCTAGCTACAGAAATGAATCCGCCGGGCGAAGCAAGTGCTTCGTCCGGCGTTTTTGGTAACAGGGTTTTGCGAATGACGCGCTATATGGGCACGCGATCCAGCGACACGATGAACTGAATTCCCAAATTCCAAGTCGGTGTCAAGGAGAATCTCAACCCGTGCTTCAACTCATGCTATCTCTAACAAAATCTATAAGTTATCTAGAAAAAACTGCGTAACTCTTTGCATCAAAACGCGCCGGGCAGGCGGGTCGCTCACGCCGTGGCCTCGCCCCGGGAAGGCCAGAACCTCGACGTACTTCCCCGCCTCGATGAGGTCATTGATCACAGAGAGCGTGTTCGCGAAATGCACGTTGTCATCGCCGGTGCCATGCGCGATGAGCAATTTTCCCTTAAGCTGTGCGGCATATTTCACTGGTGAGGAATCCTGGTAGCCTTTCTCGTTTTTCTGCAGCAAGCCCAGGTAGCGCTCGGTGTAAATCGAGTCGTAATAGCGCCAGTCGGTGACCGGGCCGCCGGCAAATCCCGCTTTGAAATCATCGCCGGCTTCAAACATGGCGTGCAAAGTCATGTGGCCGCCGTAGCTCCAGCCCCAGATACCGATGCGATTCGCGTCGACGTACGGAAGCGACTTGAGGTATCGCACGCCGTCGCGCTGGTCGGAGAGTTCTTGTGCGCCCAGGCGGAAATGCAGCGGCGTTTCGAAGGCATGGCCGCGCCCCGCCGAACCGCGATTGTCCACCGAAAAAATGATGAAGCCCTTTTGCGCCATGAGTTCGTGCCAAAGAAAAGTGGCGCCGCCCCACGCGTTTCGAACGACCTGAGAGTGCGGTCCTCCATAGGTGTAAACCAGCACGGGATATTTCTTCTGCGGTTGGAAGTCCGGAGGCTTGAGGATGCTGGCGTTGAGCTGCACGCCGTCGCGGGTTTTCACGCTAACAAATTCCACCGGCGAAAGATGGTAGTCCACAAGCTCGGAGACTTTGTTTTCGTTGATCGCAGCGATGCGCGATCCGTCAGCGCGGTAAAGATCCTGTCGCGGCGGGCCACCGGCGCTGGAAGAAGTATCAAGGAAAGCCGAAGCGTTGGGAGCGAGGACCGTTGCGTGCGTGCCGTCTTCCTTGGTCAGGCGTGCAAAAGCCGAACCATCGAGAGCGACTCGATAGATCTGCCGCTCAAGGGGAGATTTTTCCGTCGCGGCGAAGTAAACGAGACCGTTTTCTTCGTCAACGCCATCGACGGCGGCGACTTCCCAATCACCTTTGGTGAGCTGCGCAAGCTGCTTGCCGCCAACATCGTACAGATACAAGTGGCGGTAGCCGCTGCGCTCGCTGGACCACAAGAATCGCTTGCCATCCTTGAGAAAAAAAAGATCGTCGCTCAGGTTAATCCAATTGGGGTCATTTTCACTGAGAGCGGCGTGCGACTTGCCCGTAGCGATGTTCGCAATTAGTAGATCCAGTGTAGTTTGCGTGCGATTGAGCCGCTGAATGCCGAGGTGCCTGGAGTCCGTGAGCCAATTCACGCGCGGTATGTAAACGTCGGTTTCCGCACCGGTGTCCATTGCGCGAGGTTCCCCGCCGCTGAGCACGGCCACAAAAACGCGGACGATGGGATTCGCGCCCCCAGCCGCGGGATAGCGTTCCATCTCCACTTCCCCGCTCGGCGAAGAAAAATCGACCAACGGATACCGCGAAACCTTGCGCTCGTCCATTTCGAGATAAGCAATCGCCGACGAATCCGGCGCCCACCAATACGCCGTTTTAATGTCCAGCTCTTCCGGGTAGACCCAGTCGAGTTCGCCCTTGCGGATCTCTTCCGTGCCGCCTTGCGTGATCGCGCGTTCTTTGCCGTCGGCAAGATTCACCAGCCAAAGGTTGTGATCGCGGACGAAACTGACATAACGGCCATCAGGAGAAATTTTGGGGTCCGCGATCCCTGCTGTGCCGGAGACCAGCGTGCGCCCCGATTGTGACTTCATATCCAGCCAAGCAAGCGCCGTCGGACCTTCAAGCAAAATGCCCGCTCCACCCGGCGCCCATTGATATTGAGAGGGAGCGCGGCGCCCAAGTCCGGTAGCTTGCGTGGGTCTCGAAGTATCCACCGGCAAAATGGATTCGAGTTTGTCAGCCGCAACGAGAAGCCGTCGTTCCCCCGATGTGGCGTCCATAACCCAAAGTTCCGTCTTCGCCTCCCTGCCGGAGCCTTTTGTTTCGAAATAGCTGAGTCGCTTACCATCCGGAGTCCATGCCAAGCCTCGTGTCAACCGTCCGCTCAAACTCGGCTGCGCATAAATGCGCTCCACTGTAAGAGCTTTCGCTCCCACACCAGCAGCACTTTGCGGGGCGGCAGCGACGGGCAGCGGCCCCGCGCAAGCTACAATCCCTGCTATGAGAAGAAGCGAAGTCGAAAACGGGCGCCGCAATCGCATGAATTCCTCCTGGAAGCGTCTCTATCATAGCCCGAGCCGCAGGCTCGACCAAGCCAACCGGTTGGCCGCCGGATGAGATTCCGCTTGACAGCAGGCCACGTCAAGGTTATAGGTAGGACTTCTAGGCTTAAAGGTAGAACTTCTAGGTATCCACATGAATCAGGAAAAATTGGAATTCCTCAAAGGCACGCTGGATATGTTGATCCTGAAAATCGTGGCCCTGGGACCGATTCACGGCTACGCCATCTCCCAGCGCATCCAGCAAATCTCCAAGGACTTCTTCCAGGTTCCCCAGGGCTCGCTCTACCCCGCGCTTCACCGCCTGGAAGACCGCGGCTGGGTGAAAGCAGAGTGGAAAGAGTCCGGCACCGGCCGCGACGCGAAGTTCTATTCGCTCACCCGCAAGGGCCGCAAGCAACTCGAAACCGAAGTCGCGAATTGGGGACACGTGTCCGCTGCCGTGGCGATGATTCTGCGAACGGCGGAATAGGAGGGGAAACCATGCACTGGCTGCGCCGTCTCTTTGAAAAGGGAGAATCAGAACGGCAGTTGGATGCCGAGCTGCAATTCCATCTGGAGCGCCAAATCGCGGACTATATCGCAACTGGAATGACGCCAGAGGAAGCACGACGCCGCGCGAAGCTCGCATTCGGGGGCCTCGAGCCGATCAAGGAGGATTGCCGCGAAGCTCGCCGCGGCAATTTCATCGAAACCCTGGCCCAGGATATCCGCTTCGCGTCCCGCCTGCTGCGTAAGAATCCTGGTTTCACCATCGCCGCAACGGTTACCCTCGCCCTGGGTATTGGCGCCAACACCGCCATCTTCAGCATCGTGAACGCCACCATCCTGCGCCCGCTGCCTTACAAAGATTCCTCCCGCATCGTATCCATCTCGACCCACACTGCCATGTTTCCCACGTTTTCTCTCGGACTGACCTGGCCCGCTTTCCAGCAGATTCTTTCGCAGGCTGCTTCCTTGGAGCAAACCGCGGTCTATGCTGACGCGGAAAAAACGCTTACGGGAAAAGACGAGCCGGCGGTCCTGGAACTCGTAAGCGTCTCGGATGGTTTTTTCGAGGAACTCGGTGTAAGCGCGGAACTAGGCAGGCTGTTCACGGATCAGGACCAGAAACGCGGCCAGACACACGTCATTGTCCTCAGCGATGCACTCTGGCGAACGCGTTTTGGGGCTGACCCTTCCATCATCGGGCGCACTTTGATTCTCGACAAAGAACCGTACAACGTCGTTGGCGTCGCCTCGAAGGGTTTTGTTTTCCCCGAAAGCTGCGAAGCGTGGCTGCCCCTGTCACTCACACCTGAGGACGAAGTCAATCAAACGTATTTTATGCTGCAGTCCATCGGCAAGCTCCGCCGCGGGGAAAATGTCGGACAGTTAAAGCCACAGCTTTCTACCATCGCGGAGCGCCTTACCAAAGACAATCCCGAGTTGAGTGCGGGTTACTCCTTCTCCGCGCAGCCGCTCTTGGAAGGCCGAGTTCAGAACATCCGCAGCGCTTACATCGTCCTTCTTGGCGCCGCCACTGTGGTCCTCTTGATTGCCTGCGCCAATCTCGCCAGCTTGCTGCTGGCTCGAGGTTCAGGACGCCGCCGAGAGATGGCTGTTCGCGCTACCCTGGGCGCCTCGCGCGGACGATTGTTTAGCCAGGGATTGGTCGAAAGCTGCCTGCTCGCTCTGCTCGGCGGCGGGCTCGGCGTGGTGCTGGCCACCGGAGGCGTTCAGCTATTTCGCGTGGTTGCTCCGGCCGGTACTCCCAGGTTGGAGGAGATTTCGGTCGATTCCACTCTTCTCTGGTTTTCGCTCCTTTCTTCCCTGGTCGCCGGAATCCTCTTCGGCCTTGCACCTGCACGGCGCGCTTCACGGATGGACCCCAACGCGTCGCTCAAAGAAGGGTCTGGAGCGAGTTTCGGTGGGCCGCGTTCCGCCCGGCAATCAACGTTCGGTAATGCGCTCGTAGTTTTGGAAGTTGCCCTCGCATTTATCTTGCTCATCGGCTCAGCCCTGATGACGCGGACCGTCTCGCGCCTGCTTCACCAAGATACGGGCTTCCGCATCGATCACCTGCTTACCCTCGGTCTCCCGCAGCCTCGTCTTTCACAGGACAACGCCGAAAGCGAAAGGCAGTTTCACGATGGCGTTGTGCGACTTCAGCAAATCATCGATCGAGTGCAGCACGTGCCGGGCGTAGATACCGTCACTGCGGCTGGCCAGGGCGTGCTAGAAGGCCATTCTATGATGCATAGCGGTCTCGATGTCGAAGGAGCCATCCCGCCCAAACCCGGAGAGGAGCGCCATGCGATCACAAGGTCCGTTTATCCTTTGTATTTTCGTACTCTGGGAATGCCCGTTCTTCGCGGGCGAGAATTTACCGATCGCGATGCAGAAAAAGCGCCCGCGGTCGTCATCGTCAACGAAACCATGGCACGAACCTACTGGGGCACCGTGGAGGTGCTTGGCAAGCGCATCAGCATATCTGAGGATGAAAAGAAAAAACCTATCTGGAATGAAGTGGTCGGCGTCGTCGCTGATGCTCGAGAAGTGCGCATTGGCAGAGAACCCGGCCCTGAGTATTACCTCCCCCTCCTTCAGTCCGGTACAGGCACGTATGAGCTATTTGTCCGCACGGCGAACGATCCCCAGCCGCTTGCGGGTGCCATCACCCATACTCTCTGGGCCCTTTATCCGGACCAGCCCATCACTCGCGTGATGACCATGACTCGAATCATCTCCGAGTCTGTCGGCGACCAGCGTCTGCGCAGTGTCTTGCTTCTCGTCTTTGCTGGCATCGGCTTCGCTCTTGCCCTGGTCGGCGCCTACGGCGTCATTTCCTACTCCGTGGGCAGGCGCGTTCAGGAAATCGGTATTCGCATGGCTCTGGGCGCTCGCCCGGCGGAAGTGATGCAAATGGTGCTTCGGCAGGGACTGCTGCTTGTCGCGACCGGGATAGCAGTAGGCGCGGCCGGCGCTTTTGCCCTCACTCGCGTCATCGCCAGCCAACTCTACAGCGTGAGGCCTACCGATCCCCCGACTTTTCTTGGCGCAGCGGCACTCGTCCTTCTCGTAGCCTGCGCGGCCTGCTTCATTCCCGCGCGCCGAGCCGCGCGTGTCGATCCACTCATCGCTCTTCGCTACGAATGAAGCTCTTTCCAGGAGTCCACGCGCCCCGGGCGATGATGGCAAGGCCGGCCCCAGCAAGTTCAGTCTCGCATCAAATTGCTATCCAGGCGGCCAGCGGAATTGCCGCCCGCCGAGAAGATGCAAATGGAGATGGAACACGGACTGGCCGGCGCCGGTGCCGTTGTTTAAGACAGTGCGGTAGCCTGCGAGAAGACCGCGTTCGCGCGCAAGCTGGGCCGCGACGAGCTGCAGTTTGCCTAATATGGCTTGATCTTCGGTGGTGGCCTCGTTCAAGGATTCGAAGTGCTTCCGCGGGCAAATCAGGATGTGCGTGGGCGCTTGCGGGCTGATGTCCTCGAACGCGAAAAGATCCGGATCTTCATAAACGATCTTCGACGGAATTTTCTTCGCGGTGATTTTGCAGAACAAACAGTCGGCACTCATCGGTTCCCTCCTGCGGATGTCCCCTCGTCGAGACGCGTGACAAACGGCGTAAAGCTTTCTCGCGCCCGGAGCTGCTCGCCGAATTGGTGCGCGGCGTCTTCGCCGGATATCCTGCCCACCCGCACGCGATAAAACACTCCATCGGGAGAATCATATTCTTGAATGAAAATGGGCGAGTACGAAACGTTGAGGCGGTCGCGCAGGCGCTCGGCATTGGCGCGGTCGCGGAAAGCGCCAACTTGCACGGTGAAATAACCGGCGGTGGGATCGACGCCGCCAAGAACTTCCACGCGCACCGGCACGACGCCGGCGCCGACCGAATCCACTTCGCGCGCGGCGGCCAGCGAGAGATCGATGATGCGATTGTCGACAAACGGGCCGCGGTCCGTGATGCGCACCACCGTGGACTTGCCGTTGCTCAAGTTGGTGACGCGCACGATAGTCTCGAATGGCAGCGTGCGATGCGCGGCAGTGAGTTTATACATGTCGTAAATCTCGCCGTTCGAAGCGCGCCGCCCGTGAAACGGAACACCGTACCAGGAAGCGTTCCCTTCCTCGGTGTAGCCGGAGGGAGCAGGCGCGGGAGCGGGCTTGCTTCGCCTCGGAGTGGGCGTCGCCGCAGGCAACGGAGTCTCCGGCAAATCCGTCGAGCGCTTCGCGGCCTCTTCTCTTGCCGGCGGTATTTCGGCGGGCTGCGTAGGCGGCGGCTGGCGGCGGTCGGCGATCGGTCTGCGCGACGCGCACCCGGGAAAACTAACGCAGAGGGCGCAGAGAGCACAGAGACCGCAGAGCGGAGAACGAAAAGTACGCGAGAGCCAACCAAATCGACTCCGGGAAACGTGTTGGCGCGAATCCGCAAGGGCGGAAGCTGTTTCCATTGGACTATTCAATGCGCGGCCTGCGTCATGCAGTTGGCGGATTCCGCGGAGGGGGCGCAGCGGGAGGGCGCTGGCCGTTTTGCGCGTTGCGCGCTTCGATCCACGCCGCTGCTTCGGTGAGCTTTTCCGAAACCTCGCGCAAAAACTGCGCGGTGCGTTTTTCCGTTTCCGGCGCGACTTCTTCCTTCACGAAACTCTTGACGCGATCGAGTTCTTCGTCGACGCGCTTGCCAAAGTCCTCGAAGTTCTTGATACTCTTGAGCCGCGCGAACTCTTCGTCGATGCGCTTGCCGAACTCCTCGAATTTGTCCATATGCGCCAAATCCTCAGGAAATTCGCCGTAAAGAGAAGAAGCGCGGCGACTTGGGTATTATAGGAACGCGGTTCGCGGGTCGCAAGGAGGAGCATTGGCGCTTCCCTACCGGTGGCAGTGGCGCGTGGAAAAATGGAAAAACGCGATGCGTGGATTTCTCGGCGGCGAGCAACAGCCGCGGCCGAAAATCTGCCCGGCGTGCGGTGCGCTGGTGGGAATCAGCGCCACGCGCTGCCACGAATGCGGCGCTAGCTTGCGGTTTTCCCTTGCGGCTCTGAGCAAGAAATTTTCCGGACTCTTCGGCGAGCAGGAAACCCCCGTGACCTCGGCGATGCTGATCGCAAACTTTCTGATGTTCGGCGTAACCTGGCTCTTGACGGCGCAGGCAGGCGAAGCCGGCGGCCTGCGCACGCTCTTTGGGATGAGCGGTGCCGCTTCGTATCAATTGGGAGCGAGCCTTCCGTTTCTCTTCTTGCTCCAGGAACACCAGTGGTGGCGCCTGGTCACGGCGATGTTCCTGCACGGCGGTTTGATTCACATCGGCTTCAACATGATGAACCTCATGCAATTCGGTCCTGCGCTGGAAGAACTGTATGGGTCCGCACGCTATCTGTTTCTCTACGTGGTCACGGGAGCGCTTGGCTTCCTAGCCAGCGCGTTGACGGGACATTTCTCCGTCGGCGCCAGTGGCGCCCTGCTGGGGCTGATTGGCGCGATGCTGGCGGTGACCGCGAAGCGCGGCGGCTCGTTCATGCGCGAATTGCGCTCCCGGCTCATCACCTCGGTGGCGATTCTGTTCATGATCGGATTTTGGGGCGGTCTCGGCATCGACAATTCCGCCCACATTGGTGGTTTTGCCGTCGGATTTGTCATCGGCAAGATTTACGACGATCGCCAGCCGATGAACGCGCGCGAAAAGCAGAAGGCCTACGCATTGGGCTGGTTTGCGGGACTTCTTATCGTAGCGAGTTTCGTGCTGATGCTAATTCATTTTCACGACCCGCTGCCGTTGCGATAAACAGTTTCCGCCGACGCACCGGGAAAAAGTGCGATACTCTATTCGTCACAAGAGGCGTCACCCGTGGATCCACATTCCATCGTCGTCGTCAGCCTGCACACACCAAAGGAAAAAGTGTGGGGCGAACTGCTGGCCATCACGCCTTCGGGAATCACGCTCCGCGGTATCGATCTCAATTCCTTCGACCACTTCATCCGCCAGCTCAATGAACCCGACGGCGAACGTATGGGCCTCCCCACCATCTTCTTTCCCATGAACCGTGTCGAGCGCATCTCTCTTGACGAACCCTCCGGTTCCATCCCCTCGATGAACGAACTCTTCGCGCGCAAGGTAGGGCGTTCTCTCTCCGACTATCTCGCCCAATTCGCCTGAACTGCGTTATCCTGAATCACAATGAAAGGCCGCGTCTGGACGGTTCCCAATCAAATTACCTTTCTGCGCCTCGGCTTTCTGCCGGTCTTTCTCATGCTCATCGCCTACGATCGTTACCGTTGGGCGCTTCTCGTTCTCATCGTCTCCGGCCTCTCCGATGGTATTGACGGCTTGCTCGCGCGCAGCCTGAATCAGCGCTCCGCTCTCGGCGCGTATCTCGATCCCATCGCCGATAAACTCTTGTTATCTTCTTCATTTGTTCTCCTGGCCTTTAAAAAGCAACTTGCCTGGTGGCTCACCATCCTGGTTCTCAGCCGCGACGTGTTGATCCTCATTGTCGCCGTAGTGATTCTCTTGACCTCCGGCTACCGGCCATTTCCGCCCAGCATTTACGGTAAACTCACCACTGCCGCCGAGATCATCCTGGTTTTCCTCGTCATTTTGAGCGCTGCTTATCCCGCTTACCACTTGGCTGGTCTTAACCACGTCCTCATCTATGCGGTTACGGCGCTAAGTATCGGATCCGGCTTTCACTATTCATTTACCACTGCACGGCACCTCAGTGGTCCAACTCCTGAAGAGAAGTAGAAATCCAAACGGGCAGCGAGGACCCCGGCTATTTCTTGGCGGCTTCGTAGGCTTGGTTGAGCCACCACAGGGCGTCGCGTAGATCTTCCGTGGACTGGATCTCGAAGGAAAACCAGCGCGTTCCCGGAGTGATGCGCCGCTCCTTGAGCGCGTGCTGATTCAACTCCGCCGGCATGGGATCGAATCTGAATATGATGGAGCTGGGAGTGTCGAATCCCCTCGTCACCGGCAATGCGGCAAAGATTTTCTTGCGTCGATACATGCCGGACATGCCAAACATCGGCTTGGACGCGACCTGCGGCCAGCCACTCAGTTCTGTTTTTAGCATCGCCGACCACTGTTTCATTTCTTCCGACACTGGCGGCATCTTTGGCCGCTCGCGCATCGTCGGCGGTTTTCGCTTGGCCGGCCTATCCTGTTTTGTTTTCTTCGCGCTCATAACCTGCGTGCTCAGGTGCGCATGGGTTTCGGGCCACCGGGAGGTAGCACCAGCTTGGGCTCGGTGAGGGACTGCACTTGTTCGAGTGTGGCGTCCGGAGCGAGTTCG
>Ga0207141_10284_pt1 | contig 11967 bp, 11 predicted proteins | sample Alteio_BWMinHeat_5_FD_153553 | JGI IMG/M metagenome (GOLD analysis project Ga0207141, IMG submission 153553) | Enriched cells from forest soil in Barre Woods Harvard Forest LTER site, Petersham, Massachusetts, United States -... | ecosystem: Environmental > Terrestrial > Soil > Temperate forest >... | reverse complement strand
GGCCCGGTCTGTACAAGTTCGCCGTCTTCTGTATCGACTTTAGGCATGGCGTGCCGAAACTGGCTCTTGCAGGAGAATCGTTGCTTGTCATACTAAGCATTCGGGCCGGATGCGCAAAAAACCGCTCGCCTTCTTGTAAAAAATTGTAAAAGATTGTGTTCCAGCAATGGGATAGATGCATGTTTCCTTAAGTGGTAATTGCTCACCATGTCATCTCGGGCGCGGCGCATCATTTCATGCCGTGCCGCGCCCGAGATGACATGGGGCTGGGAAATACTCGAGAGGAAACGGCCTCGCTGCCCGATTTTGTCCACCCGTCCAGGACGCCGCCACCGCAATGCAGATTGAAAAGCCCTATTTGATGTTCATCGGCGACGTTGCCGACCAGCTTGCCGCCAAGACCGCGGCCGGCATCGTCGACTGGCGCCGTGACTGGTGCGTTGGCCAGCTGCGCCTGCCCGGCTGCATGGCGGATCTGGGCCTCGAGGACGTCGACGTCGCCGAGGGCAAGCGCCGCGGGGCGAGGACCATGGTCGTCGGCGTCGTCAATGCTGGTGGCGTCCTGCCCGAACATTGGATCTGCACCATCGTGGAGGCGCTCGATGCCGGGCTCGACGTCGCCTCCGGCCTGCACAAACGGCTGGAGGACGTGCCCGAGATCGCCGCCGCGGCTGCTCGAAACGGCCGGCATCTGCACAATGTGCGCATTCCCAGCACTGTCTTCGCCACCGGCAAAGGCACCAAGCGCAGCGGGCTGCGCCTGCTCACCGTCGGCACCGATTGCTCGGTCGGCAAGAAATACACGGCGCTGGCACTGGAGCGGGAGATGCGGGCGCAGGGGCTCGATGCCGACTTCAAGGCGACCGGCCAGACCGGCATCTTCATTTCCGGACGCGGCGTCTCGGTTGACGCCGTGGTGGCCGACTTCATCTCCGGTGCGGCCGAGTGGATCAGCCCGGATGCCGACGCCAAGCATTGGGACGTGGTGGAGGGGCAGGGCAGCCTGTTCCATCCCTCCTTTGCCGGCGTGACGCTCGGTCTCCTGCACGGCTCGCAGCCCGATGCTTTCGTCGTCTGCCACGAGCCGACGCGCACGACCATGCGCGGCGTGCCGACGGCGCTGCCGACCATCAGGGAGGTGATCGATGCGACTGTCACCTATGGCCGGCTCACCAATCCGCGCATCCAGTGCGTCGGCATCGCCGTCAACACCCAGGCGCTCGACGAAGCCGCCGCCAGGGCTTGTCTCGCCGACATCGCCACTGCCGAGGGCCTGCCGACCACCGACCCCGTGCGGTTCGGCGTCGCGGAGATCGTCAGACGGGTGAAGATGCTGTTCGAGTAAAGAATATCGCGCGGATCGCAGGCTTCCGGCCTGCGGACGCCTGCCGGTGATCGCCAACGCTTTGCCGAAGCGGCCGAATCCTCATATCTGTGCGCCTTTGCTATATTTGCTGCACAAATATCTTTCACTGAAGAGCCATATGCTTCTTACCCTGAGCAGGGAGAGGATTTGTTCTTTAACGGGATGCTTTATATTGTGCCGCCGCATGCAGCTGCCAGTGACTGTGTTTAACGGGAGCTGAATCGTGAGCCATGAGCGGAGTTTTCGAACGTGCGAACTTTGGTGTTGGCGTGCGTTTTTGCGTTCTTTTACGCAAGTTGGCGCTATGTCTCCGAATTGGCACCGGTAGGCTGACTTCTGCGTATGAAAGATGCCGGGTCCGAAGACCCGCCCCCGAGGAAACGGCGCCCTTGTGGTGGGGCTTCAGAGCCGGCTCTTGCCTCCTGAGCAATCATTCCTCCACAGGCTCACTTTCTTCTTTATAAAGCGGGTGAGGACGTCCGCGCTCCCAGGATACGCGACCAAGCCGAGAGCGCAACGAAGTGTTAACCTGACCTTGCAGCCCCAGATCGCGCCTGATTGCTGTTGACGATCCGGGGAACTCGGTGTCTTTGGGCAGTCCTCCTGTCCTATCGACTTTACCGGACCTCTCATGACCGACATCATCAAGACCGACGTGCTCATCATCGGCGCGGGGCCGGTTGGCCTGTTCGCGGTATTTGAATTGGGTCTGCTCGACATCAAGACGCATGTCGTCGACATCCTCGACAAGATCGGCGGCCAATGCGCCGAGCTCTATCCTGAAAAGCCGATCTACGACATTCCCGGCTTCCCTATCGTGACGGGGCAGGGGCTGGTCGACAATTTGCTCAAGCAAATCGAGCCGTTCAAGCCGGCCTTTCATCTCTCGCGCATGATCGAGAAGGTGGAACGCATCGGCGATCCACTGTTCCGTGTCACCACCGACGCCGGCGATGTCTTCGAGACCAAGGGTGTCGTCATCGCTGCCGGCGGCGGCTCGTTCCAGCCCAAGAAGCCGCCGATCGAGGGTATCGAGGCCTATGAGGGCAAGTCCGTCTCCTACGCGGTGCGCCGAATGGAGGATTTTCGCGGCAAGTCGGTGCTGGTGGTCGGCGGGGGCGATTCCGCCCTCGACTGGACACTGAACCTCCATCCCGTTGCCAAGCATGTCACTCTGCTGCACCGGCGCGATGCCTTCCGCGCCGCGCCGCATTCGGTCGAGCAGATGCGGGCGCTCGCCGCCGACGGCAGGATCGGCCTGCGCTTCGGCCAGGTCACTGCGCTGGAAGGGGGGAACGGCATGCTCACGGGCGCGGTGATCCGCGACGATGCCGGCAACAGCACGACGCTGCCGGTCGAACACATGCTGCCCTTCTTCGGCCTGACGATGAAACTTGGGCCGGTGTCGAGCTGGGGGCTCGACCTGCATCATGAAGAGCTAGTGCTGGTCTCGACCGAGACCTTCGAGACGTCGCAGCCCGGAATCTTCGCTATCGGCGACATCAACTGGTATCCTGGCAAGTTGAAGCTGATCCTGTCGGGCTTCCATGAGGGCGCGCTGATGGCACAGAAGGCGCACCGCTACGTCTATCCCGGCAAACGCCTGACCTTCCAGTACACAACCTCCTCCTCCAGCCTGCAGAAGAAGCTCGGCGTGCTCTGAGCCGAGACGGCTCTACTCCAAAGGAAGGTGAGTCGCTTCACTTGCCTGGATGGCGTCTGGGTACCTCCAGGGGTGCGCATGCCGGATCAGTTGGTATTTCCACATGAAGAACAAGACACGGTGCCTTCTGGAATGCAGCTGGGGAAGGTACCCCTCGAGACTTCCACTTGGGGCGCGAATGCCATCACCGGGACGGGCCTTCAGATCCGGCTCTGCCATAGCCTCAACACGCGATGTTTCCTCGATGCCGGGCCTTAGCCTGACTTCGGCGTGATCGGCGGCTTGTCCTACACCTGGAACTAAGCTTCTGGAGGCAAGGCCGATTTTCGGCGCGACAATTAGGGTCCCCCGGCCATGTCGGGGAATCTTTGCTTTTCGAGTGTCGTCCGTCGCCTAGAGCATCGTGCCGAGAATTGGGTGCCGGTTTTCGGCAAAAAAGCGATGCGACAACAAGAAGCTACAGCATCTGATCCGATTCAGGAATCGGGTCCGATGCTATAGGGAGCTTGGCGGCCTTCAGCGAAGCACAGGCGCCGGGAACCGGATCGTCACGGGTGGCCTGCCGCCGCCGGGTCGGCCCGATCCAGCCTGTCAGGCTCCCGGCGATGTGTCGATAGGAAACAGGAATGGGTGGAATCGTGCGGGCTCTTTTTCTCGTTGTGGCTATTCTCGGTTTGGGTAGCGTGACTTGTCCGGCGCAAGGGCAGACGGCCCCTGGTGATCCGGCAGCGCAAGCCGCACCGACAAAGAAGGAGCGGCCAGCCAAGAAGCCGAAGAACAAGCCGGTTGCGGCCGAGGTCGCGCCGCTGGTTCCCGTCGTGCTGCCCGATCCACCGACGCCGGTGCAACAGATCCAGCAACTGGGCATCACCCAATGCGTCGATGTCATGAACAAGATGTCACGCGAGACGCTCAACCGGAATTACGATGTACAATCCGGCTGGAATCGCGATGCACCGGCCCAGCATGTGTTTCAAAGCGTCGCCGTTCTCAACAGTCCGCAAAGCACGCCGCAGGACGGCCTGACGGCGCTTGTCGCCACACCGACACCGAACGGTTCATGCGACGGAGTCGCGCTGCAGGTTTTCCCGCTGGCCGGCGACTGTGCGAGCGTTCAGAAATTGATGGAGGCCGGCGGCAACACGACAAGGCCTTTTATCAACGCGCGGATCATGTTCGATACGAACGGCAAGCGGCTGTTTCTCGTGCCCGGCTTCGGCAAAACCTGTATCGCCGTTGCTGTAGATTCGACCTTCGGTGCGCCAAAGCAGTAGGAGCGAGGTAACACCAGGCAGTGTTGAAAGTGACTCTTGGCATCATCGCCATTGCTTCGCTCCGCCGCAATAACGGAAGGGTCAGCCTCGGCGCCAATCCGTATAACTGCAGCACCGAAACCGATGCTGACGTTTTTTTCGCATCGTTTCGTCGAAAGCTGGGTTCCACCTTCGAGGTTATGCTCTCGGCAAGCACATCAGTACAGGACGGAGCGATTTCTCGCTCCGTCCTGGTCACCTATTGAACCGGGGTCACCTTGTGCTTCCGACGTGGTTTGACATCAGCCGCCGGCGCTGCGGCATCCGGTGTTGGTTTGGCGTCCGTGCTGGCGCCAGGGGCAGGGGCAGCCGGCGTTGGCGTTGTCGGCGATAGCGCCGCGGCCGGGGCCGGAGCATTGCTGTTGGTGGCTGCCGGCGGATTAGCCGGTGCCGCCTTGGCATTGGCCGGACTGGCCCCGGCCTGGGCGAGGTTGACGGCCAAGCCGTAGAGACGCCATTGCTGATTGACGGCCTGCAGCAGGAATTCGAACTTCAACTGATTTGCTCCTGCGGGATAGAACCCGGCAAAGTGCAACATACCGTTGGGTTCAACCTGCGGCTGGAGCGTAATCTGGGGCTCGAGCAGCGCTGCATTCGACATGTCCAACCTCTGGTTACGCTGGAGCGCGAATGTGTCGGCAAGGTGGGCGTCGCTGTTGTTCACAGTGAAGTCAGGTGCGCCCAGATCGCGAAGGACGCTGTAATTGCCGGTCTTGTTGGCCTGATCGAGCGCCATCAAGAAGCTCCGGGTCAAGAGCAGAACGGCCTGGGGATCCATCTTAACCGGCTGGGCCGCTGCAGGCTGGGGAGCCGACGCTGCCGGCGGCGAGGCGGCCGGCGGTGTCTGAGTCGCCTGGGCTTGGGCGCTGGCCAGACCGCCGAGCGAGAGGACCGCGGCAATCAGAGCCGTGCGCAAGGCACGGCCGACCAGACGTGGTCCGCCCGCCGGAAAGGCATGCGATCGTTGTGTTTGCATTTTCGCTTTTTACCTTGATAGCGATTTCTACGCGTTTGATTCTGCGTAGGAATTTTTGACAATCCATCCTCTCACGGATGGCGCTTGTTGTCACCCTTATCGGGGCACAAGGGTGCAAATCCACACAGGGTGCAGGTGGGTTGTGCCCGCCTGTTTTCGTCGATCGACGGGCTTGCGTTACCGGTCTTTGGAGGGGCGCGGACGTCGGGTCGACACTCACGGGCAATATCGGTTATCATCTCCTGGCGCCTGTGTAATTGCCGCGGTAGCTCTTTTTATCCAGCGCCGAGGTCCCATATCCAGTACACTCGGTCGCCGACGCAATCGGCGGCCATTGGTTCACTCTTTCGATCGAAGCGTGAATTGCGCCAATGCTGTTCTATTCTGCGGGTCACGCTCGACACACCGGGGGTAGGCACATGTTCAAATCGATCGTTGTTCCTGTCGATACTGGCGATCTCAAGATCGCACAGATGGCGATCCGTAGTGCCGGCAAACTCGCCAACCCGGCCGAGGTCACGCTGACCCTCGTCCACGTCGTGCCCATCATGCCGTTGATGATGCTCGACACCGTTCCCGTGAGCTTCGAAGGTGAAGTTGCCGAGAAGGCCAAGATCACCCTGGCCGATCTTGCTCGCACCATCGATCTGCCTGGCGGCCATGTCCTCACCGTGGTCAGGATCGGGGGCGTCTATCACGAGGTCCTGGCGATCGCGCGCGAACAGCAGGCCGACCTTATCGTCGTCGGTTCGCATCAGCCAAGCGTCGCGACCTATCTCCTCGGTTCGAATGCCAGCGCCATTGTGCGCCATGCACCCTGCTCGGTGATGGTCGTCCGAGAGGAAAAGCCAACCGAAAACGCCGAAGCCGGCGAGGTGGCCGTTGAACCTGGGCACCCATTTCCCGGGGTGGATGATGCCATTCGGGCCGCGCGCGAAACTGGCAATATGCACTGAATTATTTTCCGATCCGACAGATTCGGAAAATAGCTCGCGCTCATTGTCTTGATGCATTTTCTCAATCGAGAAGTCTGTCGGCTTCTCTGGAAAACGCTGTAGGAAAGCCAGCTAACGCATTCTGGTGAAGCCAGGAAAGTTCATCAGGCGCCGCAAGCCGCCATGGCGTCGACGATCGCTCTGGCAACGCCTGTCGTCGGAATCGTGCTGGCGCGGCCGACAGGTTCGCCCGCCTTATTGAGCACGGCAAAGGTGATGGCGTTGCTTGCCGGCATAGCCTTGATTTCGCTGATATCGACCAGGGCGGCGATGCTCTGCTCGCCCTGTGTCGGTGAGGCGACGCTGTCGATTGGCACCTGGGTGCCGGCGACCTTCAGCATCTTGGCTGAAAAGGCGGCGGCGCGCATGCGCTCTAGGTCCACCGGCGCCAGGTCCCGGAAGGACAGGTCGAGCCGGGCCGTCTTGTTACCTTCGCAGACCAGGGAAACCCGAAGGTCGTTATTGGCGAATTGCGCCGAGGCCGGGCCGCTGGCCGTATGGGCAACAGTCCAGATGCCTGCTTCCGCGGCCGTCGGATCCGCGACGGCAACGGTCTGCGGCGGTGGGTTAGTGATGGTGGCGGAAGGAACGGGCGTCGCGATCGAGGCCGTCTGGTCGGTGCGGCCCGCGGCCTCGAGAATGGCGGCAATCGGCGTGTCGTCGGTCGTGTCAGGCAGAACCGCAGTGGCGACACCAGTCGATATCCATTGCGAGGACGGCAGAACATCCAGGCTATTGAAGGGGGTGCGCAAGGTGGCCAGGAAGAAATCCTCGTTCACGCCCATGGCGCGGACAAAATCGTAGACGCTGACGACCTCACGGCCATAATCTCGCACGATTTGGTTCATTTCCCGGGCATCGAAGGTCTCGCCGTCGCCGAACTGCGGAGAGAATTGATGGATGCCTACCTTTGAGCCAGGAATGACGAAGCGATTGGTGCCGCCAAGCATGACCATCGTACAGGCCGAGTAACAACCCGCTGCGACGAAGGTGGCTTTGCGCTTGGCGAGGTGGGCCTGGCCCACCACGGTGATCCAGCCCGATTTGCGGATGCGGCGTCCGATGATCAGGGCAGACTGCACCTTGCCGCCCACCGATTCGAACGCGATGATTACCTTGGGTGTCCCGGCCGAGGCTGTTTCGCCGATGTTCGATTCCGGGGGCAGCACGCCATCGAGCCGTTTTTGGGAGACGAAGGCCGCGAAGTCGCGCGAGGTGTCGTCGACGATTTCGCCAGACGCGTTGATGATCACGCAACCTGGGCAATCCTTGCCCGAGGCGACGATGGAAAAGTGCATCGGCAGCGAATCAATATCGGTCGCGCCAGCGGCGGGAGCGCTCATGGCGAACGCCAGCAGAAACGCGCAAAGCGTTGCCGCAAAACCCCAATTGCGCTTCAAACCAACGCCCACGCACTTGTCCTTCTCGCACCACGTTCGGCCGGGGACAATGACGGCCAGCCGTTAACACGAACTTTCATGGCGGGAAGGGCCGTGTGGTTGCAAGCATGAAATGGGTAAAGAAGCCATGGTCGGCAAGACAGTTGACTGACGTGACAAACCTGCCACAGCCTTTCACGGACCGCCGCGTCTAAATGTGCATTTTCGCGCGTTCGTGGAGCCGACAAAAGGTGATACTCTGGCCGGGTAATTCATGCGGGCGGTGATGATGAGGCGCGCTTTCTTGGGCATAATGCTTGTGCTTGTCGGCACGCTGGCCGCATCCCCGGCGCTATGTGCGCAGAAGGCGGCGCTGGTGATCGGCAACGGGGCCTATCGTTCGGTGACGCCGCTGATCAACCCGCCCAATGATGCCAGCGACATGGCGGCCTCGCTCGGGCACATCGGCTATGCGGTGACGCTGGTCAAGGATGGCGACCTGCAGGCGATGAATGACGGGCTGCGGGCGTTTTTGCGCGATGCTGACCACGCCGACAGCGTGGTGGTGTTCTATTCGGGCCATGGCGTGCAGGTGAAGGGGCACAATTACCTCATCCCGGTCTCGGCCAGGATCGCCGACGAACTCGACCTCGACACCCAGGCGATCTCGCTCGACAAATTGCTCGACCTGGTCGACGGCGCGGCGCCGAAGGTGAAGATCGTCATCCTGGATTCATGCCGGGACAATCCCTTGACGCGCACGCTGGTGCGCGGGGCGGGCACGCGCGGGCTGGCCCGCATCGATCTCGACGCCGCCTCGGCCAAGGGCACGCTGATCGCGTTCTCGACGGCGCCGGGCTCGGTGGCGCAGGACGGCACGGGGCGCAATTCACCGTTCACCCAGGCACTGCTGGCCCATATGGAAACGCCCGGGCTCGACATCCGCCAGATGTTCGGCCAGGTGCGCGCCGATGTCGACCGGCAGACCCAGGGCGGGCAGACCCCTTGGGTGAACGAGGCGATCATCGGCTCCTTCGCCATGACCGGCACCGTGGCCGATCCGCAACCCGTCAAGACCATCCAGGTCGTGCCGCAAGGGGAGGCGGAACCACAGCCACAGCCTGAACCGGCGCAGCCGCCCGAACCCCAGCAGCAGGCCTCGCTCGATCCTGAACCTGTGCCGCTGCCGGATGCGCAGACCCAGCCTCGTCGCAACAGCCAGGCCGAATTCATCCTGCCGGACTCCGGCTCGCGGCGGCTCAACTGGGACGATGTCTCAAGCCTTTCAGGCGCGCAGCTCCGCGTTGCCCGTAACGAGATCTACGCCCGACGCGGCCGCTACATGAAGGATGTGCAGTTGAGGGCCTATTTCTCGCAATTTTCCTGGTATCGCCCCTACACATGGGACGTGACTCTGAACCCCGTTGAGAAAGCCAATGTCGCCCTGATCCAACGCGCCGAGGCGGGGCAGTGAGGCCGGCTCGTCTCTTTGGCCTTCTTGTGCTGGGTACCTCACCGCTGATGGCTTCACCGGCCAGGGCAGATACTGCGCTCGACGCCCTGGTTGCGGCCTATCCTGATTTTATCGCCGGTTATGACGCCAAGGACCTCATCCTCAAGAACGGCACCCATATCCCGCTCTCCAACGGCATCGCCAACAAGACGCCGGAACAACGGGTAACTCAGGCCGACATCATGGATATGTTCGCCGAGCCCTATTCGCTCGGCACGCAATATCCCATTCCCTCAAGCCCGGCGGACGATCCCGGCCGCGCCCGCAACCAGGCATTGTTCGACGCCATGTATGGCGACTGTACGAAAGGGCAGGTCAAGCTCGAGACGATCCAGTGGCTCCCCTCCGTTAAGGGAGGCTCCCTGCGCGTGACCTCGACCAATGGTGTCGCCGACCACTTGCGGGCGGTCTCGCGCGATCTGGAGGCGTTGCCGGCGAAGTTCCAAGTCTACCTCAAGCCCTCGGCCGGAACCTATAATTGCCGCGCCATCGCCGGCACAACACGCATGAGCATGCATGCCTACGCGGCCGCTATCGACATCAACGTGAAATTCACCGATTACTGGCGCTGGGGAGGGGCGAGGCGAGAGACGGACAAGGTTGTCTACAAGAACCGCATTCCCCTGGAGATCGTCTCCGTCTTCGAAAAGCACGGCTTCATCTGGGGCGGGAAATGGTATCACTACGATACCATGCACTTTGAATATCGTCCTGAAATCATAGCGTTGTCGAGAAAGTCTCAAGCAGGACAGTGATGCGCCGCCTCCTTTTGCTGCGTCATGCCAAATCAGATTGGCCAAATGGTGTTTCCGATCATGAACGGCCCCTAGCGCCGCGGGGGCAACGCGACGCGCCGCGTATCGGCCGGGAGATCGCCAGGCGCGGACTGTCGCCGGACCATGCCATCATCTCGACGTCACGGCGCACGCGCGAGACTTTTTCCTTCATCGAGCCCTTTCTCGATCGGCACACGGTGCGTTACGAACGGGCAATCTACGAGGCTGCACCGGAGGCGATCTTGCGGGTCATCCGCGCCGCCGAGCCGAATGCCCGTAGCGTAATGATCGTCGGGCATAATCCCGGTCTGGAGCAAACGGCAACCTATCTGGTCGCGGGGGGCGGCACTGTCGCCGATCCGCTGGACCAGAAATTTCCGACGGCGGCTCTTGTCGTGCTCGACTTCGACGTCGACTCCTGGCCGGATATCACCAGGCATCAGGGCCAGCTCGCCTTGTTCCTGACACCCAAGAAACTGGGTTCATGACACCGAGGAAACTTGGACAAGGGTGCGCAAGGCCTTGCGTCTGTCGCGACACCAGGCGCCGCGACGCAAAGATGGCACAGACGCACGCATTCTCCTGTGCCTGGTTCCGAATCCGCAACGCATCACGTTATGCGGCGGTGCCTTCGGGATGACGTCCCTCGCAATTTGCCGTTCCTGCCCCTAAGTGATCCGCATCATGCCGCCACAACCCCAGTCCTGGACGTCTGTGTTCGACGAAGCGTGGATCGCAGCCAGGAACCTGGCCGGTTACGCGACATCGACATTCAATCCTACCATCCGTCTCGGCGTCACAGGGCTTTCGCGGGCCGGCAAGACGGTGTTCATCACTGCCCTCGTGCAGGCTCTCGTGGAGGGAGGGCGTTTGCCGGTGTTCCGGGCGCAGGCAGAAGGGCGCATCGCGACATCGTCCCTGTCACCCCAGCCCGACGATACCGTGCCGCGCTTCGATTATGAGACGCACCTGGCCGATCTTGTCGGTCCGGACCGCCACTGGCCGGATTCGACCCGCCAAATTTCCGAATTGCGCCTGACGATCGACTTCCAGTCAACCCGGCGTTTCGGGTCGGCAATGTCGCGGCTGACGCTCGATATTGTAGATTATCCCGGCGAATGGCTGCTCGACTTGCCGCTGCTCAACATTAGTTATGCCGAATGGTCGGCGCAAACGCTTGCGGCCAGCCGGGCCGGGTCGCGTACCGCCATCGCCGGGCCCTGGCATGCCTTTATGACGGGGCTTGACCCGACAGCCCCGGAAAACGAGACCGTCGCCCGCCAGGCGGCGGGCCTTTTCACCGAGTATCTGCGAGCCGGCCGCGACGAGCGCTTTGCCCTCTCGACCCTTCCGCCGGGCCGCTTCCTCATGCCGGGCGATCTCGACGGCTCGCCCGCACTGACCTTTGCGCCACTTGACCTGCCATCCTCGGGCGAAGCGCCTGCCGGGTCGCTTCATGCCATGATGGAACGGCGCTACGAATCCTATAAATACAAGATCGTCCGCCCCTTCTTCACCCACCATTTCGCCCGCCTTGATCGCCAAATCGTGCTGGTCGACGCACTTTCTGCCCTCAATGCTGGCCCGCAGGCGGTTCATGATCTCGAGACGGCGCTGACCTCGGTACTTTCGGCCTTTCGCGTCGGTGCCAACAGCTGGTGGTCGGCGATCTTCCGCCCCCGTATCCAGAAGATCCTGTTTGCGGCCACCAAAGCCGATCATCTGCACCACACCAGCCATGACCGGCTTGAAGGCATCCTGCGCAGGATGTCCGACAGCGCGATTTCCCGAGCTTCCTTTTCAGGGGCAGCCGTCGATGTCGTGGCCCTTGCCTCGGTCCGGGCCACGCGCGAGGCCAGTGTCAAGCAGGGTAGGGAGACGCTGCCCTGCATCATCGGCACGCCGATCGCCGGTGAGCGTTCCGCCAATGAAATCTTCGACGGCGAGGCGGAGATTGCAGTGTTTCCCGGCGAACTGCCCGCCGAT
>Ga0207141_10282_pt1 | contig 12056 bp, 6 predicted proteins | sample Alteio_BWMinHeat_5_FD_153553 | JGI IMG/M metagenome (GOLD analysis project Ga0207141, IMG submission 153553) | Enriched cells from forest soil in Barre Woods Harvard Forest LTER site, Petersham, Massachusetts, United States -... | ecosystem: Environmental > Terrestrial > Soil > Temperate forest >... | reverse complement strand
CACACCAAAGTGCCCAACACGGATCAACAGCACTTCCCGCTACTCGTCTCAGGCACGTACCCGTATCTCGCTACCGTGGCAAATGGCGGTGGCGTAGCCAGCGCCAGCGGGTTTGACATTATTTTCACTTCGGATGCGGCGGGTACATCGCCGCTCCCGTATGAGCGGGAAAGTTACAATCCGGCCACGGGCGCCGCAATCTTCTGGCTGAACGTTCCGCTTCTTTCCCACACCACGGACACAACGATCTACTTGTTCTATGGCAATTCGACGATAACCACGGACCAGTCAAACAAGAATGGAGTTTGGGACAGTAACTTTATGGGAGTCTGGCATTTGGATGAGACTTCCGGGACCCAATACGATTCGACGAGCAATGGAAATAATTCGACCGCAGTGATCGTCACCGAGCAAGGAAACGCGATCGGTCAAATCGGGGGCGCAGATTTGTTCAATGCGAGTCACCCGGACCACGTTGACCTTCCCAATATCTCCTTGAGTTCGGCCTTTACGCTGGAGCTGTGGATGTATCCAACCAGTGTCGTGGATTATGAGCGTATTTTTGCGAAGGCCTACAGCAATAACACCCCGCCTTGGGACGACTATTGGATTAACTTCGATACAGCTGCCGCCGGCACGGTCAATGTGGGATTCGACAATGCTGGAAACGCGGTAGGCGTCAGTTCGACGAGTTCGATTCCCCTGAACCAGTGGACCCATGTCGCGGGGACATATGACGGGTCCTACTTGAGAGTGTTCATCAATGGCGCTGAAAACAGCAGTGGCGCGCAAACCGGAACTGTTGCTGCGATTTCAGAGAATACGGAGATCGGATATAACAGCCAATATGGTCCGCAGTCTTTTACGGGAACTCTTGATGAGCCGAGAATAAGCTCCATCGCCCGTTCGGCGGATTGGATCGCCACGGAGTACAACAACCAGTCTTCTCCGGCGACGTTCTACTCCATCGTCGGGGGACTCGTAACCTTCAGCAACGCCGATCAGCCCGTGACGCAGGCGACGTTCAACGCCGCCGGCACTTATGTTCTGCAGTTGAGTGCCAGCGATACCCAGTTCACGACCACCTCGAACGTGACCGTCACTGTTAACCCGGCATCCCAGTCGGCTCAACCTCCTGTGGTGAGTGCAGGACCAAGCCAGACTGCGATCTTCCCGAATACGGTGACGCTGTCCGGTTCAGTGACCGATAGCTTGCTGCCTCCCGGCGCAACGCTCACCAGCACGTGGAGCGTCCTCGGCGGGCCCGGCACGGTCACGTTTGGCAACGCCACATCTCCCGTAACGACCGCGAGTTTCAGCGCAACGGGTACTTATCTGCTGCAATTGAGCGCGAGCAACACGCAATACACGAGCACCGCTACAACCACCGTCAACGTGATGCCCGCGCCAACGACGACGAACCAGCCGCCTTCGGTCAGCGCGAGCGCGCTTTCTCCCGTCGTTCTTCCGAACGCTGTAACGTTGAATGGCACCGCCACCGATGACGGATTGCCCAACGGAACATTGCTCCTGCAATGGACAGCACTGGTCGGTCCCGGCACAGTTACGTTTGCGAACGCGGCATCCGCGAACACCACGGCCACGTTCAGTGCGGCAGGCACATACACGTTGCAGTTGAGCGCCAGCGACACGCAATACACCAGCAGCATCGCGCTCACGATCGTTGCGGTGAACGCGCCGAGCTCGGGCGCGCAAAATCAGCCGCCCGTAGTCAGCGCCGGACCTTCGCAAACGATCACGTCGCCGGTGAATACCGCGACCCTCCACGGAGTGGCGACCGATGATGGACTGCCCTATGGGACGCTGACGATCGGCTGGACGGAAGTAGGCGGCCCCGCGCCCGTGACCTTTGGCAGTCAATCTTCTATGCAGACCAGCGCGACCTTCAGCGTCGCTGGAGTCTACCTGCTTCAACTGAGCGCCTTCGACGGCCAGTACACGACGACGGCGCAAACGACCGTGACGGTTACTTCCTCAAGCAGCGGCGGGGGAACGCAGGACCAGCCGCCCACCGTGAGCGCGGGGCCGAACCTGACGATCTATCTGCCCAGCAATTCCGCCACGCTGAATGGAAGCGCGAGTAGCGCCAGCAGCTCACTCACGGTTACGTGGAACGAAGTCAGCGGGCCGGGAACCGTGACCTTCAGCAATCCATCAAGCGCAGTCACTGAAGCCACATTCCCCGGCGCGGGCACGTTCGTGCTGCAATTGAGCGCGACTGACGGCCATTTCACAAGCACCGCGGGCACAGCAGTCACGGTGGTGGCGCAGCCACCTCCCCCGCCCTCCGTGAGCATCACCGCTCCAACGGACGGCGCGGAAGTCATCATGCCGACCGCGGTGACCGGAACGGTGAGCGGCGGCAATTGGGTGCTGCAGTACGCGCAGCTCGTGCCCGACAACCCATCCGCGCAGGTTTGGACGACGTTTGCGAGTGGCAGCGGCGCGGCTTCCGGCACGCTCGGCACGCTCGATCCCACGATTCTGCTCAACGGCGAATACTCGATTCAGTTGATGACCATTGATTCGGCGGGACAATTCGCCACGGCTTCCATCAGCGTGGCGGTGGACCGCAACATGAAGGTGGGTGTTTTCTCGCTGGCCTTCAATGACCTGAGCGTCCCCGTGTCCGGCTTCCCGATCCAGATTACTCGCAGTTACGACAGCCGCGACAAGGGCAACGGCGACTTCGGAGTCGGCTGGCGGCTGGCGATCGCCAACGCGCGCGTCCAAAAGAATCACAACCTGGGTCTAGCCTGGCAGCAGACAATCATCTTCTCGGGCATGCTGCCGCAGTATTGCGTGCAACCGACCGTGGCGACGACCGTCACCGTGACGTTCCCCGACGGCAAGGTCTACAGCTTCCAGTCTTCTCTCGCTCCGAGCTGCCAGGTGGCCGGCCCGATCAGCACCGGGACCCTGGCGTTCACGCAATTGCCCGGGCCGGCAAGCACAGCCGGGGCGACGCTCGCGCCGCTCGATGGCGGCTCCGTGCTCGTCGAGGGTGACCTGCCCGGACCGTCCAGCCTGTACGGCTTCGACGGCAACATCTACAACCCGACGCAATTTACGCTGACCACCGCGCAGGGCGTGACCTACACGATCGATCAAGCGCTCGGCGTCACCGCCGTGAAGGATCTGAACGGCAACTCGCTCACCATCACTGCGAGCAACGTCACCAGCTCGACGGGCAAGAGCGTGGCGATCAACCGCAACGGGCAGGGGTTCGTCACGTCCATCACCGATCCGAACGGCGTCTCGATGTCGTACGGCTACGACGGCAACAACAATCTGATCTCTTACACCGATCGCGCGACCAACACGACGAAGTATGCCTACGACGGCAGTCACAATTTGACGGGGATTACGTTGCCCAACGGGCAATCCGGCCTGAGCAACGCCTACGATCCGGCCACCGGCCGCCTCACGGGAACGACGGACGGCAACGGCGTTTCCACCACGTTCACGCACAACGTGGCTGCGCAAACCGAAGTAGTCACCGATCGCAACGGGAACTCGACGACCTATCTGTACGACACCGACGGCAACGTCCTCCAGGTTACGGATGCGCTGAACCACACCACGTACTCGACCTACGACTCGAGCGACAACAAACTCACCGACACCAACGCGCTCGGCAAGACTTCGACCTACACCAACGACCAATTTGGCAATCGCCTGACGGAGACCGATCCGCTGCAGCACACGACGAACTACACCTACAGCCCGCTGCAGCAGGTGCTCACCGTCGCCGATCCGCTGAGCCACACCACCACGAACACCTACGACAACAACGGCAATCTGCTCACCACCAAGGACGCGCTCAGCAACGTCACGACGAACCAGTATCAGGCCAACGGCCTGCTGTACCAGACCACCGACGCGCTGCAACACGCGACGTCGTTCGGCTATGACGGGAACGGCAATCTGACTTCGCAGACCGACGCGAACAACGTGGTCACCAGCTACACCTACGACGCGAACGGCAACCGCCAGACGCAGTCGGTGACGCGCACGCTGCCCGCCTCGCAAGGCGGCGGGACACAAACGCTGCTGACCCAGCTTGCCTACGACGGCAACAACCGCCTCACCAAGACCACCTATCCCGACGGCTCCTTCACCCAGGTGCAGTACAACTCGCTCGGCCAGCAAAGCGCCACGATCGACGCCAAGGGCAACACGACCAGCTACACCTACGACAATGACGGACGGCTGACGCTGACGAAGTATCCGGACGCGACGACCGAGTCCTCGACCTACGACGGAAACGGCAACCGCCTCACCAGCACGGATCGCGCCGGGCACGTCACCACCTACACCTATGACGTCGTGAACCGGCTCACCAAGACCACCTACGCCGATAATTCGTTCACGCAAACCGGCTATGACGCCGCGGGCCAGGTGCTGACCTCGCAGGATGCCAACGGCAACGTGACCACGTACGTCTATGACGACGCCGGGCGGCGCACTTCCCTCACCGACGCGCTGACTCACGTGACTACATTCGTCTACGACGCCGCGGGGAATCAGACCTCCGTCCTCGACGCGAACCACAACACAACCACGTACACCTACGATTCGCTGAACCGGCGCACGCAGGTGACTTATCCCGACAGCAAGTTTGAATTGACGGGCTACGACGCGCTGGGCCGAGTCGCTTCGCGCACGGATGCGAACGGGAAAGTGACGGCCTACGGCTATGATCCGCTCGGGCGGCTCACCTCAGTCACGCAGGACTCGGCGGCGGGAGGCCTCAACCTGCTGACGCAGTACAGCTACGACGAAGTCGGCGACCGCCTCACGCAGACCGACGCCAACAATCACACCACGCAATACGCCTACGACCAGCGCGGGCGCCGCACCGGGCGCTCCCTGCCGGCGGGGCAATCCGAGTCTTACGCCTACGACGCGAACGGCAACCTGTCCTCGCGGACAGATTTCAACGGTCGCGCGACGACGTATACTTACGATACGGTGAATCGCGTGCTCTCCAAGGCCGCCGATCCCTATTTCGTGACGAATCACATCGGCGCGCCATCGGAAAGCTTCACGTATACAGCCACGGGCAAGTGGGCCACCATGGCGGACGCCAGCGGCACGACCACGTATACCTACGACACGCGCGACCGCCTGGCGACGAAAGCCACGCCGGAGGGAACGCTGAGCTACAGTTACGACGCGGCGAGCGACGTGAAGACGGTCCAATCGTCGAACCCGGGCGGAGCGAGCATGACCTACGGCTACGACGCGCTCGATCGGTTGAGCACGGTGACGGACGCCAACGGAGCGACCGCGTACACCTACGACCCGGTCGGGAACCTGGGCACGGTGACGTACCCGAACGGCGTGGCGCACAGCTACACCTACGACACGCGCAATCGCCTGACCAATCTGGGCGTGGCCAAGGGCGCGACGGCCGTCGCAAGCTACGGCTACACGCTGGACGCGGCGGGGCATCGCACGTCGGTGACCGAGCTGAGCGGGCGCAAGGTGAACTACACCTACGACTCGATCTATCGCCTCACGAATGAAACCATCGCCAGCGATCCGAACGCCATGAACGGCGCGGTGAACTACACGTACGACTCGGTCGGCAACCGGCTGCAGAAGACCTCGACGCTGCCGGGCTTCCCGGGGGCGGCGAGCACCTACAACGCGAACGACGAACTCACGACGGACGCGTACGACGCGGACGGCAACACAGTTGGCTCGGGGTTAAACACGGGGACGACCGGCTACGTGTACGACTTCGAGAATCGCCTGGTGCAGCAAGGCGGAATCAGCATCGTCTACGACGGCGACGGCAACCGCGTCTCGAAGACCACGGCCAATGGCACGACGCAGTACCTCGTGGATGACGAGAACCTAACGGGCTACGCTCAGGTCATGGACGAGCTGCAGTCGACCGCCGTCATGCGAACGTACACGTGGGGCTTGGACCTCGTCAGCGAGCATCAGACGCTGAACTCCACGCTCACCACGAGCTACTACGTCTTCGATGGGCATGGCTCGGTCCGCGCGCTCACGAACAGCGCAGGCGCGGTTACCGACACCTACGACTACGACGCCTTCGGCGTCCTGACGCATTCGACCGGGACCACTCCAAACAATTATCTATTCGCTGGTGAGCAATACGACCCTGACCTCAACCTCTACTACAACCGTGCCCGCTACCTGAACACGTCCACGGGCAGATTCTGGACGATGGATAGTTATGAGGGAGATTCACAATCCCCCATTTCACTTCACAAATATCTCTATGCGGGCGACAACTCAGTTAGCAGCGGAGATCCGACCGGGCATGATTACATAGACGCTCTGGGATCCTTGGCCGTTGACAACATCCTCAGTGCGATGTCAACGTCGATACTTCCGTCCGGCCCGGGAGGCCCAGCCTATACACTCCTCGCAAACCAGATAGTCCCGGGCTGGGTCTGGGATACACTTGAGAAAACACCTACTCCCGACGCCGTGGAAGTCGGGTTCTCATTCACAGGGACGAGGCCCTTTGGCCCGATCTCCGTAACTGGTGGTCCCGGCCTAGAGGCACTATTCGGAGGCAAGACTGGCCAGTGGTCTCTCTACTTGAGCACCAGTCTCCTTGCTAACTTCGGCGGCACGGCGATTGGAACAACTTTTGCGGGAACGGGAGGCTTCGTGTATAACCTTCCTAGGGCCAGTAGCTACGCAGGCCCTTTCCTCAATTTCTCAGTTCCTGCTACTAAGCTTCCCAGCAATCTGATTCCCAAAATCTCCGCAGGTCTATTCGCGGCATACAGCGCGTTAGCAGTCGGGACGGGTTCTCGTGCTGCCGCCATTGCGTTTCTTGCAGCTTCGGACGGCATGCTCCTCGGCTTCCTGGATCCGAGTCGCCTGACCGTAAACCTATTTTGGGGCTCGGGGAATGTTGTTGGAGTTACAGTTTCGGTTGGTCCGCCAAATACAACCCCTCATTTGCAATTGGGGGTGACCGCCGACATCCTTCTGACAGGCGATGTGCCGTTCGAATGACGAATCTTTCGACTGGTAGGCCAAATGCACTATGACAGTAACCAAGAAGCTGGGGGCACTCCCATCGCAATGCTGGTCCGACGGACCAGCCAAGGTGTGAGTCTTAAACTGCACTTCCTACTCGCCGGGGGGGGGTACCTTGGGGTTGCGACGGTTGAATTGTTCGTCCATTGGCTCCTTACCCAACGGTTCTGTAGACTTCTCCTCTGGGGCTATTCGCTACACACGGCCAGTGGTGGGGTATACTTGTTTTCGGATCTCCTACTCCCTGCTCTTTTGTTAGGGTGGTGGAACGGATGGGTTACGCGGGAATCCTCCTCTCGACGCGCGCTGGCGTTTGTCGTTCCCTTATCAATAGGTACTGTCGCTCTGCTCCCCTTGTATGCGGCCCTGATTGGCAGAGTTGAAGAAGTATGGTGGTGGCCGACAGGAACTACCGCAGAAGCCGTGTTTCTGACAGTTCAGCTTTTCTTTGTTGTCATCGCTGTAGTCTTACCAATCAAAGCCTTTCACAAGAGTTTTCCGATCTAAGTTGCTACGAGGTCGGGATGCTCAGGACCGGGTGACTTCCAAAGCCACGCCGGAGGGAACGCTGAGCTACAGTTACGACACGGCGAGCGACGTGAAGACGATCCAGTCATCCAACACCGGCGGGGCCGGCATGACCTACGGCTACGACGCGCTCGATCGGCTGAGCACCGTGACGGACGCGAACGGAGCGACCTACACTACTGTTAAGGGCTGTTGCCGCTCTAACGGCCGTAGCAGTCTCAATAGCCTCCGTCTACGAGGCCTTCAATTCGTCACCCGGTGAACTCCCGGATGTTGCAGCTAGTCGGCAAAATCAGGACGACCTCTTTTCGATTGTCCTATTCCGCGATGTGGATAGCACAAAGGCTCGTGAGTTTAGATGGCGCGGCCCCGTCAAAGACCCAGACGGACTGTCGTTCTTCGAATCTCCGTTCAGAAACCCGGCGCACAAAGACTTTTCGGTTGGCTTCAAAGCCAAGTACAGCGGCATCAAGCATGATGGCACACCTGGAGGGTTCGCCGAACCGGAGCTCTTCAACGTTCCCATAATATATTCGCCAAGGGTCGGGGGCGAAGGACATTGGTCCGTTCCGGTGACGCAGGAGACGGCGCCCCAATACGAAGAACAATTTGCAGAAGCGGCCCAGCGAATAAGAAGAGAGGATCCAAGTCGTTTTCTCAGTAATCCGAACTGAAAACCTATGGACAAATATCGAACCAAGTACGAACTTTTCTATACGGAAGCAGTAGATTTGATCATCAACGGCAAGACAACGACCGCAGCCTATGAGTACATAAACTCCTTGCAGGGAGAAGACTATCGCGATCACACTTTTCTGAAAGTAGCGCGCCTGCTTGCTTCCGAAGGGCGCATAGAGGACGCGCTAGGCTTCTGTGCTGCAATCCACGACAAATTGGAGCGCGCTGACGCGCTATTCGAAGTTGCCCGCGAGTTGAGAAAAAGGGAGCTCTTGGATTCAGCCAAGGATGCATTCAGACAGGCGGTGAATGCTGCGGCCGCAATAGATCCCGGTGCGTGGGAAGTGCCAGCGATCCTTCTGCAGGTCAGCGAGGAGCTGTGGAATTTGAACGAAAAAGCGGAGGCAGTCGCACTTCTCCATCGTGCAATAGGAATTGCTGAACGACCGCCGCAATATTTTGAAGCGTCGAAAACGCTGGCTGGTTGTGCACGCCTTCTTTCGAAGTGGGATCATCGTGACGAAGCCGTCGAGGTGGCAAAGAAAATTCAATCGCCTGAACAGCGCAAACTGATTCTTGAAGAGCTAGGGGAGCGTTCTTTGTAGAATTGGTGGTGTCGCTCGGCCCTGGAACCGTTCTGATGCCGCCTGACGCAATCGTGCCCCGGTCACCGAAGACATCGCTGATGCGCAGCCTGAGCCTCCGGCTTGAGCCGGCTCGGGCCGAATTTCGATTGCGACTCTATCGTTGGTCGCTCGGGATCCTCGACGAGCAGGCATTGGATGATTCTTCCCTGTTCTGGAAAGTGCCCAGCCGTGTGATAAGAAACCTGCACAAATTGTTCGAAACAGGCGAAGAGGACCGAATGCGATTCTTCCTCATCCGCCATGCTTGCCGACATCAATGGGCTATCACTCATCTTGGGCAACCAACCCTCTCGCCGGACGAGGTGCCGCCACTGCTGAATCGGTGCATCGATCCTTCTGGAACCGACGTCATCAAGAACGGGCTCCTGCCGCTTTCGACGCCGGTCCCGCGGCTGAATCGGCGCAAACTCCACGCAGCGACAAAAGCTATTTTGGCGCCGATCTTCACAGAGAAAACTGATCCTGCGGAGCCAGGGGAATGGTCGTACGAAACCTGCGCTGGCCCATGGAAAATTCTTGTTCGGATTTCCACCTCGTCATCGGACTTTCAAGTTGATCTTGAATTTGACGTCTTACTTGGCATGGGCGACCTCCACTTGGATCGCCAGCTTTCCCTCCATCGGGCATTTGGAATCGGGCCCAGCGCCTGGGACTTATCCGAACCAGGCGATGAGCAAGGAATTGCGGAATTGATCGGTGAGTATTGTCGGTTTATGGTTTCTTCTTTATCGGGCCTCCTCACTGACTTGGATCCCGGCATTTCGAGAGACGAGGTGCGGCAGGCAGAGGAAGAATGGAAGCAATGGCTAGGCGAAGTCCGGGCCCAGCGTGCGAGACGGCTACTTAAGAATTGATCAAGTACGAGGCGTGACCAGAGTGAGCCCCTCCATGTTCTCGAAGTGTGCGGCGGAATAAGGGGATAGACCAATTGGTGCCTTCGACTAGTTTCACTCACGTGCGTCTACTCTCGCTTGGCGGGCTCCTCATAACTGTGGCAATGGTTGTTCTAGGTGCGATTTGGCCGAGCTACTTTACGATCGTCGCGATACCTGTCACCCCAGCACCGCTGACCTTTGGCGCATTCCTGTTTAGGCCTGAACTAGCCTCGAAGTGGCCAAAGGTTTGCGTCTACCTTGCTGTGTGCGTAGCAATTTCCGCCGCATCATTGCTCGTAGAGTTCGTCTGGCTGTCCTCCCACTGAGGCGGTCCGCTGGACGTTACCCGAACGGGGTGGCGCACAGCTACACCTACGACACGCGCAACCGATTGACGGCTCTGGGAGTGGCAAAGGGCGCGACGGCCATCGCCATCTCGACCTTAGCGTTTTCGGGATTTATGGAAGTGACGTGAGATTGTCGGAAGGGCACATGGTTTCCGAAGGCGCCATGATTTCACAAGTCGCGGCTGCCGAGACAGCTTTTTCGGTTATAAACATCGGGACATCAAAAGGTGTCGTCAATCCGGCGGCCGGAGCCGCTGCTCCGGCACTAAATGCCGGGTTGGGATCACTGTAGGTGCATTACACTTATGGTAAACCACGATAACGACATGAAGCCAAATATTGTTCGGCTGCGCGGAGTCTGCATCTTTGTTCTTGTTGTATGCATTATTGGTGTCACCTGCGCCCTGGCTGCAGTCACTGTGTCACTTGTTAGGCCGGCGATAGAATTGCGAATACTATACCGGGCGTGGAAGGCTTTGAGTGCAGCCACCTTTGGTTTTGTTGCATTTTACCTGGAAATGGGGCTAACGATTGAATACTTACGAAAGCGCGCCCACCAGGAGCGCAGTGTCAGGCGGTTTTCTGATCGTGAACTTCGATTCTTGCAAGCCGTTGCAGTTATCTGCGTCGCGCTTGTCCTTTTCAGCTGGAACGCACTGTATGTTCGCCCGTCTGGCGCTGTGTGGATTGCGGTATCGAAAGCGGGCACATGGGAGATACCACAGGCTGAGGCAAGGGAGTATCTCTGGCGGGATATGATTTGGAGTGCCGTTATTATTCTGGGTCCCGGATCAGCCTTGGCTCTTTTCGCAAGAAGTTTGATTCCCGCTAGAAAATCTGGCTCCTGACGCAGTACACCTACGACGAAGTGGGCAACTGGCTGACCCGGACCGACGCCAACAATCACACCACCCAATATGCCTACGACCAGCGCGGGCGCCGCATCGGACGCTCCCTGCCGGCGGGGCAATCCGAGTCTTACGCCTACGACGCCAACGGCAACCTGTCCTCGCGGACAGATTTCAACGGTCGCGCGACGACGTATACTTACGACACGGTGAATCGCGTGCTCTCCAAGGCCGCCGACCCCTATTTCGTCACCAACCACATCGGCGCGGCGTCGGAGAGCTTCACCTACACGGCCACGGGCAAGCGGGCCACCATGGCGGACGCGAGCGGCACAACCACGTACACCTACGACACGCGCGACCGCCTGAGCACGAAGGCCACGCCGGAGGGAACGCTGAGCTACAGCTACGACGCGGCGAGCGACGTGAAGACCATCCAGTCGTCGAACCCGGGCGGAGCGAGCATGGCCTACGGCTACGACGCGCTCGATCGGCTGAGCACGGTGACGGACGCCAACGGAGCGACCGCGTACGCCTACGATCCGGTCGGGAACCTGGGCACGGTGACGTACCCGAACGGCGTGGCGCACAGCTACACGTACGACACGCGGAACCGGCTGACGGGTTTGAATGTAGCGCCGGGGTCTTCCAGTCCGGCACTCTTCAACTATGCCTACACGCTGGACGCGGCGGGGCATCGCACGTCGGTGACGGAGCTGAGCGGGCGCAAGGTGAACTACAGCTACGACACGATCTATCGCCTCACGAACGAAACCGTCGCCAGCGATCCGAACGCCATGAACGGCGCGGTGAGCTACACGTACGACGCGGTCGGTAACCGCTTGCAGAAGACCTCGATGCTGCCGGGCTTCCCGGGTGTAACTAGCAACCTATGGGAAGGCGGTAAAGAAGCCCACCAGACGCACCGATACCGTGACAACGAGACCGAATCCGTGGCAGGAGTTCGCCGAATTCCTTAAAGCAAAGCACTGGCTGATGAAGGCTCTCTGCGTCGTACTGCAACGGTTGATGCTCTGGAGCGGTTTGCTGATTCCTTTGATGAGGAGTCCAGACCCT
>Ga0207141_10280_pt1 | contig 12290 bp, 12 predicted proteins | sample Alteio_BWMinHeat_5_FD_153553 | JGI IMG/M metagenome (GOLD analysis project Ga0207141, IMG submission 153553) | Enriched cells from forest soil in Barre Woods Harvard Forest LTER site, Petersham, Massachusetts, United States -... | ecosystem: Environmental > Terrestrial > Soil > Temperate forest >... | reverse complement strand
CGCCAGGTTTGCCGCGCCGAAGAGTACCATCATTTTGATCTTGGAAAAAAACAGAGAACCGCAAGTTGCAATCACATAGAGCAAGGCAACCGCTGTATTATTGGTCGCTTGATTGATGTACACGATACTGTTTCCTCTGACATACAGCTCTAATGGGAATGCCGTCAGCGCCCACAAAATATAGAGCGTAGTTGCTCCGCCGAGTAGGAGGAACGGCAACATCCTTCCGCGGCTCTTCGCATTCGGCTCGAACAGAAGCACGCTGAGCGGCAGCAAAAAGGGGAGGAGCCCTTGCGCATAAAGCATGAATGCCGCGCCCATGTCGTGCGCCACGGCAGGCGAAAGAATCCCATCCAATCCCAGCCAGACGAATCCCTCGATAAACTGATGAACGGCGAATAGGATGGGGAGCGCTGCGAAAAGCAATTCGCGCCGGTGCTTCACCTTGGTCAAGGTGACAACGCCGACGGCACCCAGGACTCCGCTGCCTACGAAGTTCGCGGTGGCTGAGAAACACATAGCTGGTCTTTTCCTTTCCGAACGTACATCTATTATCTCGGAACGCACAACAACAGACCAACGAAGGGATGCGTGCATCGCTTAGCCGGGTCGACCTGCCGCGCAGGAGGCGATCAAGGCGCTGATCGCGCGCGGCTTCCACAAGCCGGGGGATATGTCGAAAATCGGCTAGGATATTGTCTGGGCCAAATTTCGCCCTAGGGAGCGGGAGTCCGAACACCGTATTTGTAATGATCACTGTATCGAAAGGAGCCATCAATGAACGCCGTACAAGTCGAGCAGAAGAGCTATGAGATGCCCCCACGCGAGGGGATCAGCATCGCGCATTTTCTCACCGTCGCCGACGTCGAGCGATCGGCTCGCTACTACGAAAAGGTCTTCGGCGCTCGCATTTTGACCATGGGCGACGGCAACGCGCCTCCGTACCTTCAGCTTGCGAATATCTGGATGATTCTGAACGTTGGGGGCGGGCCAACCCCGGATAAGCCGACGGTGACCCTCAGCGTCCCCGACCCGAATCACATCAACAGCTTTATGAAATTTCCGCGTTGCGGATATTCAAGCGTGCTACGAATTGTGGAAGAGCCGAGGAGCCGAGTTCATCACGGAGCCAATACCCAAGTACGGCGAGATCCGCTGCTACATCCGCGATCCTGACGGTTACATCATCGAAGTCGGACAGAGCACCGACCTCACCTACGGTTAACGCGCGGCACGGGTGGGATGCCGACTCGCGCCTCGTCGTGGCGCTTGAGCGATTCTAGGCTTTGAACAATCACTAGCTCCGATATTGAAAGGACTACCAGATGGACAGCACAAATGGACTGAAAGAGACCACGCTCAGTCTGAACGTTTTTACCGCCCCGGGAAAGGCTATGGTCGGCGAGCGCCCAAAGCCCTTCGGTGAAGCGTTTGGCTTTGACCCTATCACGTCGACTTTAATCTTCGGCGAGTTCGACGCGGTCTGCAGAAAATCGCGAAGTCCGACCAGGAGCTGTTCGATCAGATGACGGAGCTGTACCCGCATTGGGTGGCCAATCAGTCGTGTTGATGGTTGGATTCCCCGGGGCATAACTCAGATAACGAATTGCCGAGACGGACTGACACGAAGTCCTGCTCAAGCTTCCCAAGGGTTGAGGACACCAACTCCCGTACGCTCAAAGTCGGCAAGATTCCTGGTCGCGACGGTCAGGCCGTGCACCAGGGCTGTGGCTGCGATGAGGGCGTCACGATCGGAGCGAGGGTTCGGTACGTGAAGCGTTGCGCATCGCTGGGCCACGGCGGTGTCAATCGCAAGGACACGGCCGGAGAATGTGGGTAACACGTGGCGATCCATCCACGCACGAAGGATCGCGCCTTGCTCTTTGTCGCGGCGTTCGATGAGGAGGATGCCGATCTCCAATTCCAGCACTGAAATGACAGAAATGTAGAGACTCGCCGAGGGTAAGTGTTCGGCCCACTTCTTGACATTTTGATGGGTCTTCCCGGCTTTTCTCAATTCTGAAATTACATTGGTATCAAGGATATACATCAGGTCAGATCCGCCGTCTCGTGGAGGTTTCCCCGCAGACGGGGCGGCTCAAATTCAATCTCAGCGGCCGCTGGCATCGCCAATAAGTCCACAACGCTCTTTTGCCCTTCAGTGATCCTTTGATACTCCTCCACGGTGAGCAGCACGTGGGACGGGCGACCTCGATCGGTGATGAAAACGGGACCCCGCTTAGCGGCTCTCTTTGCCCTGCTTGTGTCCTGATTAAAGTCTCGACTCGACAGTCTTGTAATGGTCATGGTTACCAGCCCTTCAAATGTAGCAACGTGGCTACATTGTAACAGAAAACCTGTGCCAGGGCCCTTGATCTTGCGGGCATTACCAACGCAATGGGTGAGCCGTTTGCTTCGCGTTCTTTGCGAAGAGTCTGGGAATGGTGTACACAAAAGTCATTGAAGGTATTGATCGATACGTTCGTCCAATAGACTCGTCGATTCGCTTCTGGCTTAATTGCTGAGGAAGCAGACTTGATTTCAAAGAGGAGCACAACAATGACAACTAAAGGAAAAGTCCTGGTACTGGTCTCGAGCGGTCGTGGCTTGCCCTTGAAAGACGGCAAGGTCTATACCGGCGCTGGCTACTACCTCAACGAGCTGACGGTTCCGGTTCGGGCCCTGATGAAGGAGGGCTACGAAATCACTTTCGCCAACCCCAAAGGCAACGCGCCCCAAGTGGATGTGCATTCAGAGGTCGCCGATTTCTTCGGCGGGGACGCGGCCAAGCTTGAGGATTATATGTTATTCCGCGACGGCCTGAAGGGGCTCAGAGATCCAGCCCGCATCGCGGATGTCATCGCATCGGGCCTGGATCAATATGACGCTGTTTTCGTCCCCGGCGGCCATGGTCCGATGATCGATCTGCTCGACGATCCCGACGCCGGTACCGTGATGAGACACTTTCACGAAACATCCAAGCCTACGGCAGTGCTCTGCCATGGCCCGATTTCACTGCTCGCGGCGCTTCCGAATTCGACGGAGGTGGTCGCCGCGCTGGCGGCGGGCGATGCCGCCGGAGCGCGGGCCAAGGCTCAAGGCTGGATCTATTCCGGATATAAGATGACTATCTTTTCGACAGCGGAAGAGCAGCAGCGGGAACCGCTTGAGATTGGTGGTAAGGTTCTCTTCTACCCGGACTTCGCCTTGCGTACGGCGGGCGGTGACGTAAGCGTGCTCGCTCCATGGTCGAGCTATGTCGTTCAAGATCGCGAGCTGATCTCAGGTCAGAACCCGTTCTCTGATCAAGCGCTTCTGAACCTTCTTCTACCGGCACTCGATGGGAAGAAGAAGGTGGTTTCAGCGGCATAAGAATCGAGGACGCCCAGAAAGAGCTAATTGAGAAAGGGACGACACTTGGAGGGAGTAAATATCTGGGCCAATTCGCGCGCTAGGGCGGCGCCGAGAGCGAAGAAATAGCGCGACTTGGAGAGTCGTACATTGATTCCGCTACGGCGTCTTCCTTCTTGCCAAATTCAGCTCAAGATGAACGATCAACAAAAAAACGATCAACAAAAGAAGGAGCAGTATTCTGGACTGCGAGATCAACAGATCCGCGCGGCACTGGATCAGCATTGGGCGGCGTCCGATGCCAACGACTTTGAAACCGAGCACCTCATCTATCATGAGGACGCGGTGCTGGATTACCCGCAGTCAGGCGAGCGAACTCGCGGTCGGCGCAATATACGGAACCAACGCGCTAGTCAGCCGAGCAAAAAGCGATTTACTGTCCAACGAATCATTGGCGGCGGTGATCTTTGGGTCACCGAGTTCATCCTGACATATGACGGTAAGCCGTCCTACACCGTGAGCATCATGGAGTTCAGGGGAGACAAAGTTGCGCGGGAAACACAGTATTTTGCGGAGCCATTCGTGGCTCCCGCATCGCGTGCTCAATGGGTCGAACGGATGAACGCATAATCCCAGGCGCGAGAATTCGCTAACGACACCGCGATGGAGGGACAAGAGATGGAGTGGAAACGATTGGTCCAGTTTGCGCTGCAGGGTAGCAGTGATTTGGAACAATATGCCATCCTGCTGGTACGCGTATCGATCGGGCTGTTCTTCGCCATCTCCGGGGCAAACAAATTGTTTGTCGCCGGCGGCACGAAACTTGTTTACGAAACGCTCGTTAAGGCCAATGTCCCGTTTCCCCACCAGACGGCTTATTTCGTCTCGGGTGTCGAATTCGTTTGCGGATCCTTGCTGACCGTGGGGCTTCTTTCGAGCCCAGCCTGCGTGGCTTTATTGATCGACATGACTGTCGCTACCCTGACCAGCGCGCTTTCCACCTTGCCTAAAGGACTTTCACCGCTTAGCCGACTCGATGATTTCCTCTACCTTCCGGAAGTTTTGTACGTCCTTTTCTTTATCTGGCTGATCTGTTCTGGTCCGGGAAGGTTCAGTGTCGACTACTGGCTCGCCGGAAAGTTACCGGGGTGACCGATCGGCGAAGCCTAGCCAGACGGCTGAATGGAGTAAAACTGGCATTCTGGTTTAGAGCCACGAGGCGCGAGCGCCGCATACGTATAATCCAATGGCTGTGAGGAACAATGATGAAACCGACGAGCTTTAAAGCGGACATTCGCCCGCTTTTTACGGAGCGAGACATTCGAGGCATGAGCAAAGCGTTCAACCTGGGAAGTTATGATGACGTCAAGACGCACGCGGCCGCCATCTACGACCGCATTCGGGGAATCGGTGGCGCAGTAATGCCGCCCCCGCCCCCGCGAGGGGAAGGTCCTTGGCCTCAGGCTCGCATTGAGCTATTCGCAAAGTGGATGGCGGACGGGTACCAACGTTAGGCGAAGTCATCTCATAAATGCAAACTGGTGCGTACTCACCGGGAATGTGCACACGGAAATCTTCGGTTCTCTTGAGGGCATTACATCCGGTATGGCGCGGGGTCGATCACACTCCTCACACGCCATCAGGGCCGCCCGGATCTGGGCCCCTAGTCGCATTCGCGCGTAGCGGGATTACCGCCGCTTGGGATCCGAAATTCGGGACCTTAGCTTGAACTGGCGGAAGCGGTCACGTTTGGAGTTTGGAAGAATTGGTGGGATTATTGGACAGAAAAGCATCCGAGGCAGCGCCATGAGCGAACAAGAAAAACCCAGCTTAGACGATGCCGACGGCAATTGTAGGCAGTGCGGACACCCGTTTAATCCCCACATAGTGGTCGCCTACGATATGAGTGATTTTTCCAAGGGAGGCGAGGTTCGGTGTCCCGCGGCAGGATGCAGTTGCTTCCACAGCCTAGGCTTTGACTTTAAGGCCGCCCGTAATTCTGCGATTTCAAAACAGCCCACCACCCTCTGAGAGAAACGGGAGGAGTCCAATCATGCGTTCTGATATTGTGCCCGGAGGGATTTTCCCCAACTACGAACTACCCGATCACACCGGCAAACTGCAGAAGCTCCGCGAGCTACAGGGCGAGGATCCGCTAGTCCTCACGCTGGCGCGCGGCCACTATTGCCCAAAGGAGCACCAGCAGCATTTGGAACTCGCCGCGTTCTACCCGAAGATCGCGGTGGCGTACACTCAGATCGTTACGATCGCCACCGACGATCACCATACTCTGCAGGAATTCCGCGCCTCAGTCGGAGCCCAGTGGACTTTCCTTTCGGACCCCGACCGGAAGGTTCAGAAGGATCTCGACATCCAGGAGTACACCGACCCCGAGCACAATCCCATGATCCCACATACGCTTGTGCTCAAGCCGGGCCTCGTTATTCACAGCATCTATAACGGCTACTGGTTCTGGGGCCGTCCGTCGGTCATCGATCTTTGGCACGACCTGCGCGCCGTAACGAGTGATATCCGCCCAGACTGGGATCTGAGTACCCCTGGACTCCGTGAGGCGTGGAATGCGGGTGACCTCTCGCGTTTCCACGGGTGGAACAAGCATGGCAGTATGGAAGATGCCTCGACTGTACGGAACAAATAGCAGCGCCCTTCGGGCGCGGAATATGTTTGCGAGGACGGCCAGGTTTAGGCAGCGTCGAAGGTGTGACTCAGTGTTCGCTGCAAACTTGGCCTATGCGAAGGTGTCGGTTAATACCATCGTCTAATAGACTCATCTCCTCCCTGGAGGCTTAATCGTAGTTGTCCACAACGCCCCCGTAGAAAACTGGATCGCATCACGCCGGAGATGAATCTGAGTGTGTAGCAGCGCAACTTTGGGGCGGCTTGTCGCCGTCGTAGGGCGGCGAGACTATGTCGATGACCGAATTAGCGACAGAGAAGAATCGCGCGAATGGTTTAGTGGCATCGCCCGAGGAAAGTGAAATTCAGTCGGGAACTCCACTTCTGTCGATTGGAGGTCCGCATCAACAAGGAGACGGCGTCTGTTTCGTTTTGTTCAGCCGTCATGCAACCCGTGTTCGCTTGGAGTTCTACCAGCGTCCTGACGATTCTTCTCCGACCAGGATCATTGATTTTGATCCAGTGCGTCATCGGACCGGTGACATTTGGCACGTATGGGTGCGAAGCATTCCGGCAGGTCAACTCTACGGTTATCGCATCGAGGGTCCTTACCTACCAGAAGAGGGCCATCGCTTCAACCCACATAAGCTGCTACTGGATCCGTATGCAAGGGCAATCGCCGGGGTCGAGAATTGGGATTTTCTCGCCGCCCGCGGCTACGATTCCTCCAGCAGCCTGACTGACTTAAGCATTTCGACTGTCGATAATGCCGGCACCACACCGAAATGCATCGTTACCCGCGACGCTTTCGACTGGGAGATGGATTTGCCTCCAAAGCATTCCGCCTCTGATACGGTCATCTACGAGACACACGTTCGCGGTCTCACTATTCATCCTAGTTCGGGAGCGGTGCATCCCGGAACCTTCGCCGGGTTGACCGAAAAGATTCCGTATCTCCAGGACCTGGGAGTGACCGCCATTGAGCTGATGCCTGTTCTCGAGTTCAACGAAAATGACTCGCAGCTGCTCAATCCGGTAACCGGCGAGAAGCTCAAGAACTACTGGGGCTACAATCCGGTCGCCTACTTTGCTCCCAAGCAGTCCTACAGCTTTGAAGGATCACAGTGGCGGCAAGCCGTGGAATTCCGAGAGATGGTCAAGGCCTTTCACCACGCTGGCATCGAAGTGATTCTGGACATCGTCTTGAACCACACAGCTGAGAACGATGAACTGGGACCCACCATCTGTTTCCGCGGCATTGAGAACTCGATCTTCTATATGTTGCAAGAGAACCAACGCCGGTACTACAAGGATTTTACCGGCGTGGGCAATACGCTTAATGCCAACCACCCTGTCGTAAGAGAGCTCGTCACGAGTGTGCTCCGTTACTGGGTCATGCACATGCACGTTGACGGATTTCGCTTCGACCTCGCTTCCGTCCTGGGCCGGGATGAGCATGGGAACATTCTGCGCGACGCGCCACTTCTCGAAGGCATTGCCGAGGATCCCATCCTGCGCGACGTAAAGATTATCGCGGAAGCTTGGGACGCGGGCGGTGCCTATCAAGTGGGGAGTTTTTCCAGCAAGCGCTGGACGGAATGGAACGGCCGTTTCCGTGACGATGTGCGCCGCTTCTGGGTTGGAGACGCGGGCATGATCGGATTGTTCGCAAGCCGAATCTGTGGAAGCTCTGATTTGTATCAAAGCTCAGGCAAGGGGCCCGAAAGCAGCCTGAACTTCGTCACTTGTCATGACGGCTTTACGCTGAACGACTTGGTCAGCTATAACGAGAAGCACAATAACGAGAATGGCGAGTTTAACCATGATGGAACCGATGCCAACTACAGCGACAATTGCGGGGTAGAAGGGGCAAGCCATGATCCCGGTGTCGAGGGCATGCGCAACCGCTTGATCAAGAATTTCCTGTTAACCCTGTTTATCTCTCGCGGGGTTCCCATGTTGCTCGGCGGTGATGAGTTTCGCCGAACCCAGCGCGGCAATAACAATGCCTACTGCCAGGATAACGAGGTGAGCTGGTTCGACTGGAGCCTGCTCGATAAGCACAAAGAGATTCACCACTTCACTCGGGGAATGATCGCCTTCCGCCGAGCCCATCCTGTTTTACGAAGAGAAGATTTCTACACGGATGCAGACATAAAGTGGTTCGCGCCACACGGCGCCGCTCCCGACTGGGCTGACCAGCGGCAGAAATCTCTTGCGTGTCTGATTCTGGGACAGACAGAACCCGACTTGTTCCTCCTGTTTAACGCCGACACCAGACCAGTCGATTTTTCCATTCCTGCCTTGCCGGCCGGGAAGATCTGGCGTTTGGCGGTGGATACTTCACGGACAGCGCCTGACGATCTCTTCGAAGCCGGGAAAGAGCCCTCCTTGCAGGGCCAAATCGGTCACCGGATGGAGCCTCGATCAAGCGCAATTCTCCTGACGGATGACGGTGAGGTGCGGCGTGACAATTAATCCTGCTGCCGGGAAGCCGGCTGACCCATCCATTCTTGTTAACGTCCCGAAACTCGTCACGGCCTACTACGAGTTGCGGCCCGATGTGAGCGATCCCAGACAGCGTGTTGTCTTCGGCACGTCGGGCCATCGCGGATCTGCGATGGAGGTGGCGTTCAACGAGTGGCATATCCTGGCCATCACTCAGGCGATTTGTGATTACCGCAAACTCCAGAACATTGACGGGCCGCTGTTTCTTGGGATGGACACTCATGCTCTGTCCGAACCGGCGTTTGCAAGCGCGATCGAGGTGCTTGCGGCAAACAGTGTCGACGTAATGCTCTCCGAAGGCACACCCTACACCCCGACTCCAGCCGTCTCTCACGCGGTTCTGCTTCATAACCGCGCACGAAAGTCAGGACTGGCCGACGGTATCGTAATCACGCCGTCTCATAATCCTCCCGATGACGGGGGCTTTAAATACGATCCTCCGCATGGAGGACCGGCGGATTCAAGCGTGACTTCGTGGATTGAATCGAAAGCCAATGTTTTTCTGGAGCGCGGCCTTGACGGCGTTAAACGCACTCAGTTTGCCAAAGCGCTGCGTGCACCCACAACACACAAACACGACTTTTTGAGCGCCTATGTCAGCGATCTCAATAATGTTGTCGACATGAATGCCGTGCGCGACGCCAAGATTAAGCTTGGCGTGGATCCTCTCGGGGGAGCGGGCATCGATTATTGGCCGCGGATTGCCGAGCAGTATGGTCTCGATCTGACGATCGTCAACCAATCTGTAGATCCTACATTTCGCTTCATGAGCGTGGATTGGGACGGAAAGATTCGCATGGATCCTTCCTCGACTTATGCGATGCAGAGACTTATCGCATTGAAAGACAAGTTCGATATTGCGTTTGCCAGCGATACCGATCACGACCGCCACGGCATCGTGACCAAAGGAAGCGGGTTGCTGCCTCCGAATCACTACCTTTCAGCATGCGTCAGCTATTTGTTCGCCAACCGCCCCAATTGGAGTGAGGACGTCGCCGTGGGCAAGACCGTAGTGAGCAGCAGCATGATCGATCGCGTCAGCGCTCGCCTCGGGCGCAGGCTTTATGAAGTTCCGGTGGGCTTTAAGTGGTTTGTCGAAGGATTGCTCGCCGGCCGCTTGGGCTTTGGCGGCGAGGAGAGCGCCGGTTCCTCCTTTCTCCGTCGCGACGGCAGCGTATGGACCACTGATAAAGACGGAATTGTTCCTTGTTTACTGTCAGCAGAAATTACGGCGCGTGCGGGCAAAGATCCAGGTGAGATTTATCGTGAGCTCACCCGCGAGCTGGGGGATCCAGTCTACGAACGCATCGATGCTCCCGCTCCGTCCGACATTCACGCTGCGGAAGTTGCTGGTCAACCGATCCAGAAGATTCTGACCACCGCTCCGGGCGACGGCAATCCAATTGGAGGAATCAAAGTGATCGCCAGGGATGGCTGGTTTGCAGCACGTCCTTCAGGCACGGAGGAGATCTACAAGATTTACGCCGAGAGTTTCCTTGGTCAGAACCATCTACGACAGATCGAGGAAGAAGCCCAAACCATTGTTTCGGAAACGCTGGCTCGGAGTGCCCAGGCGGCCTGAACCGATAAGCCTGTAACGATAAGCCATATACCGATAAGAATGAGAGGAGTTTGTTTATGAGTAGCTCGACAATCGCTGATCGAACAAGCACTGGTCAGACAATCGTTGATCGTCCCCTCGATACCGCCATTTCAGATGCTCTTACCGACCTGGCCTTGGACCTTAGATGGTCGTTCAATCACTCGGCGGACCAGCTTTGGGAGCAGCTCGATCCCGAACTCTGGGAACTGACCCACAACCCTTGGGTTTTGCTGCAAACTGTATCGCGGGAAAAACTGCAAAGTGTTACCTCCGACCCAAGATTTCAAAAACTCCTGGCTGATCTCCACCGCGAGAAGACGCTCGCCGAAGAGTCTGAAGCGTGGTTTCAAAAGGCGCATCCGCGTTCGGGCGTGTCGACAATTGCGTACTTCTCGATGGAGTTCATGTTGAGCGAAGCGCTGCCGATTTATTCCGGCGGACTCGGCAACGTTGCCGGCGATCAGCTGAAAGCCGCAAGTAACCTGGGCGTCCCTGTGACCGCAATCGGTTTGCTCTACCAACAAGGCTATTTTCGCCAGGAAATTGATGCACAAGGCCACCAGCAAGCTTTGTACCCATTCAATGATCCCGGCCAGCTTCCGATTCGACCGGTGCGCGAGCCAAACGGAGAATGGCTGCGCCTGGCCATCGCGTTGCCTGCCTTTAAGTTGTGGATCAGAGTCTGGCAAGTACAGGTGGGCCGGGCCAAATTGTATTTGCTTGATACCAACGATCCCGCGAACCCTCCGGCCTTCCGCGGCATTACGACTGAACTGTACGGAGGTGGTCCGGAGTTGCGTTTGAAACAAGAGTTAGTCCTCGGGGTTGGAGGCTGGCGGCTCCTGCGAGCCTTGGGACTGCAGCCTGAGGTCTGCCATCTCAACGAAGGTCACGCCGCATTCGCGGTGCTGGAACGGGCGCGTTCATACATGGAAGACAATGGCAAGCCATTCGACGTCGCGCTGACCGTCACCCGTGCCGGCAACCTTTTTACGACCCACACCCCTGTGGAGGCAGGCTTTGATCGTTTTGATCCCAGCTTGATCGAGCGATACCTCAGGAATTATGCCGAGGAGAAACTGTCGATTTCGGTCGACGATCTTCTCTCGTTGGGGCGACGCGATCGCAAAGACTCGTCCGAACCGTTCAATATGGCCTATTTGGCGATCCGCGGCAGCGGCGCCGTCAACGGCGTCAGCAAATTGCACGGTCAAGTGAGCCGACGACTCTTTCAGCCCCTCTTTCCGAGGTGGCCTGAAACAGAGGTGCCGGTAACGCACGTGACCAACGGAGTGCACACCCCTACCTGGGACTCTGCTGAAGCGGACCGCCTGTGGGAACGTTCGTGCGGAAAACAATGCTGGCACGGAACACTGACAGACGCAGAAAAAGATATTCGCGCTGCCAGCGATTCCAACCTCTGGCAACTCCGCGCAGATAGCCGCAAGACTCTCGTTGCGTACGTCCGAAGACTTTACGGTCGTCAATTAGCAACTCGGGGAGCGTCGTCGGAAGACCTCGCGCAGGCCGCACTGGTCCTCGATGAAAATATTTTGACTTTGGGATTTGCCCGTCGTTTTGCTCCGTACAAACGCCCGAACCTTCTCCTGCACGACCCAGCGCGGCTTCTCAACATCCTGATGAATCGAGAGCGCCCGGTTCAACTCGTGCTTGCAGGCAAGGCTCATCCCCAGGATGCCGAGGGGCAAGAAATGATCCGGCAGTGGTTTGAGTTTGCTCGCCGCGTTGAAGTCCGATCCCGGGTGGTCTTCCTTTCGGATTACGACGTACTGATGGCAGAGCATCTGGTTCAAGGTGTGGACGTCTGGGTGAACACCCCGCGACGGCCTTGGGAAGCAAGCGGCACAAGCGGCATGAAGGTGCTGGTGAACGGCGGCCTGAATCTTTCTGAACTCGATGGCTGGTGGGCGGAGGCGTACTCCCCGGAAGTAGGCTGGGCGATCGGAGATGGGCGCGAACATGGGGATGACCCTTCTTGGGACGCAGCTGAAGCTGAAAGTCTTTATGCGGTGCTCGAAAGAGAAGTTATCCCAGAGTTCTATGCCCGCGACGAGAATGGAATTCCACGCGGTTGGGTTGCCCGCATGCGCGAGAGTATGGCCCGCTTAACCCCGACCTTCTCAACCAATCGCGCAGTCCGCCAATATACCGAAGAACACTATCTCTCGGC
>Ga0207141_10278_pt1 | contig 12458 bp, 15 predicted proteins | sample Alteio_BWMinHeat_5_FD_153553 | JGI IMG/M metagenome (GOLD analysis project Ga0207141, IMG submission 153553) | Enriched cells from forest soil in Barre Woods Harvard Forest LTER site, Petersham, Massachusetts, United States -... | ecosystem: Environmental > Terrestrial > Soil > Temperate forest >... | reverse complement strand
TTTTGGATTGGCGGAGTAAGTTCGCCCCGCATTCAAATTCTTGCGGGCTGGGGAGGATCGCATGATTTCCAAGCTGTTTTGGGCAACCTTGATGGCGTGTATATCTGTCTGCACGGGGTGGGCACAAGACCCCACCAAGGTCGAGCCGACTCACTACAAATTGGATTTTGAGAATGAACATGTGCAGGTTTTGTCTGTCCACTACGGCCCCCACGAAAAGTCCAGCCTGCACGAGCATCCCGGCGGCGTGGTTGTGACCCTCACCGTGGGGCATCTTCGCTTCACCGACGAGAACGGAAATAAGCGCGAGGTGTATGCCAAGCCCGGCGAAGTGCGGTGGTTCGCCCCATTCAAACATCGGGTGGAGAATTTGAGCGACGCGCCTTACGATGCCGTCTATATCGGGGTCAAATCAGTGGCTGGACGAGCTGGTATTCAGAGGACCCGCGACCCTGCGTTCGATCGGCAAACCCAAGACAGCCTGAGCGCGATCTTTGCATCAATCAAGAGATAAGCTGGATTGCGCTCACCCTCTGCGGTTTCTTGGGCTGCCGCGTGATTCCAGATCACAGAGAAGGCTGGACGATGCGGTTCTTGGCAGGGCGGCGGAGATTCTTGTTGAAATATCGCCTCAACGACTGACCAGCAGCCAATTCTCAAAACGTGTAATGGCCTGTGGCTGTTGAAAACTCACACTCTAGAAGTTCGCAGAAATTTCATTGCGCTAGGATGCCCTATAAACGACGTTCTCGATTTTGGTGGGCACTTTCTATCCCTCCGCAGGGACAGTTTTTTCAAAAGAGGGGGTTTTTCAACAGCCACGCCTGATTACGTCAACTGACCTTTGTGTGCCTTCTGTGAGGGCCGCAATGGGCAGTGTATCCCGCTACGCATTTTTGACCTTTTCGTGACAATCTTCTGACACAGTTCCTGCACGCAAAGTAGTAGCCTTGGGCCGAGCTTTTTGCTTACCGCTCGGAGGACGCAATTGGAAACAGTGAGGGGCAAGTCACCCAATGGCTGCGCATGTTAAAGGCCTTTTCTCATTCACAGGAGGAAAAATGAAATCCAGAAAACTGATTTGCGTTGCGGCACTGGCACTGTTTGCCGCCGTGCCAGCCGCACTGGCAAGCAGCAAATGGTATGTCGATGGGGTGCACGGCAGTGACAACAACAACTGCAAGTCACGCCAGCACGCTTGCAAAACCATCTCGAATGCCCTTTCGCTCACCTTGCCGGGTGATTCCATCTTTGTCGCCTCCGCGACCTATCACGAGACTCTCTTCATCTACTTCAACTTGCAGATTATCGGTTCCGGTGCGAAGACAACGATTGTCGATGGTGGGGGTGTCAACAGCCAGGTCGTCGTCGTTGGCTCCGAACCCAAAGTCCCGGTCACCCTTTCACGAATGACCTTCCGCAATGGGGCTGGACAGGAAGACGGCGGTGGCATCTACAACTGCTTCGGAACCTTGACGGTCATCGATAGCATCATCACGGGGAATAGGATTACCAGCGGCAATGGCTCTTTCGGCTACGGCGCCGGTATCTACAACTGCCCTAGCAGCACGCTCACTCTCATCAATACCACCGTCAGCAACAATAGTGCATTGATTGGTGGCGCCATCTGCAACGGTGGCACGCTGACCATCATGGATAGCACCATTAGCGGGAATGTCGCGCGCCAGCACGAGGGCGGTGGCATCGCCAACTACGGCACACTCACCATCACGAATAGCACCTTAACTGAGAATATCGCACGAAGCTCCCTGCTCGGCAGTCTAGCCGGTGGCATCCTGAATGGGGGATTGTTCCAGTCGTCGGGGATACTCGCGATCAACAACAGCACGCTCAGCGGAAATGTCGCACGCGGAGGCAAGGGCAGCGGCATCTTCAACGTCAAGGGGAGCACGGTGGTGCTTCAGAATAGCGTTGTCGCGAACAATACCGGGGGAAACTGTCACGGCGCGGTGACCTCCAATGGCTACAACCTGAGCAGCGATAGCACCTGCGACTTTGACCGCGCTGGCGACCTGAACGACACCGATCCCAAGCTCGGGACTTTAGGGAACCACGGCGGACCGACACAAACCATTCCTCTTCTTTCGGGTAGCCCGGCGATCGATTCAGGCAACCCGGGCGGCTGCACTGACGGGCGCGGCCATTTACTGAAGACCGATCAACGTGGCAAGCCGCGTCCCGACAGGGAGGACTCAGGTGGTTGTGACCGAGGTGCTTACGAACGGCAGAAGGACTAAGGACTACATCAGCATCGCTGGTCCTCATTTCGATACTGGCGAAATATCTCGATTACGCTCAAAACCCGCTCAATGAGCGAAATGGCCTGATTACAGAAGTTACTTCCTAATACGCTTCTCGCGACAATCTGTTCCGTCGCCTCATGCCTCGCAGTAGTATTCAATTGCATGAGATCAATTCTCTGCACACTTGTCATTCTGTCGCTCTGGATACCGCAGGCTCCCGCGCAATCTGCCTTGCTGGTCGGGTTGCACGTTAATACTCAGGACGACGGCAACGGGAAGCAACCGCCTAGCTATCGCACATTTCTCATTACGTTCCGCGATGGCAAGGTGCAACTGGCCGCCGATCTGCCCGACTTGATCGTTCCGCGAAAGGACGGCTTTTGGCGGGTGGGCACTCTGCATAAAGGACCTGCGGGACAGGGGGGCTATCAAGAATTCGTCTATGCGGTTCCTGGCAGATCCGTTCCCCACGCCGTCGGCGAGTATCATCCGGCTAACCCTGACTGGAATTGCTCCGAAACCGACCAGGCCACCATTGAGTTTGTGAGCCCCGATCTGCTTTCCGTCTCTTATTTCACTGAACCCGCTTGTTCTCTTCAGGTCGAATTCCAACACGGAACGTACAAGCTCGATGAACTCGAAAATGAATTAGAAATAACCGCGGCCCTAGGGGCCGCTGCGTGGGACGCTGAAAAGAAAGCCGACGCCTCTGCAAAGGCGGACAACGACGTTTCCCCGGACTGCGTCGGAGTCTCAAAACCAGAGGCGACGAATTGGGGAATCGAGCGCTCTAGCCGGTTACCTGGGAGCGTGGCCAAATCATGGGTTCTCGTCAGCGACTTCAATACACCTCACGTTTGTCGTGACGGCGATACCTACGAAATCAAGTTCCCGATTCCAGAATCTCTCACCGGACCCGCCTATCACGCCGACACTCTGTTGTCGCTTCTACAATCCAAGGTGGCCAAGGATAACTACATTCTTCCCGGCGAGGCTCTTCTAAACCCCGCTGGAGACTTCCTTGTGGCTTTTGGCTACAGTCCGCCCGTCAGAATATTCGGCATAAGACCGCAAGCCATCGAACCCAAGCCCGTACTCTCCGTGCCCACCACTCTGGAATCGAATGTCGTGATGGTGCAATGGGCGCTGGGAAGACACGTCCGTGAGTGGGAATCTGAACTCCAGGCGCTACAGGAAACTCACTTACCGGAACCCACCGTTGCGACTGGCAATCGTCAAGGGAGCGACTAGGTGTGAGACCGCATTCGTTGTTGGTGAAAAATCGCGGTTACACTCACAGCCCCAACGGTAAGATTGACGCGCCAGTCGCTCCGCGGCCATGGGATTCGTCCGGCCCCGCGCATCCAGTGAATCAGCGTCAAGCTGACTTCTTTTGTGGCAAGCTGAACGGAATCACCTTCCCATATTCTTCCGGAGGTATCCACTTCGTTGCCTTTCTTCTAAAGCTGCTGGGTACGAAGAATTCAATGATCTGCGCCATAAATCACCCCACTTGTAACAACAAAACTGAGGTGAAAAAGTTTCTCATTTTGACAAATCTCTACAAATGCCTTCGGGCTGATTAACCGGGTAAGAGCGAACTTGCAAACGTGCGGAGAATCCTGATTAGACGGTATCTCCGCTTGTTGTAACCGGGGTGAGCCGAGTCAAAACAAGAACGGATTCTTGCACAGCAGTTCGTTACGACGCTTTTGGCGGGGGCGTGATTTGCTTCAACCGCATTCTGGCGGCATAGCATTCTTCGTGAACAGCCTTTCCGTTCTCATCGGTTTTGGCGGCGTCAAGCTCAACGGGTTTATTGCAGATGCTGCATTTTGGTAATCGGAGTTTGCCGATAAATTGCAAGAATTTCCGCACGGGGCTGACCTCTAGACGCGAAGCGCCGCGCAACGCCAATACCCATTAGAAACACGTTCCGGGAAAAAGTGTTGCGCGCAAATTCGCGTCATGCGATGGGTTGCGGTTAATGACGAATCCCCATAAACGCGAACGAACAGGGACTAGCAGTCAAAACGCGTAATCGCCTGTTGACGGAAGGCATCCGTACTCCTCAAAGTTTAGCCACTGACTGTGTTGCGACCGGCTTCGACGGCTTGAGGCTGAAGTCGGGGCGAAGCGCCTTCGGGGCGGAGCGTTGAGAGGCTGTGGCCTGTTTGGACTGGCCGCCGTCGGGCAGCCGGAAGGCGTACAGGTTGCCGTCGGCCGAGCCCACATACACCACTCCATTTGCCACGGCGGGCGAGGAATCGATACCTCCGGCGTGGTAGCTCCACAGTTTGGCGCCGGTGCTAGCGTTCAGGGCGTACACGTTGCCGTCGGCCGAGCCCACATACACCACCCCATTCGCCACTGCGGGGGACGTGCCCACATTGCCTCCGGTGGTGTAGCTCCACTTCACCTTGAGATTCTTCACATTGTGAACGTGGAGCACATTCTCAAACGGGTTCATGCGCTGCATGTTGAGCCGGTGGAACGGTGGAACTGCCTCCAGTTGGCATGGACGTCGAATCGCGTCTGCGTAGCTCTGCCCCCGGAACGCCCGACCACGCTCACCCAGTGGTGTCCGGGCAGCGCCGAAGCAGGCCCTGGAATGGCGAATAAATGTCCACCCTTGTGTTCGGGGCGAAGCCACGGCCTGAGACGAGAACCCGGCTCGTCGGCAGTCCCGATTTCTTCGAGAGGGTGATGAACGGCGCGGCGCTGGCTAGGCCACAGAGCAGCAGGCACGCGCCAAACAAAAAGCCCAGAAAGTTGATCGACTGAGATCGTTCCCCAGACTGCTTGTTATAAACACTCACCGCGCAACCATCTTCGCTTTGATGCCAAAGAAACGCCGCCAAGCGGCAGCGGAGGCAACGAAGCTGTCGGGGCTTTCGATGTAGAGGGTCGCTAGACGACTCGGCGAGCGTGCTGGCCATAACATGAGTGAACGCTGAGCAGGCCCCGAAACAATTGCAGAGCCGACCTGACTTTTCACAGGGAAGGCCGCCGATGGTGAAGAGAGGCGAGCGAATAAGCTCCATCTAACCTGCCGGGGTAATGGCGATGGCATGTACGCAGAGGAGACCAGAGGCAACACGGGAAGCACCAGCGGCGATCGCGGTAGGGACACCAGTTACCCGGTGCCCCCCGCACAGACCCGGACGGACGCTCATTAGCGCATCCGGTCTTAATCTCGGATAAATAGCGGCCGAGCATAAAGCTCCTCCGCACACTCCCCCACCCGGGGGACACGCGCAGTCCCGCTCTGAGTCGGGTACGTGTCAAATGGTTCTTAAGCACGTCCTTCGACGAGCCAGATCCGCAGGAGACGAGCACCTACAAACGCTGGAAAGTTCGAGTCGCAGCTTATCAGGCCATGCTGTTCAAAGCGTCATTTCCCTTGCCGGACAAGTACAAGGTTGCTTTCGATGCAAACAAGAGCCTGAGAGATCGGCTGGGGCAACGGCAGTCAATTGGTGGTCATGGAGGCTAGTAACGACCCGGGTTTCACTTCGTTCTTGAGAGTGCTTTCTGAATCGTAATAAAAACGTATCCAGCATCGCGGGACGCATAAAGAAAAGCCTGCCCCACGCGACCAAATTGTGGAACTACGAAAGTGATGAGGCGATACGGTTCTTCTGCAGCAGATCGCCATAATTTATGGGTATGATTGAAGCCCCGGCTATCAGTATTCCGGCAATTACATCAACCACGTAGTGCCATTCCAGCAAGATGATGGCAACAGTCAACAGCGCGTCGTATGTCAGCAAGAGAGCTAAGATCCGCTTGTAGCGCCTCAAAAACCAGGTCACTATGAGCGGCGCACAGATGTGCACACAGGGAAAGGCGATGAAGTAATCCGTAGAGAGGCGATTGAGAGGAACGTGTTCCCACCGCGCCAGCGCATGATCAATGGACCCCCGCTGTAGTGAATATGTTTTTAGAGTGATGGGAAAGTCTGCAAAGTGAGTCGGACAAAGGTAATAAGGGCCTTGACTCGTCCACAGGTAAAACAGCACCAAGGCCACATAGCTTGGAAGAATTACCGTACCAACGAACTTCAATCCTTGTCTCGTTCCATCACAAATTGACACTAAGATCAGGCCAGCCCCGAGTAGCGGAAACATCCCAAGGTAAATAACTTCCAGAAAGCGGAATACAGAGATCGGAAAAGTTCTAACTGCCCAGTGACTGATCTGGGAAACAGAAACTCCACGGAGCAACCACAGGTCCATGGAGTTGAAGGAGGCATCTCTGGCGGCGAAGAAACGGGCCGAGACAATAATGTCGTTGTAAGCGAATACCAGCACCCAGCAGACAAGCAAATAGAGGGCTGGCAGCATCACGGAAAGTGCGGCCTTCCTCCCGGTTCCGGGGGGTAATCTGTAAAAAAATTCGAGCAGCGCAACCGTGTCTACGGTTAGTACCAATGCTTTGCCCCAAGATAGTGCCAGGCATAGACCCAAGAAAAACGCTAAGACTGGAAGGATTCGTAGCTTTTCGTCCTTGAATCGGCGCAGTGTGGGGCCAAATGTGTTTTTCGGCTCGAACCCCAGAAGGCACAAGAGTACCGCGAGGAAGATTGCATGCATGGACAGCAGCAAGTAAAAGGCGCCCAGCACTGCCCATTTAAAGTTGACGGGCAGGCTAAACCGTTTGAGCAATGGCACAACGGCGAGAATTAAGATTGCGGTGGCCCAATAGGGAAGATGGCTGCCCTTCTTCAGGTTCGAATGAATCACCGGCGCTAAAATTTTCAATGTAGGGAGCCTAGCACGCGAGTACCCGCGCGGCAAATAAGGTGCTGGAGCTTAAACCTGGGGACACAACTGTTGTAACATCGCTTCTCTGACAAATGTCGACCCGTGTCAAGCACTTTTCGAGCGCACTGCTGCATGTACTCAAAAGGAGCGCCATTTCGTTCGCCCCACCAGCCAATAAACTCTGTACCCCACAAGACAGCGAACAAGATCCAATGCCAGCGTTTCAGGACGATCGTTATCATCGTCAGGATTCTAACCGGGGAAGGCGATTTATCACTCACTGAGAAACAGAACCGCGTAAGGAGCGTCTCCGCCCGCACGACCACGACCTCATGCTTTGACATTGCGGACAGGCAAGCATAGAGTTTCGCCGATAGAAAAATCTCGCTACAGGAGCATGCCATGCGAATCCCAATAGTAGGGTTGGTTGTGAGCTGTCTTTTCGTAGCCTCGGCGCTGGCCCAAACCGGTTCCAGTGCAGGATCGAAAACGCAAGAGATCAATGCGCAGAACGCGAACAATGTGTGCCGCGTTTACTTCTCCATGCCAAAGCCCGGTATGGACCAACAGTATGAAGCCGGAAGAAAAAAACATATGCAATTCCATCGCGACCAGAAAGACACATGGACATGGAACACCTTTGCGATTGAGACCGGCGACAACGCTGGTATGTACGTTACTTCTTCCTGCGGGCACGCCTGGAAAGACTTCGACGAATGGGAGGCACGCATGGGAAGCCCGATACTGCCGATGGAGCCACAAATCTGACCCCTTATGTCCAAAGTGGCCGCAATGGTTTTTATGTATATCGTTCGGACATGAGCCTCGCCCCGGCGAACCAACCTCCAGCGGCCATGACCGCGGTGACGGTCTACGTTCTTCACCCCGGAGCAGGTCCTGACTTCATAGCCGCGATAAAGAAGGTGAATGATGCATTGGGCAAGCAAGCGGACTGGCCCAAAACCAGTGGCTGGCTGCAACTGGTCAACGGAGGTGAAGGGCGCACGTTTGTTCTGCTTAATTCCCGAAAGAATTGGGCGGATTTCGCGCCGTTATCAAAAACTCTGGCAGATGTGCTCAATGATACCTATGGGAAGGAAACGGCCGATCAGATACAGAAGACTATTCGCGACTGCACGTCCCACCAGTACACGGAAGCAGCAGCGTATCGCGGGGATCTCAGTTATGTGCCCGGAAAATAATCCTTATCTTTTGCGCTAGGAGCGCGCACCGGCGTGCTCCTATTTCTTCGAGCCCCGGGAACCTAACCGAACAGCTAACTGTTGTAATATCCCGATAGCGCTTATTGCCTCCCGGCCAGGATGCGCCAATTCTCAAAACGTGAAATGGCCTCCCTTGAAAAGATCCGTAACTCACTGCAAACAGGGGTTGGCGTAGAAGCTCTTTTCATGCTTCGTTGTGATCGGCACCCAGATCCGCGGGAAGCGATCTTCCAGCAGCAACTGCAGAATCAACTGCGCGTCTTGCCGATCCGTCTTCTGCTTGCGCACTCGCTTGCATCGAATCTCGGCTGCGTCTCCGATCCACAGCTCGAAGTGCAACTCCGAGAGCAATCGTTCAAACCAGCGCGCCTGTCCACTGGCTTCCATCCCCACTCGCACCTGCATTGCCTGGGCCGCGAGATCGCGATAAAACTTTTCCGCTTCCTCACGGTGTTGCAGTCGCCGTTCCTGGAACTCCCCAGTATCTGTATCCACAAACGCAATTCGCTGAAAGCCCGGGTGGTAATCTGCTCCTAGAATGATCATCTTCGGCTCCTTTCTCCGAGCCCTTTGGTTGGATTCAGCACCACCAAAGTCTACTCGGGCATCGGAGCCGACATTGTCATGGAATCAATTACACTTATTGACCCCGGACGGGATCGGCCAGTTCTCAACGTGTGCTGGACTGGTTGCAACAGTTATCGGGAATGCTTGCGTCTGCTGGCTCCAGACCCACGCACCTTGAGCCACACCAATGCTATCCCCCAAGGTTGCACCGATAATCACAGCAAAGACCCGAGCATGGTAAAGGTCAACATTGTTGGTGACCAACTGGGCGGACGGATTCGTTGCGCTAGTGAATCTGACAGCCCTTGGTAGCGGTAAGGCAGTGGCTATTGTGGCACCTGCACGCGCCTCTAGTGGCCCGACATTAGGCTGACCACTGTTTCATAGGCGATGGGAGTTCCCGCACACTTTTTTATGGGGAAGTGGGTGCCGACGAACCAATTCAGAATTTCCTTGTTTTTCAGCGGGGCTGAGCTTTGGATGACTTCAGCGAACCGAACTCCACCGAGCGGACTGACTTGAAAATACATCTCGACTTCCACATCCCTCAATCCCACCGGGATTGCGTTTCCCGTGGAAGGCATGAGTTCGCCGGTGTTCTCGGGCTTTTCGCAAAAATGTGATCTCTCCGCCCCTTGCGGCGGCGTGAATTCGTCGGTTGGGAACGCGTCGGCCTGGATCAATTTTTCGATCCGAACCTCGATAGTTCGTTGCTTCCAGCCACGGAAGCTGAGCTGGCGCGGGAACTTTTTCGATGCGAAAAGTCGATAGTCGGAGAATTCGTAGTGCTCGCGAAAGGATTCAAGGCTATAGAGGGACATTCCCTTATCGATGGTCTGCAGTTCGTTGGTCACTGAATTTAGGCAGAGTTTCGTGTTTTCTACTGGGCCTTGCACCTGCACACAGGTCAGGTCCAGTCCAGCCGTGCGGCGGGTTTTAATGCTCGTTATTTTGTCCTGCGGGTCAAGCTGGAAACGGACGAAGGAGTTCATCAAACGCTGCAATTCCCAGATCAATATAGGCATGGCCTCGGTGCTACGCTGCCGGTAGCGGGTATCACTGGTTACTACCTCGATCTCGGTAAAGTTAGGGAAGCGAATCACATTCCGGAAACGGTCAGAGCCTGCCCATGCGATTGCGTAGAGACCCTCAACCGACTTGTCCTCCTGCTCCAATCGGACCTTCGCCAGAAGAAGAAACGGCGCGCTGCCAGCAGCCCGGATGTCCGTTGTTTTGGAGGCCTTGGCTAAAATTGCATCTGCATCGGCCTTCAAACCGCTGGTGGCGAAAGTAGAAGGAACAATAGCGAAGAGAACGATGGTCGCAAGACTTATGGCGCGCATGGGGGCATTGTATCCCTGTTTCGGCTGACTGTTGATAAATCCTGAACTCTCAAAATCCCTCACCACAAGCTCGCTGCTGGCGAAGAGACGGCGCAACCTTGTGCAAAGGCCTGATAACATCACCTGAGAAAATCGCTGCTGGACTCTACGTTCACAGGGGGTTTTTTCCGTAATGCGACTTGTTCAGGCACTGCGCCGAGTTTGAAACCGAAGTTGGGCGCGTGTATCGTCACAGCGGGCCGCTGAGCCGAGCAGAACTTGGTGAAGGAGACAGAAGAACCATGGCGACTTTAATCCGAAGCAGATGGCTGGCTGGAGGGGCCGTTCTCCTCATTATTTCGGCGCTGTGGGCACAGAGTCGTGGCACGTCCGAAGACGAGTCTGCGGTTAGGGCGCTAATTCAAGGTGCGGATGGCGACAACAAGAATGCCACCAAAGCGAGGCAGTACGCGGTCGATGCGGATTGGACGAATTCGTTCGGGGAACGCCTACACGGCCGGGAGGCTCTCTTGCAGAAGTTCGATCAATTGGCCCACTCCACCTTTTACCAAGCGGGTAGGGATGCCCCGGACTCGGATAAAGTGGATGTCAGATTCGTGAGGCCCGATGTGGCAGTGGTTTACGAATACGAGGAAGTTGTTGGCCAGGTCGATCCGACGATCAGGAAGCCGATGCCGCCGCGCAAAATTCATCATCAGTACGTCGTCTCCAAAGAAGACGGTAAGTGGCTCATTCAGTCAGAGTTAATCATGGATGAAGAACACTTTGCAGATGGTAGTTCGGAATGAAAGCGCTGGTGTGGACTGCAGGACTGCGACGGAGTGAATGAGCGAAATGGCCTGTTTGCGACAGTTATAAGCTAGGATCACTTCTTGCAGCGCGGTAAACCGCGATTCCCACCCCAATGCCGAATAAGCACCCATTAGGATGGGCCATCCTTCGGCCTCACGGCGTGAGTTCGAAGATGACGCCGTTGCCGGTGGTGCCGCCGAGGACGGTGCCGCCGTAGAGATTGCCTTTCTTGTCGAACACGAGATTGCCTGCGGGTATGCAACCGTCGCTGCCACCGGAAAACGTGTATAAAACTGTGTACTTCCACTTGCCTTTAGGTTGGGGGGCGAGCTTGTAGATGACGCCACAGCCCGAGGAATTTCCGCCGCCATCGGTGGTGCCATAGAGGTTGCCAGACTTATCCATAACCACGCCAGCGAAGGGAAGATGGCCACTCGATCCGCTTTTGAAATTGTACAGGATGGCCTCTTTCCATCTGCCCTTGCCGCCCTTGGTCAGCTTGAAAATGGTGCCGCAGTTGCCTATGTCCGCGCTCGGCGCGTGCTCGGCCAGCCGCCCATTCAGGTACTCCGCGAAGCCGCCGCATGCGTTGACGCCGCCGCCAGTGGTGGTGCCGTAAAGGCTACCGGAGCCGTCCATGAACAGCGCGCCGCTCCCGGGGCCAACCCCGTCCGTGCCGTTGTTGTCGAAACGGTGCAAAACGATCTCCATCCACTCGCCCCTCTGGTCTCGCGTCAATTCGTATACAGTGCCGCAGCCTGAGCTGCCGCATTGGTTGCCGCCGCCCTCCGTGGTGCCGTAGAGGTTGCCGGCAGCATCGAGGAGGAGGCCAGCGTATGGACCAGCCCCGTCGCCCCGCTTGACGCCGAATTGATGGAGCACAGTCTCGGTCCAGTCGCCGAAGCCGGGCGACAGTTCAAAGGCTACCGCGGCGGTCCCGTAAAGATTCCCGGCTGCGTCCATCGTCAGTCCGGCTTCCGGCGAGCCGCCATCCTCGCACCCCGACTTGGCGCAGAAGGTGTAGAGGGCGGTCTCGGTCCAGCCACCCTCGGTCGATGTAAGCTCGAAGGCAGTGCCACGACTGTAGGCCCCCCCCGGTTGCTGTACCGTAGATGTTGCCGAAGGCGTCGAGGATAAGGCTACTTAGCGGATCAGCTCCGTCGTACCCGCCCTGAAAGCTGTACAAGACACTCTCGGCCCACTTGCCATTCGCTTGCGGCGTTAAGCGGAATACCGTGCCGCAGTTGTAAAGGCCGCACTTTCCCAAACCTCCTCCAACCGTTGTTCCATACAGGTCGCCTCCCTGCCCCAGGACGACGCCACCATACGGGCCTGAGCCGTCGCTTACTATGAAACTATGCAGCACTTTGTATTTCGGGGCGCTCTCCGCAGTAACACAAAATCCTAGAGCGAGGGAAATGACCGTCAAAACTCGGCTTACGCTTACTCTGACATACGCCACGGCCATCCTCCTCTCGCCTTACGACGTTCGCATTCTACTCT
>Ga0207141_10163_pt3 | contig 12543 bp, 10 predicted proteins | sample Alteio_BWMinHeat_5_FD_153553 | JGI IMG/M metagenome (GOLD analysis project Ga0207141, IMG submission 153553) | Enriched cells from forest soil in Barre Woods Harvard Forest LTER site, Petersham, Massachusetts, United States -... | ecosystem: Environmental > Terrestrial > Soil > Temperate forest >... | reverse complement strand
TGATCTTGTTGAACGACCGGTTGCCCAGAAAAAGATAGGAGTAAATTCCGGCAGCAAGCTGGCGGTGGGCGGTGATGGGCGAGAATTTGTTTCGCCTGAAAGACCGCAAGGGGGCCGATCTTTGCCTCGGCATGACCCATGAAGAAGTCGTGACCGACATTGCCCGCAAGGAATTGCGCAGTTACAAACAGTTGCCGCAGATCTGGTATCAGATTCAGTCGAAGTTTCGCGATGAGCCGCGGCCCAGGTCCGGGCTTTTGCGGGTGCGCCAGTTCATCATGAAGGATTCATATTCGTTCGACATCGATGCCGCCGGACTCGACGTTTCCTACAAGAAGCATTATGACGCCTACTGCCGCATCTTTGACCGGTGCGGGCTCAAGTACATGGTGGTGGAGGCGGATTCAGGCGCGATGGGCGGCAAGGAGTCGCATGAGTTCATGGTGCGCACGCCGGCGGGGGAAGACCTGATCGTGAGTTGCGAAAGCTGCAACTACGCGGCCAACATGGAGAAGGCAACATCGAAGCTCGCGGGCGTGGAGGATTTGACGCTCGAAGGGGGCGGCGAGCCGCTCGAAGTACATACGCCCGGGATGAAGACGATTGAAGATGTTGCGCGGTTTCTCGGCGTCTCCCCAAAAAACAAGATCAAGACGTTGGCCCTGATGGCGGAGGAATCCGATCCCAAGACTAAGAAGCCGAAGCTGCGCCCGGTTGTCCTGCTGATGCGCGGCGACCATCAAATGAACGAAGCGAAGCTTTCCTCGGCCGTCGGCGGAAGGCCGACTCGCGCGATGCAAGAGGACGAGATCAAGAGTCTGTTCCGTTCTCCTGCGGGATTTCTGGGACCGATTGGCATTGATTGGGCCAGGGACTTGAAGGACATCGACCGACCGATTCTATTGGTCGACAAGGCGCTGGAAGGCCGCAGGAACCTGATCTCCGGCGCTAACAAGGAAGACTATCACTTCAAGAACGTGACCCCCGGGCACAACTTCCAGCCGACGGCATATGCCGATCTGCGCAGCGTGACCGCGGGCGAAGCCTGCCCCAATTGTGGAGCGGCGCTTCGTATCGACACTGCCGTAGAAATCGGCCATATCTTCAAGCTCGGCTATAAGTACTCGGAGTCTATGGGTGCGCGTGTGCTCGATCGCAATGGCAAGGAAGTGACTCTAATCATGGGCTGTTACGGGATCGGAATCGAACGTATCCTGACTGCCGCGGTTGAGCAAAGCAACGACGAAAACGGCTTCTGGCTGCCGCCGTCGATTGCGCCGTTCGAGATTGTGGTTTGTCCGGTCAATGTAAAAGACGAGACGCTGCTGAAAGCGGCCGTGGACATCGCAACCCGCCTCGAATCTGACGGATTCGACGTATTACTAGACGACAGAGACGAACGGCCGGGGGTCAAGTTTAAGGATGCTGACCTGGTGGGCATACCCTATCGGGTTACTGTGGGGAAAAAGGTTACCGAAGGTACTGTGGAAGTGGTTCAGCGCTCGACACGGGAAATGCAGGATGCTAGCATCGCGGCAATAACGGATTATTTCAGAGTCTTACGGCCTGCGCGCTGATCGAATTCTAGTGCGCGGCCGAAGCCGGGAGTGCGCGATGGGTACGATCAAACTGATTTTTGGCGTTTTCGTGATTGGCGTAGGGATCTATCTCGGTGCTGAGATGATTCCTGTTTACTATTCGAATTACCAGTTCCAGGATGACGTCAAGACCGAGGCCACCCTGGAGACCTACACCAGCAAGCCTGAAGACGCGATTCGCGACGCTATCTTCAAGAAAGCGCAAAGTCTCGACATTCCGCTGACAAAGGATCAGATCAAAGTTCAGCGTCATGGCACTCAGGGCACCGGGTCACTCACGATTAGTGCTCCCTACACCGTCCACCTGGACCTGCCGGTATATCCCGTTGACCTGCACTTCGACGCCTCCACTGAAAACAAAAGCCCCTTCTGACGCGGTTGTGGATTCAGCGTGATTTAGAATAGGCGCTGGAGTCAGGTTGTGAAATTCTCGCATGTTTCCGATTCGTCCGGCGATTCGTTGGGCAAATGTGTGCCGACGATTCCGGCTCGGGATAACGCCTTTGTGGGGCGGCACCATCTCACTAAGATGAGGGGCAACTTGTCTGCGAGACTTTGAGATACTCAGCTAATTCGCCGTGACCATTAAACTCAAGATTCCGAAGAGAAAAAATAGAGCGAGAGCCAGCAAGGGATCGCTCTCGGCCGATCCGGTTATCAGAGTCGCCGTCGCAGCTTTCATTATTCTGTCCGTGTTCATCTGCGGTTGGTTTTCTTACTACTACATCAAGTACGGCCGGATTATCGATCAGCGTTTCAAAGGATCGGTTTTCAGCAGTTCGGCGACGATCTATGCCATACCGCGGGCGGTCAAGGTCGGCGAAAAGGTTGATCTGCACGAGATCGCAGTCGAGCTTCGCCGTGCGGGATATGCAGAAAACGATGGGCGATCGGCGATGGGAAGTTACCACGCGCTGAAAAACGGACTCGAGATCAAGCCAGGCCCCCAGTCCTACCACAGCCCGGAGCCGGCAACGATCCGCGTACAAGACGGGCGCGTCGCCAGCATTGCCGGAAGGTCGGGCGAGCTTGAAGCCTATGAACTTGAACCTCACATGATCACCGCGCTGTTCGATGCGGAACAGCGCTCCAAGCGGCGGTTGGTGAAGTACGACGACATTCCCAAAATACTGGTGGACGCAGTGCTGGCCATCGAGGACAGGCGCTTTTTCCAGCACGGCGGGGTGAATTTCATCCGCTTGGGCGAGGCGGCCTGGATCGATATAACGCGCCAGAAGCATGACCAGGGTGGTTCGACGATCACCATGCAATTGTCGCGCGCATTTTTCTTGACCCCGGAGAAAACGTTTAAGCGCAAAATCGTGGAAATCCTCATCGCCATGGAACTGGAACAGAAGTTCGGCAAGCAGCAGATCTTCGAGTTCTACGCGAACCGGGTGGATCTAGGGCAGCGCGGATCCTTCACCATCAGCGGCTTTGCCGAGGCATCGCAGGCATACTTCAATAAAGATTTGAAGGATATTTCTCTCCCTGAGGCCGCGCTGATCGCCGGACTGATCCAGGCACCGAGTTATTTGTCCCCGTATCGCCATCCGGAGCGCGCTACCGAACGCCGCAACCTGGTGCTGGATAGCATGGTCGAGACTCATGCCATCACCAGAGAGCAAGCGGACAAAGCCAAAGCGACCCCGCTGAAGCTGGCGCCTCCGAACGTGGAAGCCAGTGATGCGCCATATTTTGTCGATCTGGTTCGAGACGCGGTAATCAGCCGGCTGAATGAACGTGAGCTCAACGAGCAGTCCTACCGCATTTATACAACCTTGGACCCCGACCTCCAGCGGGCGGCAGCTCAAGCCGTGGATCTGGGCATGAAGCTGGTCGATGATCAGGTGACGAAGCGGCGGACCAGGAAAGTAAAGATTGGCAAGAACAAGTTCGAAACCAAAGTTGCGCCGGGACCGCAGGCCCAGGTTGCACTGGTTGCGCTCAATCCTCATACCGGAGAAGTACTCGCTTTGGTCGGAGGACGGAATTACGGCTTCAGCCAGTTGGATCATGCGGTAGCGCGCCGTCCCACGGGATCAATATTCAAGCCGTTTGTCTATGCTGCGGCAATCAATACTGCCGTGGATGGCGCCAATCCAGTATTCACTCCGGCATCGATGGTTACCGACCAGCCCAGCAGCTTTGCCTACGGAGACCAGATCTACGAGCCACGCAATTACAAAGAGGAGTACCACGGAGACGTGACCGCCAGGTACGCGCTCGCGATGTCTTTGAACAATGCAACGGTGAAGCTGGCTGAAGAAGTGGGTTACGACAAGGTGTCAGATCTGGCTAAGGCTGCGGGAATCACGTCTGTGAAACCTACGCCGGCCATGGCCCTCGGCTCTTACGACGCTACGCCCTTGGATATGGCGGCGGCTTACACCGTCTTTGCGAATGCGGGAGTGCGCCTGTCGCCCGTGGTGGTCAACTCCGTACGCAATGCCGCAGGGGACGTGGTCCTGGACTTCAAACCCGATAAGCGCCAAGTGCTGGATCCACGAGTTGCTGCCGTCATGACCAACATGATGGAAGGAGTGCTCAACTTCGGAACGGCATACGAGGTCCGCACGCGCGGTTTTGAAGCTCCTGCGGCGGGCAAAACGGGGACATCCCACGATGGCTGGTTTGCCGGCTACACAAGCAATCTTTTGTGCATTGTCTGGGTCGGCTTTGACGATTACAGTGACATTCACTTGAGCGGAGCCCAGACCGCCGCGCCCATCTGGGCGGAGTTCATGAAAAAAGCGGTTGCACTGCCCCAGTACTCGGACGTGAAGTCGTTTGCTCAACCTCCGGGAGTTGTGGATGTGCAACTGGATAAGACAACCAACCTGCTGGCGACCCCATCCTGCCCACAAACCTACACTGCGGCCTTCATTGCAGGGACGGAACCGAATCAAACCTGCGATCAGCCCACTGGGGTAAAGGCATTTTTCTCCCGGATCCTGGGATTAGGCGCCGAAAAACCGCTTCCGCCACCGGCGCCTCCGGGTAGTCAAAACGGGGTAACCCAAGACGCCAATGCGACCGACCAGGACGGAAAGAAAAAAAAGGGATTTTTTGGCAAAATAGCGGGTATCTTTAAGGATGATAAGCCGTCTAACCCCCCGGCCAATGCTCCGGCGCAGCCCGGAACTGCGCCGCAGTAAAGGAACTTTGTTTGGTCTGAAGGTGTCAATGGCTGTGTAGGGAGTTCGCCCGGTTTCTTCGGAGGTGAGCTATGCGCCGTCAACTTCTGTTCTGTTTGCTGACCTTACTGATTTCTGCTGTGTCCACCGTGCAAGCCCAGAGTTCGCCACCACCTGAGTTGGTGCAAATCAGCCCGCCTACGATCCGGCGTGCCGAGCCTCCGTCTGCTAGCGCGACGGCCTTGGAATTGGAAAAGCGGGGGGATGAACTTCGGGTAGAAAAGGCCTACCTGGACGCCCTGGATTACTATCGGGCGGCTCTGGCCAAAAATCCGAAGAACGCCGCAGTCTACAACAAGGCTGGGATTGCGGAGTTGTTACTGCAGCGCTACAAGGAAGCCGGTAAGGACTTCGAACACGCCATCCACTCCGACCACAAGTTTGCCGATGCCATAAACAATCTCGGCGTAATTGATTACGAAGCAAAGAAATACGGGAAAGCCATCAAGCAGTACGAGAAGGCGATCCGGGAGCAGCCCGACTCCGCATCTTTCTACAGTAATCTGGGTGCGGCTTACTTTGGAAAGAAGGAATTCGAGAGAGCGAGTCAAGCCTACACCAAGGCTATGGAGCTCGATCCCGCGATCCTTGAACGCACTTCACACAACGGTATCTCGGCACAACTTCCGTCGCCTGAGGACCGGGCGCGATACGATTACATCATCGCCAAGCTTTGGGCCAAGACGGGCGACCGGGACCGGTCGCTGCTGTACCTGCGCCGCGCCATGGAAGAAGGCTACAAGGGAATCGATGACGTCTACAAGGATCCGGAGTTCGCGGGGCTGCGCAATGACGCCCGCTTTACCGAACTGATGGCGGCGCGTCCGCCAGCAATTCCGGAATAAGTGTCGCGATTACATCAGTTTGCAAATTCACAAAAAGTTTGGTAATGAGGCGAAACTTTTTCCCGAATCTGGGTTTCTACTCAGTAATGACTCCTGAAAACAACAGGGTGAGTAAGGAGAAACGGTAACCCATCGGTTGTCGACCCGAGCACGCCCCAAGCAGACAACCGGTGGGTTTTTTAGAATTGGCTGTTAGCTCTTAGCCTTAGGCTTTTGACTGAGCCCAATCCGAGCCGCATCCGCAATCACTTTTTGAGAATGCTCTCCTGGGGGGATAGCCGCCCTCGGCTGTCCCGGCGTAGCGAAGGTCGAGTCGCGCAAGGTCCTTTGACCGGCCAAGCCTCGAGGTATCGCCTTCATTAGATTTTAGATTCTGTCCTAGGCGAATATTTTACGAATCTGGCCACTCCCCGCTACAATATTCTTAATGTCTTCCCTTGCCTCGCCTCTAGGTTGGGCCCATCCACTCGTTCGGGATTGGTTTGTTCGCCGCTTCGGGACGCCGACCGAGCCGCAGGAGCAGGGATGGCCGCACATTCTGGCGGGCCACACTACGCTGATCTCCGCGCCGACAGGTTCTGGCAAAACGCTCGCCGCGTTTCTTGCCTGCATTGACCGGTTGGTGAGGAAGGCGGTGGCCGGCGATCTTCAGGACCGCACCGAAGTCCTTTACGTTTCGCCACTGAAGGCATTGGGCAACGACATTCAGAAGAACCTTGAAGTACCGCTGGGCGAAATTCTGCAGATGGCGGGTGAGCGCGGGCTGCTGATGCCGCAGATTCGCACCGCCGTCCGCACCGGCGACACGCTCATGCATGAACGGCGGGCGATGCTGAAGCGGCCTCCGCACATTCTCGTCACTACACCGGAGTCTTTTTACATTTTGCTGACTGCGGAAAAGAGCCGCGCGATTCTGCGCGATGTTGAGACCGTGATTGTTGATGAAATCCATGCGGTCGCTGACGACAAACGCGGCGCTCACCTGACTCTCTCGTTGGAGCGGCTGGAGGCGTTAACGCATCGACCTCCGGTACGTATAGGACTTTCGGCGACACAAAAGCCGATTGAGGAAGTCGCGCATTTCCTAACCGGCAACGGACGCCCCGATCCCGTGATCGTCAACGTGGGTCACAAGCGCAAGCTCGATCTAGCGATCGAAGTTCCCGCCACTCAACTCGGCCCCATCGCCACTAATGAAATGTGGGAGGAAATCTACGACCGTCTCGTAGAACTCGTCCAGCAGCATCGCTCGACCTTGGTGTTCGTGAATACCCGGCGGTTGTCGGAGCGGGTCTCGCACCATCTCGCGGAAAAACTTGGCCCGGACAACGTTGCAGCCCACCACGGAAGCCTGTCGCGCAAATTGCGCCTTGCCGCGGAGAAGAAGCTTAAAGACGGCGAAGTCAAAGTGTTGGTCGCGACCGCATCGTTGGAATTGGGAATCGACGTCGGCACGGTGGACTTGGTGGTGCAGATCAGCTCTCCGCGGGCTATTGCCGTGGCTTTGCAACGCGTGGGGCGGTCGGGACACTGGCGCGGCGCGGTTCCCAAGGGACGCTTTTTCGTAACTACTCGCGATGAATTGCAGGAGTGCGCAGCCGTGGTGCGAGCCATCCGCCAGGGCGATCTGGACCGGATCATGATCCCCGATTCGCCGTTGGATATTCTCGCGCAACAGATCGTCGCGATTTGCGCCGCAGGCGGGGGTGGTGTGGCGCGGGTGCCCGCGCCACAGGATATTAGCTGGGACGAAGACGAACTTTTCGCGCTGGTGCGCCGGGCGTATCCGTATCGCAATCTCGCGCGTGAGACTTACGACGCGGTTCTCGAAATGCTTTCCGAGGGCATTGCCTCGCGGCGGGGACGCTACGGCGCTTACATCCACCGCGATCGCATCAATCGCAAGCTGCGAGCACGGCGGGGCGCGCGGCTGGCCGCAATCACCAGTGGCGGCGCCATCCCGGAAACGGCGCTGTTCACCGTCGTTGCCGAGCCCGAAGGAATTGTCGTAGGCACTCTCGACGAAGACTTTGCGGTCGAAAGCAACGCAGGCGACATCATGCTGCTGGGAAACAGCTCGTGGCGGATTCGCCGGGTCGAAGGTAAGTCAGGACGCGTGCTGGTGGATGATGCCCACGGAGCACCGCCCACAATTCCTTTCTGGCGAGGCGAGGCTCCGGCGCGAACCGAGGAACTGTCCTTGCATATTGCCGATCTGCGGCAACAGATCAGCGACCGACTGCCGCACACGTCGCCCATCGGGGTCTCTTTCAGCCAGCCCGAAGTCGCGGAGACGGTTGCGTGGTTGAAAGAAGAATGCGGCTTGGATGACTCCGGTGGCGAGCAGATGATCGAGTACATTCTTCAGGGACGCGCCGTCCTCGGAGCCGTACCGACGCAGCAAACAATCATCGCTGAACGTTTCTTCGATGAAGCCGGCGGAATGCAATTGGTGATCCATGCTCCCTTCGGAGGGCGAATCAACAAGGCGTGGGGCCTGGCTTTGCGAAAGCGGTTCTGCCGTAGCTTTAACTTCGAACTGCAAGCTGCGGCTACGGACAACGGTTTGAACATCGCGCTAGCGGAGCAACATAGTTTTCCTTTGGCTGATGTGTTTCATTTTCTGAATGCGGAGACGGTGCAGCCCGTACTGGAGCAGGCCGCACTGGCTTCACCCATTTTCGGCACCCGCTGGCGATGGGATGCCAATCGCGCTCTGGCGCTTTTGCGTTTCCAGGGAGGCAAGAAAGTTCCGCCGCAGATTCAACGCATGCGCTCGGACGATCTGCTGGCTTCGGTGTTCCCGGACGTCGCAGCCTGCCAGGAAAATATTGCGGGGGACATTCGGATTCCCGACCATCCTCTGGTGAATGAAGTCATGAAAGACGTGCTCACTGAGGCGATGGACTTGGACGGCTTGAAAAATCTGCTGCGTGGAATGTCCGACGGCCGCATCCGCTGCGTTGCCGTGGATACGCCTGTGCCTTCGCAGTTTTCGCATGAGATTCTCAATGCGAATCCATACGCTTATCTCGACGATGCTCCGCTTGAAGAGCGTCGGGCACGCGCCGTGGAGATGCGGCGGATCCTGCCGGAATCAGTGCTGGAGGAAGTCGGCAAGCTTGATCCCGAGGCGATTGCGCAAGTCCGCGAAGAGGCGTGGCCGGATGTGCGGGACGCCGATGAACTTCATGATGTGTTGCACACTCTGATCGCGGTGCCCGTAGACCATGCGGGGACGGACGCCCTCGCCCGTCCGACGGAGCAAATCTCCGCTTTGAATGCTGGCAAGCTCACGCTCGCGCCCTCGGACGAGGGCGTCCGGGGCCACGTGGATACTGTTGGACCTGACCAGTGGCAAGAACATTTTCAGCGATTGATTGATCATGGCCGAGCAATCAATGCTTTCAACGATGGCCGACGGTACTGGGTCGCGGCCGAGCGCGCCCAGATGTTTTCTTTGCTCTTTCCGGATGCCAAGTTTGATCGACCCGTCCTTGAAATCGGGACCGCACTTCCCTCTCGGGACGATGCGGCGCTGGCGCTGGTTACCGGGTGGATGACACATTTGGGTCCCGCCACAGCAGAACAATTGGGGTGTCTGCTTGGCTTCCCAGTCTCGGAAATCGAAAAAGTCTTGCTTCGTATGGAGGCGAGTGGATCCGTCTTGCGCGGGAAGTTTACTGATCAAGCCATGCGGGCTGGGGCGCCCGCGCCAGACGAACTGGAATGGTGCGAGCGGCGTTTGCTGGCGCGAATTCATCGACTCACGGTCGCGACCCTACGGAAGCAGATTGAGCCCATAACGCCCGCGCAGTTCATGCGTTGGCTGCTGCGCTGGCAGCACGTGGCCCCGGGAACGCAGGTCCAGGGTGAACGCTCCACGCTCGAGGTGTTGCGCCAACTTCAGGGATTTGAAATCCCAGCCAATGCATGGGAGCGTCAAATTCTCGCGAGACGCATTGCCAACTACGATCCTCAATGGCTCGACCAACTCTGCTTGACTGGCGCGGTGGGGTGGGGACGCTTGTCTCCGCACCCGGCGACGCTCGAGGATTCTGCCGCGGGTAAGCGGCGTGTGATTCCGACCAGCGTGGCTCCAATCACATTCTTCGTTCGTGAAGAGGCGGATTGGATGATTCCGCACAATCCCGCCGCAAACCAGCCTGAAGCGCGGGGCCTGAGTGAGGGGGCGCGGCAGGTTTTGGATTTTCTGCGCCAACGCGGAGCGTCGTTCTTCGCGGACATCGTCCGGGGCACCGACAAACTAAAAGCCGAGGTAGAAACGGCTCTCTGGGAACTGGTAGCCGCTGGAGTAGTCACAGCGGATGGTTTCGACAACTTGCGCTCTCTCATCGATCCGAAACGGCGTGCGGGACTAGGCAGCGGGCGCACCGCACGTCCACGGCACAGTTCCGGACGATGGGCGCTGCTTCACACCGACCAACTCGTCGAACGCAACCGCACCGTCGAAGCTACGTGCTGGATGCTGTTGAAACGTTACGGAATCGTCTTCCGGGATGTGCTGGCAAGAGAGACCAACCTACCTAAATGGCGTGAACTGCAAATGGCATTTCGGCGTCTGGAGGATCGCGGCGAAATTCGCGGCGGCCGTTTTGTGGACGGATTCCTCGGCGAGCAATTCGCCTTGCCGGTTGCGGTCGAATCGCTACGGGCTACGCGGAAGATGCCACCCACGGGGGAGACTATCGAGTTGTCCGCGGCAGATCCTCTGAACTTGGTCGGTATCCTGGTTCCAGGGGAGCGCATCCCAGCTATCTCAGGAAGAAGTGTAAGCTTTCGCGACGGAGTTACAATCGACCGAGCAGACCATCAGCTCTCAATCCAACCGTCGGTGGCTGCCGGTTGATCGATCTTCCGGCTTCCGGGGCACTTGAGCCTCTGCGCCTCTCTCAGAATCTGACTGGTGACCGCGAGCGGGAGTTCCTCAAAGAGACGCATGTCGCCGGTCTTGTCCGGATATGCCTGGAGGGCCTCATCCACAAGATCGTGTCCATAGTCAGACGAACAATAAAACCGGGAGTCTGGCGAGGGGGTCTCCCAGGCTCCCGATTCGGCCTTTCCCTGGCAAGACTGCCAAAAGCGCTTCCCCCATCGCTCCGCCAAGTCAGGGCCTACATTTCCTAATGCAGTTTGCGGACCAAGACCGTCTCCCGCAGCACATCCGCGCATCTTACTGATTTAACAAGCTTGAAGCCACCTCGCGAGATTGCGCAGTCGTGTCTACCTCCGAGAATGGATATCCGAATGGATAGCCGAACTATCCGATCAGATAGCGGAACGGTCAGATTCGATGTGGCAGTTCCGCGAATTCGCGGATTTCTCTCAGGCGGCTACCTGGGCTTGCTCCAGAAACTGCAGCAGGTTCGCCGATGCCCGCGCGCCGTAGTGGGGCTCGATCCCCATCGCCGACTGCCTCCGAAAGGCGGCGACATCACCGGCCTCGTGCGTCCAACGCTCGGGATGGCGAACGCTTTCATACATCCATAAGTTGAAGGCTCGGGCGAAAACCTGTTCGGCGGGAGCCACGGTCGGGTGGTCGGCCTTCGCCGTCCCCACCCTAACGGAGTCGCCGTCGCCGAGTTCCAGGTATCGCAGCAGATGCGCCGTGGCCCCGGCGCCGTGGGAAGGCTTCATGCCCATGCTTAGCTGCTTACGGAATAGCGCCACCTCGTCATTCTCGTGAGACCAAAGCTGCTCGTTGCGAACCGCCTGATCCATCCACAGATTAAAGGCACGCGCGAAAACGGTTTTGGCCGGTACCGGCGAAAAAGCCTCAGCACGCAGCAAGGCGGGCAATTCAGCGGCCGCTAACTTCGTCGTCCCGAGAGCGACTAAACCTGTGCCCCCAAGCAGAAAGAACTTCCGTCGATTTACTTCCATGACACTCTCCCTCGCGGCTGCGACCGCGAAGGGGCAATGCTAGGCACTCATCTCCCGGTTGACTTCCCCGAAGGATTGCCAAATCACTTCCCCTGTTCTCTTTGAGGTCGGAGCCTGAATCGTGAAATGCACATTTTGGACCAAGCCCCCAGCCGGGGTCCGACACCCAAAGTCGGTCCAGATGACTGATTTGATTAGTTCCATTTTGGTAACGTTTAATCCGCTTCGTTCGTACGCCAGGAGTAACTACCCAAACGGATAGCGACCTATCTGTTCGGATAGTGAAACGAGCACAGATAGTTTGTGAAATGGGTTAAAAGTGTGGTAGAGAGGATTGCATAAGTGAGGCGTTGAAGTGAACCCAAGGCTGCTGGCGATTGCTGGTCCGTTGAAAGATTCGACTTTTGCGCTGCCCAGCGGAGAGATTCACATTGGACGCGAACCGTCGAATCTGCTTTCGATCAATGACCTTTCCCTATCCCGTCGCCATTGCGCTCTAAGCCGTGACACAGATGGTTACAAGATACGCGATCTGGACAGCCGCAATGGCACACTGGTGAACGGAGTCGCCGTCAAAGAGTCGCGACTGGGCCACGGAGACCAAATTTCGGTCGGAGATTCTATCTTCCTCTTGTTGCTTCAAGACGACACGGAGGAATCGACCGAGACCCGGGTTGAGTACGAAGATGGCTTGACCCAGGCAACCGCGCAGCTTCGTCCCCAGGACGTACTCTACCTGCAATCGGAGCGAATTATCAAAGAGCTGCCGGCCAGTTCCCGCGTGGCGAGGAATCTGAACGCGCTGCTCAAGATCAGCCGGGTTGTACATTCCATCCGCGATCTCGCGGAACTCCAAGGGCAGATCCTGAATTTAATTTTTGATGTGGTGCCGGCCGAACGCGGTGCCATATTACTGGACGATAAAGGCGATGAGCACTTCGAGTCGGTTTTCGCGCGCCACCGCATCGCCAAGTCCGTGCTGCCGGTTCCCGTCAGCCG
>Ga0207141_10219_pt1 | contig 12544 bp, 12 predicted proteins | sample Alteio_BWMinHeat_5_FD_153553 | JGI IMG/M metagenome (GOLD analysis project Ga0207141, IMG submission 153553) | Enriched cells from forest soil in Barre Woods Harvard Forest LTER site, Petersham, Massachusetts, United States -... | ecosystem: Environmental > Terrestrial > Soil > Temperate forest >... | reverse complement strand
GCCTCAGCGTAGCCGACGGCCACCGCCGCATCGATGGCATTGCCGCCTTGTTCGAGGATGTCGGCGCCGACTTGCGAGGCCAGATGCTGGGATGACACCACCATGCCGTCTGGCGCCTCGACAGCCGGCCGCGAGGCGGCCTGGGCCGATAGAGGCGATAAGATCAGGGAAAATACGGCAATGAAAGCCAAAAGGGTGCGTCTCACGGGCGAATCCTTGGTCTGGTGGCTGTGAGATCGTTGTAGGGCAGGATGTCGTAAGGGGGAAGTAAGTTGCGGCTGTCGCGCAGGGCGCGATCCCCTTCTCCTGAGCAGGCTACCATGTTCGCACATTCTATCCGTGGTGCAGCCCCTCATCCCTACCCTAGCCGCGCGAACGGGGCGAAGAGGTGACAAGCAACGCGCCTGCCGCCGGAGGTGGCGTTTGCCGAGTGGTCGCGACGCCGAAGTCCCCTCACCCCACTCTTGCGGGGAGAGGATACTTGCGGGGAGAGGATACTTGCGGGGAGAGGATAAAGGTGAGGGGCGGCGCGGCCTGTCCTGCTCAGCTGGATGTGTCAATGCCGTAGCTCTACGGGAGAAGGGACCCAATCAGTCGCCCTCGCACCCGGGAGGTGGGCGCGGCACGGTCTCGATCAGACCGTCCGTTTCCAGGCACGGTACCAGTCGACGAAAGCCTGCACACCCTGCTCCACCCCGATGGCGGGGCGGAACCCGGTCAGCGCTCCCAGGAGATCGGGACTGGCGAAGGTGCGTGGCACATCGCCCTTCTGCATCGGCAGCATCTGGCGGATCGCCTTGCGACCCACGGCCTTTTCAATGGTGTCGATGAAGGGCAACAATCCCACCGGCTGGCCGCCGGCGATATTGACCACGCGGTGCGGGCCTACCGGCGAGAGTGAATCGAGCCCCTCCGGACCGACGGGCGCACCCATGCACGGGGCGAGCGGCATCAGGCGGATGATCGCCTCGATGAGATCGTCGATATAGGTGAAATCCCGTTCCATGCGCCCTTCGCCATAGACCTCGATGGGCCTGCCGCCCTCAATCGCATCGACGAATTTGAACAGGGCCATGTCCGGCCGGCCCCAGGGGCCGTAAACGGTGAAGAAGCGAAAGCAGGTCACCGGCATCGCCCAAAGATGCGCGTAGGAGTGCAGCATGGTCTCGCCGCTCTTCTTGGTCGCAGCATAGAGGGTCATCGGCTGGTCGGTCCGGTCATTCTCGCGGAACGGGATCGAGGCATTGGCACCGTAGACCGAACTGGTGGATGCAAAGAGAAAATGTTTCACCTGCGCCTCGCGCGCCACCTCCATCAGGTTGAACAGGCCGGTGAGATTGGCATCGACATAGGCGCGGGGATTCTCGAGGCTGTAGCGCACGCCGGCCTGGCCGGCGAGATGCAGGATGATTTCCGGCGGATCCTCCTGCGCCAGCGCACCCAAGGCCACCTGGTCCTCGAGCATGAAGCGTTTCGGTCGAAAGCCGTTGGACCGCTCCAGAATGGCATGGCGGGCCTGCTTCAGCTTTAGATCATAATAGGGCGTGAAGCCGTCGATGCCGGTGATAAAATGCCCCTCATCAAGCAGGCGCCTGGCAAGGTGGAACCCGATGAAGCCGGCGCTGCCGGTAACCCAGATCTTCATGCCATTCTCCGGGAGTGCCGACGTGCCCGTCCAAAAGCGACAAGATAAGAAACGCCGTCATCTCGGGCGATGCGAAATTCGATCCCGCCAAGCGCCCACGCTGTCGAAATCCCATCTTTCCGCGAGCGGAACGAAGGGATGGAATTGGCGCGTATGACACGTCAATCGCCTGCCGGCCAGAGCAACTGTTCCAGACCCACCGCAATCGGGCAAGCCTCTTTGGGGGCAGGCCTTCAGACCCGGCATCTTGGAAACGTCGCATATGCCGGCTGCGCAAGAGCCGGGCCTGAAAATCCACCCCCGGAGTGTGGCTCTCGCATCCCAATATTCAACGGCAGGCGGGAACTCTCGCTTCACCCGATTGCCACGTTCCAGCCCTCTCAAATCTTGTCGTCCACCGCAACGCTCGCCGCGTCAATCTCGGAACGGTCAAGCAGGAGATTCATCGCCGCTCGGGCCGCCTTCGCATCGCCGGCAATGATCGGCTCGGCCACGGCACGATGCATCGGCACGATATGGGGCTGGATCTGACCGGCGCGCGACACGGTGAACGAAACCGCGAGCGAGGCTTCGATGGCGGGTGAGAACGCCGCCAACAGAATATTGCCCGTCGCACGCACAATGGCACGATGGAAGGCGAGATCCGCATCGATCGAGGCCTGGACTTCCTCGGCGACTTCCATGGCACGGAAGGTCGCGGCGATCTCCGCCCGCTCAGCGGGGCCGGCGCGCTCGGCTGCGAGCGCCGCCGCTTCGGGCTCGATCATGCGGCGCAGTTCGAACAGGTGTTTGACAAAGCTTTTGGTGGCGCCGCCCGAGGTCTGCCATACCAGAACATCGACATCGAGCCGGTTCCAATTGGAATGGGGCTGCACGATAGTGCCGCGGCGCGGGGTCGAGGTCAGCAATCCCTTGCCGGCCAGTATCTTGATGGCCTCCCGCAGGGAGGCACGGGAAACGTTGAGTTCGCGCGACAGGTCCGCCTCGGTCGGCAAAGCCATGCCGACAGCCCATTCGCCCTCGACGATACGCTGCCCGATCAACGCGGCCGCCTGACTGTGACGGGTTCGCGTCGGCCCGGACCGGGCACGGCCAGCGCTGCGAGTCATGGAATGCTTCCTTCCCTTACGTCCCCGAAGACAGCGCGATTTGACCGATCGGCAATATAGCCGCCTGCCGAAACACGACTCAACCTGTCCCTTGGGACATTTGTCTTACAATGGTACGCCCACGCAAGACACGCAAGCAAGACCTGCGAGCAAGACCTGCGAGCAAGACTTGCGAGCAAGACCTGCGAACAAGACCTGCGGGCAAGACCTGCGGGCAAGACCCGGAAGTCGGTTAGCACTTGTCGAACCCATTCTAGCCTATTAGTCGAAGACGACAGGTCGGGAGCGGCAAGGATACGGCGCGCCCGCAAGGGCGGACGTCCTAGCCCGTCCCTGGAAACGCTACGCTTGCAGAACGGGAAGATACGGACGAAAACGCCCGTGCTCCCAGAATTACAGAAACCCGTACAATGCCCGAACTCAGTTCCTTCCGTCGCATCGTCGTCAAGATCGGCTCATCCCTGCTGGTCGACCAAGCCAAGGGGAGCCTGCGCCGCGACTGGCTCATCTCGCTTGTCGACGATCTTGCCCGCCACACGGAGCGGGGAGCCGGGATCATCGTCGTGTCCTCGGGTGCCATCGCTCTCGGCCGCACCATCCTGCAACTGCCCAGGGGACCGCTGGCGCTGGAATCGAGCCAGGCCGCCGCGGCGGTCGGCCAAGTCGGCCTGGCCCAGGCCTGGGCAGAGACGTTGAGCGCACGGGGGCTGACGGCGGCGCAGATCCTGGTCACGCTGGGCGATACCGAGGAACGCCGGCGCTATCTCAACGCCCGCCGCACCATCGACAAACTGCTGGAAATGAATTGCGTGCCGGTGGTGAACGAGAACGACACCGTCGCCACCACCGAGATCCGCTATGGCGACAATGATCGCCTCGCCGCGCGTGTCGCCACCATGGCAGGCGCCGATTGCCTCGTCCTGCTTTCCGACATTGACGGCCTCTACACCGCACCGCCCCACCTCGACCCCGCGGCCACCTTGATTCCGGTGGTCCAGCGCATCACCGCCGCCATTGAAGGCATCGCCGGGGATGCGGGCTCCGAACTCTCGCGCGGCGGCATGCGCACCAAGGTCGAGGCCGCCAAGATCGCCGTCGGCGGTGGCACGACGATGGTGATCGCTTCCGGCAAGGTCGAGTCGCCGCTGTCACGCATCGAGGAAGGCGGGCCATGCACCTGGTTCCTCACCCCGTCCAATCCCGTGACGGCGCGCAAGAAATGGATCGTCGGCCACCTTGAGCCGCGTGGCACGCTGCATGTTGATGCCGGCGCCGCCAAGGCGCTGCGCAACGGCGCCAGCCTGTTGCCAGCCGGAGTGAAGCGGGTCGAGGGCACGTTCTCGCAGGGCGACGCCGTGATCATCCGTGATCCCTCGGGCGCCGAGATCGGCCGCGGCCTCGTCGCCTACGATATCGGCGATGCTGCCCAGATCGCCGGCAAGAAGAGCCGGAGCATCGAGGACATTCTCGGCTGGCATGGACCGACCGAGATGATCCATCGCGACGACATGGCCTTGTTCAGCCGTTTCGAGGACCTGAGCGCCGTCACGCCGGAGTGAGAAACGATGCTTTCGCACGTGTTCGTCGGCGTCACCAATTTTCCACGCGCCTTTGCCTTTTACGAGGCGGTGCTAACCGATCTTGGATTGGTGCTGAAGTTCCGCGATGACACCAGGCCTTGGGCAGGCTGGATCCGAGCGGAACAGCCACGCCCGATCTTCCTGGTCGGACACCCCTATGACGGCGCCGATGCCAGCCCCGGCAACGGCCAGATGGTTGCCCTGCTGGCGCCGGACCGCATGGCGGTCGACCGGGCCTTTGCGACGGCGCTTCGCCATGGTGGGATTAGCGAGGGCGGGCCCGGACTGCGCCCGCATTATCACCCCGCTTACTATGGTGCCTATTTCCGCGATCCAGATGGCAACAAGATCTGTATCTGTTGCCATGACGAGGAATGACGCGGGAAAGCACCGCGCCTCTCTCACATAGGACAATGTATGCTTCGTCTATCCCTCTTGCTGGCCTTGCTGCTCTCCCTCGCCGCCTGTGTGTCCGCGCGGCCGCCCGCAGCGCCGGTCGCCCGTCCGCTTGAACGTGCGCTCGTCGCTTGCCGAAACCAGCAGAGCGTTGCCGCCCTGCACGCTGCCGGAGCCAATTTCCAGCGCGAGGTCGACAACCAGATGGCGGACGGCCGCTGCCGCCGCTTCGAGCAGGGACACCGCGTCTTCGACCGCACGGGCGCAAGCTTTGTCGATCCGGGCAACAGGGTGCAGTACTGGATCTATCACTGGGGATAGAGGGAAGCGATCGCCCATCGCCGTCTTGAATTTTCATGCGTCATGGCAGACGGGAACTCCTGATGTCGGCCAGCCATTAGGACTGGCTGGTGGCAGCCGCAAAGCGCTCGCACCGAACAGTCGACGCCGATCTGCTGATCATCGACGCTGTTGAACGGGCGGAAATGGATCGCGAATACGCCACACTTGACGATCTGTTGCGATAAGTCTGGCTCGTGCCACTTGCAGAACCCAGACCTGGTCTTTTCGTTCGGTATGGTTTCTTGCGGTCGCACAAGGCGGTTGCGGACCGTGTGCAGGGCAAGGATCGCTCTGCCTGCCTGGTTGCAGCGAGCGACAGCCAAGCCGAACCGCGTTTCGTCGTGTTACTGCCGATCTCGCATACGCCGCCTGACGCCGATACGATTGGCATCGAGATCCCAGTCAGGGTCAAGCAAGCCGTCGGCTTCGACGACGCGCCAAGCTGGGTCATCGTTTCGGAATACAATGTCGACGAATGGCCAAACGGCGGACTATCGGCCGTTTTGGGCAAGCCGGACGAATTCAGATGTGACTTTATTCCACCGGGTCTGTTTGCCCGGATCAAAGCGAAATTTCTCGAGCTCGCCCATGAGCGCAAAAGTCAGCGGTACGTCGCTGACCAGATGCGCAATCATCCCTTATTGGCGATCGCCACGCCCATAGCCGCGACCACCAACCCCCACACCTGCACCAGCGTCAGCGCCTCGCCGAACATCCCCCAGGCCATCAGCGCGGACACGCCGGGTACGAGGTAGAACAGCGAGGCGACCTGCGCCACTGCGCCGCGGCGGATCAGCACCATCAAGAGCAGGATGGCGCCGATCGACATGCCGACAATCGACCAGATCAGGCCGACCCAGGCAGCCGGCGCCGCGGCATCGAAATGGCCGCTTTCGGTCAAGGCGATACCGAGGAGGATCGGCAGCAGGGAGCCTGCATATTGTACGGCTGTATTGGTGGACAGATCGGCACCGCGCCCACGCCGCTTCTGCCAGATCGTGCCCAGGGTAATCGAGATCATGCCGACGGTGCAGATTGCGAGCGGCACGATCGGAATGCCTCCTGCCCCAACTGAGCCAAGCTTGGGCAGCAGCGTCAAGCCTGCGCCGAGCGCGCCGATGCCGATACCCATCGCCCGGCGCGAGGTCACCGTCTCGCCGAGCAGGGGCTTGGACAGCAGGCCGGTGAGCAAGGGCTGCAACCCGGCGATCAGGGCAGAGATGCCAGCAGGCAGACCATGCGCCACCGACCAGAACACCGCACCGAGATAGACGCCGTGGATCAGCACGCCGGCGAGGAGGGCATCGAACCACTCCCGGCCCGAGCGCGGCCAGGGCGCGCTGCGATAGGCTGCGAAAAGGGCAAGCAGCACACCGGCAGCCGCAAAGCGCAGGGCCAGAAAGGTCAACGGCTCGCTATGGGGCGCCACCAGCCGCGCCGTGACGAAGCCGGTCGACCACATCGGCACGAACACAGCCGCCAGCACCGGGGAAGATACGACAAGGGACGAACGCGGCGGGTGGTCAACAGCGGACATGACAATTATTCGATCAAAAACGCAAAACCCCTGCCCCGGACAGGGGGAAGGGAAAATTCAAATCGGGCGATACATGATCGCCGGAGTGCGAACATCCCATCCGGCTTCAAAGCATCTCATCTTCGGGATGGGCAAGAGGCGGGCGAGGACGCCCGCGCTCCCAGCCGTTATGCCGCCTTCTTCTTCGCCCGCAGCAATTTGCGGTTGATCAGCGACTCGGCGATCTGGATTGCATTGAGCGCTGCGCCCTTGCGCAGATTGTCGGAAACCACCCACATCGCCAGGCCATTCTCGACCGTGATGTCCTCGCGGATACGCGAGATATAGGTCGCATCCTCGCCGGCCGCCTCGTAAGGCGTGATGTAGCCGCCCGGTTCGCGCTTGTCGATCACCAGGCAACCGGGCGCCGAACGCAGGATGTCGCGCGCCTCGTCGGCGGTGACCGGCTTCTCGAACTCGATATTCACCGCTTCCGAATGGCTGATGAACACCGGCACTCTGACGCAGGTCGCGGTCAGCTTGATCCTAGGATCGAGGATCTTCTTGGTTTCGGCCACCATCTTCCATTCTTCCTTGGTGTAGCCGTCTTCCATGAAGACATCGATATGCGGGATCACGTTGAAGGCGATGCGCTTGGGGAATTTCTTCACCTCGACCGCACCGTTGACATAGATCGCCTTGGTCTGGGCGAAGAGTTCGTCGAGACCTTCCTTGCCCGCGCCTGAGACCGACTGATAAGTCGCGACCACCACCCGCTTGATACCGAAGCGATCATGCAGAGGCTTGAGCGCCACCACGAGCTGCGCGGTCGAGCAATTGGGGTTGGCGATGATGTTCTTCTTGGTGAAACCGATGATGGCATCGCCATTCACTTCCGGAACGATCAGCGGCACATCCGGATCATAGCGCCAGGCCGAGGAATTATCGATGACGATGCAGCCCTGTGCACCGATCTTGGGTGACCATTCCTTGGATATGTCGCCGCCCGCCGACATCAGTGCGATATCGGTGTCGGAGAAATCGTAATTCTCGAGAACCTTGGTTTTCAGCGTTTTGTCACCATACGAAACTTCCGTGCCCAGGCTGCGGCGCGAAGCAAGCGCAACCACTTGATCGGCGGGGAAGGCCCGCTCGGCCAGAATGTTCAGCATTTCGCGGCCCACATTGCCCGTGGCGCCCACGACGGCGACCTTATAACCCACTGTTCTCGTCCTTCTCCTTGAAAAGCCGACCCTATATGGGGACGGCGGCGTGGCATATCACCCACGGATGGGGATGGCAATTGTCAGACAGTCCTCCCTGGCGCATTGCAGCACTAGGCATTGCTGCGCGGGCGGGATGACGATGCCAGCAGAGCCGCTCCCACAAGCGCGGACACGACCGAACCGAGGAGCACACCGATCTTGGTCTCGTCCAGCAGCGCCGGCGCTTCAGCATAGGCAAGGCCGCCAATGAACAGGCTCATGGTAAAACCGATACCGCAGAGCAGCGACACGCCGTAGAGCTGAATCCAGTTGGAATGCGGCGGTAATTCAGCCCACTTGGCCCGTATGGCCACCGCCGCGAAGGCAAAAACCCCGATTTGCTTGCCGATAAAAAGGCCGAGCGTCACCCCCAGCGTCACGGGATCGACCAGAGTGCCCAGCGAAAAGCCGACCAAGGAGACCCCGGCGTTGGCAAAGCCGAAGATCGGCACGACGAGATAGGTCACCCAGGGGTGCAGGCCGTGCTCCAGATGATGCAGCGGGGAATGCGCATCGTCGGGATGGCCGGGCGAGGCGCGCAGCGGAATGGTGAAGGCGAGCGCGACGCCGGCAAGCGTGGCATGTACCCCCGACATCAGCGTCAGCACCCAGAGCACCACGCCCAGCACCAGATAGGCGGGCAGGAAGGTGATGCCACGTCGGTTCATGATGGCAAGCACCACCAACACGGCCAGAGCACCGTCTAGGGCATAGATGTTGAGCGAAGCGGTGTAAAACAGTGCGATGATCACCACCGCACCGAGATCGTCAATGATGGCAAGCGCGGTGAGAAAAATCTTGAGCGATGCGGGAGCGCGCTTGCCAAGCAGCGCCAGTACGCCGAGGGCGAAGGCGATGTCGGTGGCCGCGGGAATGGCCCAGCCCTTGAGCGTGCCCTCGCCATTCCAGTTTATGACGACAAAGATCAAGGCCGGCACCACCATGCCGCCCACGGCCGCCACGCCCGGCAGGGCACGGCGCGGCCAGCTCGACAATTGCCCGTCCAACACCTCACGCTTGATCTCGAGGCCGACCAGCAGGAAGAACAGGGCCATCAACCCGTCATTGATCCAGTGCAACAGGCTCAGGCCGCCGACATAGACATGGAGCACATGAAAATAAGCCGGACCGAGCGGCGAATTGGCGACGATCAGCGCCAGTGCCGCCACGCCCATAAGGATGACGCCACCCGCCGCTTCCGCGGCGAGGAAGTCGCGGATGGCGGAAAAGGGGCGCGGTTGGCGGACGGGTGCTGACATGATCAACCCAGAATGTGGGATGCTCCGTAAAGCGGAAAGAGCGCTAGAATCTCTCTCCCGGGCCGGAAGAGAAATGGGGGTGAGGGGCTAAACCTAGGCGAGTAGATCACAAGACTGTTTCACGTTTTTGGGGCCGCATGGCTCCAACCCCCACCAGCAACGCTTTTTTGCGGCAAGCATATCCGGGCTTGGCCCTTCATCCGCCCCTTTGGACACCTTCTCCCTCCCGGGCGAAGATCGTCGTGCACCTTTCTTCGGGCCTTACTTGGCCTGTTCCATCGCGCCGATGATGGCAGAACCCATCTCGCTGGTCGAGACCGCGTTCTGGCCGGGCGCCGCGATATCCTTGGTGCGCAGGCCCTGGTCGAGGGTTGCGGCGATAGCGGCGTCGAGACGGTCAGCCGCCTCACCGAGGCCGAAAGAATAGCGCAGTGCCATGCCGAAGGAAGCAAAGGTTGCGATGGGATTGGCAAGGCCCTTGCCGGCAATATCGGGCGCCGAGCCATGCACCGGCTCATACATCGCCTTGCGCTTGCCGGTCGTGGCATCGGTTGCGCCCAGCGACGCCGAGGGTAGCATGCCGAGCGAGCCGGTCAGCATCGCCGCCACGTCCGACAGCATGTCGCCGAAGAGGTTGTCGCAGACGATGACGTCGAACTGCTTGGGCGTGCGCACCAGCTGCATGCCGCAATTGTCTGCAAGGATATGCTCAAGCTTCACATCCTTGTATTCGGCCTGGTGCACGGCAGTGACGACCTGCTTCCACAGGACGCCCGACTTCATGACATTATGCTTTTCCGACGAATGCACCTTGTTGCCGCGCACCTTGGCAAGGTCGAAGGCGACACGGGCAATGCGCTCGATCTCATGGGTGGTATAGACCTGGGTGTCGACAGCGCGCTTCTCGCCGCTTTCGAGCGTGACGATCTCCTTCGGCTCGCCGAAATAAACGCCGCCGGTGAGCTCGCGCACGATCATGATGTCGAGGCCTTCGACCAGCTCGCGCTTGAGCGAGGACGCATCCGCCAGCGCCCGATAGCATACGGCCGGACGCAGATTGGCAAAAAGGCCGAGTTCCTTGCGCAGTCGCAACAGCCCCGCCTCTGGACGCGCCTCATAAGGCACATCCGCCCATTTCGGGCCGCCCACGGCACCAAACATCACGGCATCGCAGGCATGGGCGAGGTCCATGGCGGCATCGGAAATCGCCTTGCCATGGGCATCATAGGCAGCGCCGCCGACGAGATCCTCTTCCGTTTCGAAGCTGGTGAGGCCAGTCTTGTTGAGGAAGGCGATCAGGCGCCTTACCTCCGCCATCACTTCGACGCCGATACCGTCGCCAGGGAGAAGGAGGAGCTTTTGCGTCGCCATGATCATAATCTCGCATTGGATTGGAGGCGTGATTAGACGAGGCAAGGATCAGGCGCAAGACTTCCCGGGACCGCCGGCTTTCCAGCCGGCCCTTGAACCACTGACGTTGCAGGAAAGGGCCGGCTGGAAAGCCGGCGGTCGCGGACGCTCGCGCTCTCCTTGCCCTTGACAGACTCGCACCTCTCACCGACCTAACCGCGATGGCAAATCCGGGCGACGTCGTCGAAATCATGCTGCCGGTGGCGCTGGAGCGCACCTATAGCTACCGCGTGCCCTTCGGCAATACGCTGCTGCCCGGTGACGTCGTGCGCGTCACCCTCGGCCCGCGCGAGACCGTCGGCGTGGTGTGGGATGGCGACGGCGTACTGCCCGTATCGTCCAACCGGCTGAAATATGTCGAGGAACGGCTCAATGTCCCCCCGCTGCGCGACGACATGCGCCGCTTCATCGAATGGGTATCGAACTGGACGCTGACGCCGCGCGGCATGGTGATGCGGATGGCCTTGCGGGCACCCGAGCTGCCGCCGGAAAAACAGCGCCTGGGCTACTGTATCGGCACGCATGAGCCCGAGCGCCTGACATCCGCGCGCCGGCGCGTGCTCGACCATCTCGCCGACGGATTCGTGCACGAAAAGCGCGCCCTCCTGGATGCCACCGGGGTCTCGCCCGGCGTCGTCGACGCCCTGGTCGACGCCGGCGCCGTCATGCCCGTAGCCTTGCCGCCGGCACCCGTTGCCGACCCGCCCGATCTTGATTTCGCCGCCACCTCGCTCAACGAGGCTCAGGCGCTCGCCGCTGCCGGGCTGCTGCAGGCGGTGGCGGCGCGGCGCTTTTCGGCCACACTGCTGGAAGGGGTCACTGGTTCGGGCAAGACGGAGGTCTATTTCGAGGCGGTGGCCGAGGCCGTGCGCCAGGGCGGACAGGCCCTGATCATGCTGCCGGAGATCGCTCTCACCAACCAGTTCCTCGACCGTTTCGCCGCCCGCTTCGGCGTAAGACCGGCTGAATGGCATTCAGGCGTCGCTCCCAACAAGCGCGCCCGGCTTTGGCACGCCATCGCCAAGGGAGAGGTCGCGGTCGTCGCCGGAGCGCGCTCAGCCCTGTTCCTGCCCTTCGCCGACCTACGTCTCATCGTCGTCGATGAGGAACATGACAGCGCCTACAAGCAGGAAGACGGCCCGCGCTACCATGCCCGCGACATGGCGGTGGTGCGTGCGCGCCTCCTTGATGCGCCCGTGGTGCTCGCCTCCGCCACACCCTCGATCGAAAGCCGCGTCAATGCAGACCGTGGCCGCTATGCTCACATCACCCTGCCCGAACGCTTCGGCGGACGGGCCCTGCCCGGCATCGCGGCCATCGACATGCGCGCCGACGGTCCCGAGCGCGGCAAGTTCATCGCGCCGAAGCTGGTCGAGGCGGTACGGCAGACCATAGACGCAGGCGACCAGGCGCTGCTCTTCCTCAACCGGCGCGGCTATGCCCCGCTGACGCTCTGCCGCAAATGCGGCCACCGCTTCCAGTGCCCGCATTGCACGGCCTGGCTGGTCGAACACCGCTTCCGCAAGAGCCTTGTCTGCCACCATTGCGGCCACACGGCGCCGGTGCCGCGCCAATGTCCTAGCTGCGAGGGCGAGGATACCCTCACTCCCTGCGGTCCGGGCGTCGAGCGCATCGCCGAGGAGGTCGCCGGCCTTTTTCCCGGCGCACATACCGTAATCCTTTCCAGCGATCTTTATGGCAGCGCCGAAAAACTCAAGCAGGAACTCGAAACCGTCGCCAAGGGCGAGGCCAACCTCGTCATCGGCACGCAATTGGTGGCCAAAGGCCACAATTTCCCGTTTCTGACCATGGTCGGGGTCATCGATGCCGATCTCGGGCTCGGCACCGGCGACCCGCGTGCCGCCGAGCGGACCTTCCAGCTCCTTGGCCAGGTGACGGGCCGGGCCGGGCGTGGCGACAGGCCAGGCCGTGCGCTGCTGCAGAGCTATGATCCGGGCCATCCGGTCATGCAGGCACTGATTTCGGGCGACAGAGAGAGTTTCTACACCCGCGAGATCGCCA
>Ga0207141_10273_pt1 | contig 12594 bp, 9 predicted proteins | sample Alteio_BWMinHeat_5_FD_153553 | JGI IMG/M metagenome (GOLD analysis project Ga0207141, IMG submission 153553) | Enriched cells from forest soil in Barre Woods Harvard Forest LTER site, Petersham, Massachusetts, United States -... | ecosystem: Environmental > Terrestrial > Soil > Temperate forest >... | reverse complement strand
GGACATGACGCCAACCACGCCCGCTGGCACGGGCCTTACGCTACGCTCACGGAAGCACGCGAAACTTCACACGGGATGGCCGGAGTACTGATTCGTAGCGAATGCAAGTGCATTTAATAATTTCCAATTGCCGATCGCCACGTGGGTGTGGCGGTGGGAATCGACAATTGGCGATGGCGGGCTGAAAATCCCGTATACTTTCCCCGCATGGAATCCCTCAGATCCGCGATCGAACGGCTCGCCTCTCTCGAAGTCGAGAGCAATCCTGATGCGCGCCAAATCTTCATGGACTTCCGCGATGAGCTGACCCAAGGCAAGATTCGCGCCGCAGAAAAGATTGATGGGAAATGGTTGGTCAATGTCTGGGTAAAACAGGGCATTCTGCTGGGCTTTCGCCTGGGCGAACTCAGCAAAATGGGCGAAGACGTGAGCCTTTCCTTCGTCGATAAAGACACATTCCCTGCCCGGCGCTTTACGGTTCGGGATCGCGTCCGCATTGTTCCGGGCGGATCATCGGTGCGAACCGGATCCTATGTTGCACCAACCGTGATCTGCATGCCTCCGATGTTTATTAACGTTGGCGCCTACGTGGACGAGGGCACGATGGTGGACTCGCATGCGCTGGTCGGTTCTTGTGCGCAGATTGGCAAGCGTGTGCATTTGAGTGCAGCAGCCCAGATTGGCGGGGTTCTGGAACCGATCAGTGCGTCTCCGGTCATCGTTGAAGACGATGTGCTGGTGGTAGGCAACTGCGGCGTCTATGAAGGCACATTGGTGCGAGCGCGGGCGGTGTTGGGCGCGGGCACGATTCTGACACGGTCCACTCCCCTGTACGACATTGTCCGGAACCAAGTGTATCGGGCCACGGACGAGAAGCCCCTTGAGGTGCCGGAAAATGCAGTGGTCGTGCCCGGGTCACGAGCGGTGACAAAAGGTCAGGCGGCCGAGTGGAATCTATCACTGTACACGCCCGTAATCGTGAAGTATCGCGACGAAAAGACCGACCAGAGAATCGAACTGGAGGAGTTGCTGCGATAAATCAAGATAAAGGCCGCGCGGGGTTTGAAACCGAGGCCAAGGCCTCCCCAGTAGCATCCATCCGCCCGCGAAGCTCAAGATGTTTCTGGCGAAAGTGCGCCTGCGCGCGGTGGCCCCAAGCGCGCACAAAATAGTAGTTCAGCCCGGCACCGATGGCCGAACTGGCAATCGGAATGAGGCGACCCGCCCACTTCTCGACCACCTCTTTGCTTGCCTGAGCAGCGATCTGCTGGATCACCTTGGGCACGAAACGATTGACGACTTCTTTTTCCAGGATCTCGCGGCTAATGTCCACACCCGCGGCGCTCGCTGCGGCAATCCAAAGCTCCGCTGTCTCTTCGTCAGTGTTGTATTCGAAGCCGTAGATCAGACTTAGCTTCTGAATCGTTCGCAAGGTGATGCCAGCGAGAATGCTGAGATCTGGAACGATGGTGAGGATTCCGCCGAAGCCAAGACCGGCGCCTTCGGCCGCAGCCAGCTTCATTCCGCTATGGATGACGCGGTTCGCTAAATCATCAAGAACGCCAACGTCTACAGAATAAATGCCCTCAAAGGTGTTGATGGGCACGCCATAGGCCGCGCGAAGTTGCAGAAGAAATTTGCGCGGGTCAACCTTTACCGTCTCGTAGGCGTGCTGAAAGCCACGTCGCAGACCATGTTCGATACGGCGCCGTATCCAAGACTTGCGTTCTTGTTCAGCCATCTCACTCGACGTTAACTCATGCAGCATAGAAACACCAGTTGCCATTCATGGCTGTCAGTCGGCAGGCGCGCCTGGCTAAGCTACGGTGCGCCCATCCTCCGTATGCTACGATCAATGGACATCTAAAATGCCAACTGGAAAACTGCACATCGTGCCCCTCGGCGGTCTGGGGGAGTTCGGAATGAACTGCATGGCCGTACGCTGGGGCGATGACATCATCGTCATCGACGCGGGCCTGATGTTCCCCGAGGCCGAACTATTGGGCGTGGATATTGTTGTTCCCGACATCTCTTACCTCATCGAAAACCGGCAGCGGGTGCGCGCCATTATCCTCACTCATGGCCACGAAGACCACATCGGCGCTCTGCCCTGGATTCTTTCCGAACTCAAGGTGCCAGTGTGGGGCACCGAGTTCACGCTTGCCTACGTGGAAGACAAACTGGAAGAGCACGGGCTTCTCGAGAATGCCGATCTGCGTGAGATCCGTGCGGGAGAGCGCTTCAAGGCGGGGCCATTCACCATTCATCCGATTCACGTAACCCATAGTCTGGTTGATTGTGTGTCGTTGGCCATTCATACGCCGCTGGGTGTTCTGATTCACACTGGCGATTTCAAGGTGGATCCGACTCCTACCGACAATAAGATGTTTGACCTGCATTCGTTCGCGGAGTACGGGAAGCAGGGCGTGCTCGCTCTGTTTCAGGATTCGACCAACGTCGAGCGCAAGGGATACACCCCGAGCGAGCGGGCGGTGCGGCGCAAGTTCGATGAAGTGTTCGCGCACACCAAGCGTCGACTATTTATTTCATGTTTTTCCTCATCCATCCATCGCATTAAACTGGCGGTGGAATTGGCTTGGGAGCATGGGCGCAAAGTGGCATTTGTCGGCCGCTCAATGACCAATTCATCCGAGATTGCCGAAGATCTGGGCTACATTGAAATCCCCGAGGGACTGCTGATTCATCCAGGAGAGATGAAGAATTATCCACCTGAAAAAGTTTGTGTGATGATCAGCGGTACTCAGGGTGAACCGATGTCGGCGCTTTCACGGGCCGCGGTGGACAATCACAAGCACGCCAAAATCGAGAACGGCGATACAGTTGTGCTTTCGTCACGAATCATTCCGGGCAACGAGAAGGCAATCTACCGCATGATTGACCATCTATTCCGCCGTCAGGCGCACGTAATTTACGAAGACGGGTCATCCCCGCCGATCCATGTAAGCGGGCACGGAAGCCAGGAAGAACTCAAGCTCATAATCAATCTGGTGAAGCCGAAATACTTCATTCCAATTCACGGCGAGTACCGGCAGTTGAAGCTGCACGCGGAGATGGCGGGCGCGATGCGCAGTTCCGTCGGAAGCGTGATGCTGATCGAAAGTGGCGACATTCTGGAATTGGACGAACTGGGTGCGCGCAAAGCGGGGCGCGTGAACGTCGGGCGCGTATGCATTGATTCCGGCTCACGAACCGACGTGGTCGAGGATTTGATCATCAAGGACCGCCGCCACCTGAGCGAAGACGGCATCGTGCTGCCGATCATCGCTATCAACAAACTTTCGGGGCGAGTGGAGAGTTCGCCGGAAATCGTGACCCGCGGCTTTGCACCGGGCGAAGACGGCTTCGTGGATGGCGCGCGGCAACTGGTGATGCAGACCTTGGAACTGTCGAGCGCGGAAGAAAAGGCCGACTATGGGGTGATCAAAGAAAAAATCCGCGCCGATCTGAAGCGCTACATCTCGAAGCAGACGCAGAAACGGCCGCTCATTATGCCGGTGATACTGGAAATATAATGGAAGAGCTTTTCCACCACAGAGTCACGGAGACACAGAGAAGAAAATAATGGATTTTCTCTGTGACTCTCTGGTGAAAAATGGGGGGGAAGTTTCATCGTTACCCTGAAAGACATCCTTGAGGCGCAAACTCGTTTGCATGGCGTGATTGTGCGCACCGAGTTGATTCAAGCCTCATGGGCTGAAAATCCTAGCGCGTCCAGCGGTGGCAAGCTCTATCTCAAGCCCGAGAACTTGCAGCCCATCGGCGCCTTTAAATTGCGTGGGGCGTACAACAAGATCGCATCTCTTTCTCCGGAAGAGCGCAGTCGCGGCGTGATTACCTATTCCAGCGGCAATCATGGGCAAGGCGTTGCCTATGCGGCGCGGGCACTAGGAACGAAGGCTGTGATCGTGATGCCGAACAATGCTCCGGCCATTAAGCGCGAGGCGACGGCATCTTTGGGGGCTGAGATCGTGCTGGTTGGTCCTGCAAGTCTGGATCGCCAAGCCAAAGCGGAAGAACTAGCCGCACAGCACGGCTATGTGATCGTGCCCCCATTCAACGATGAGCAAATTATTGCGGGTCAGGGCACTATGGGACTGGAGATTTTGGAAGATCTCCCAGAAGTGGAAGCCGTACTGGTGCCGGTTGGCGGAGGAGGAATGCTGAGCGGCGTGGCTGCGGCTATCAAGTTGAGCAAGAAAAGCACGAAGATCATCGGGGTTGAGCCAGAGCTGGCCGCGGATGCGCAGGCCAGTTTGCGAGCGGGAAAGATCGTTCAGTCCACTGCCGAGCAAACCTCGCGCACCATCGCCGATGGATTGCGGACTCAGAGCTTGGGCGCTATCACCTTCGAACACATCCGGCAATACGTGGATGACATTTTGACGGTCAGCGAAGACGAAATCCGCCAAGCCACGCGGTGGTTAGCGACGAATCCTAAGACCGTAGCTGAACCCAGCGGAGCCGTGGCGGTGGCGGGATTTTTATTTCATCAGGATCAGTTTCCAAGAACTGCGCTCAATGTGGCCATCATAAGCGGGGGGAATATTGATCCACAGATGCTGCAAGAGATCAAGCGAGGGTGAGACCTTGCCGCTCAGTGTCTCAGACGACCAAGCCAAGTGTGTCATTCCGGGAGCGAAGCGATGAGGAATCTGGGTCTCTGCCGGTCATGCGAAGAACCTAGATCCCTCGCTTCGCTCGCGATCACAACGCCTGAGCTGTCGTCAATCCGGGGCGTTGCAAGCAACATCTGTACGGAAGTTGTCGTCATACTGATAACGTGCTCGCTGAATTGAAGATTATGCAACTTAGATTATTAATGATGGTCGCGGCGCTCTTGCTCTGCTCCACAGCTTGGGCGGACACGCTACGGGGCACGCCGATAAGGGTTGCTTCGATCTATCTATCGCCTGACTCCAGTTCGAACAAGCTTGCGGACATCGAGCGGGGGCGAGAGGTCGTTATTCTCGAGACCAGCGGCGATTGGCTACATGTTGAAGCAGTCCTGACGGAAGAGAAAATCATCACTGGCTGGATGACAAGTAAGGGCGTGGTGCAGGCTTCGACGCCAAACGGCGACCGGATCGTGTTTGGCGAGGCCGTGGACTCCGAAGACCAGGCGAGCCAGCGCCATGGCCGACGCGGCGCTGCCCAGGATGCGATGCGACTGTACTACCGCACGGCCGAGTATTTCCCGCACTCGCCGCTGGCGGGCGAAGCGATGTATCGTTCGGCCGATATTCGCTGGCAGATCGAGAAGGCAGATGTGATGTCGCGCCCTTCGGCTAAGGAGAAAGAGGCGTACCTTCGGGAGGGCATGAACGATGAATTCATGAAAGAAGTAATAAAGAAGTTTCCCGGAACAAAATGGGCTGATCTAGCGGCGTTTCATCTGATCGACAACAAGTTGTGTGGCGATTGGCAAGCCGATTCCAAATGTCCTGAGAAGGAAGCCGAGATGTACGAAAAATATGCCAACGAACACCCGCAATCCCCCGCGCTGGTGGAAGCTTTGTACGACGCGGCCTGGCGGCGATCCGCTTTGATCGCGATCTATAAGACCGACGACCAGGCTAAAAAATCCGATGAGTCCAAGGGCAAGGCCATCGCTCTTGCGCAGAAGGCGGTGACGCAAGCCCCGCAGAGCGACTGGGGAACGCGCGCTCAGCGGCTTTTGTTCATGATCGAGCAGGGCATACCGACTTACGGCAACTCGACAGAGTAGACCCACCTCGGGAGCTACTGAGACTTGATATCCACTGCAGTGTAATTTCTGAGATACTTCCCATTCACTCTGGAGGAAGCTTGAGCGACTATCTGTTGTCCGTGATCCTCGGAATTATTGAAGGGCTCACCGAATTCTTGCCTGTCAGTTCGACGGCACATCTTCGAATCGCCGAAGCGCTGTTTCACATCAATCTCGCGGACGGCTACTGGAAGATGTACACCATCGTGATTCAACTCGGCGCCATTCTATGTTTGCCGGTGTATTTCCGTCACCGCATCGCCAAGTTGCTCTCGACTTTTCCGAAGGGAGAGCGGGGCGATCGTACGCCGCTGACGCATCCCTTAGGCCTCACGATTGTGGCATTCGTGGTAACCGCCATTCCCGCATTTTTGTTAACCAAAGTCATCGGCAAGCATCTGGAGAGCCTGCAAATCATGGGTACGGCGTTGCTAGTTGGCGGCATCGTGATGTGGATTGTCGATGCCATGAATGCTCCCGCGGAAACTGCCGGGCCGCAGTCCCTGGGAGGCCGCATTCACACCTGGACTATGGAAGCCATGAGCCTGGGTCAAGCCATTTGGATTGGGGCGTGCCAGATTCTTTCGGCGGTATTTCCAGGCACGTCCCGGTCGATGTCGACAATTGTTGCGGGACAACTGGCAGGGATGTCGCGCGCGTCAGCCCTTGAATTTTCGTTTTTTCTGTCGATTCCAACCATGGTGGTCGCGACCTTCTACGACCTCCTGAAATCCCTCCGTGGTAAAGGCGCGAATCCGATCGGAGTATCGCAAATCGATCCCCACGGATGGATTGTTTTGGCGATCGGCTTCATCCTTGCCTTTTTTGTCGCTTATCTGTCGGTTGCATGGTTCATGGCGTGGGTTCGAAAGCATGGGTTTGCTCCATTTGCCGTCTACCGAATCATCGTCGGAGCGCTGGTGCTCGTATACGCTTCCCGGCTGGTGGCATAGGTGGTGTTTGTCATTCTGGATACTGCTGAGAATCCCGAGTTGTAGGGTTCGTTCATTCTTGTCATAATCGAAAGGCTCTGGCATAGATCTGGCACCGCAGGCAGGAGTGTCGTTCCTGCCTGGGATAAAATTTGCCTATGAGGTATCTCAGACAGATCTTTGCGCCCACGAACAACCGCCGGCTCAATGAGCTGATCGGCTTTCTTTTGTGCATCTCCGCGCTGCTCCTTTTCCTGGCATTGGCTTCGTATTCGCCGCTCGACCCATCGTTCAACAGCGCCTCGGTGCTTACCGGCTCGCGAGCGGCTCGCAACTGGATCGGGGTTGTGGGCGCGCTTATTTCTGATCTGGTCCTGCAAGGCTTTGGAGCTGGAGCATTCCTGCTTCCCATCTTCTTTGCGGTGCTTGGCGTCCGCTGGTTCCGTTCGCGGAGGGTCACTTCGCCCATCGCCAAGGTTCTGGGCGGGCTATGGCTAATCATCTTTGTTCCCGCTCTGCTGGCGCTTTTGCCTGGCCACTTGCGCTGGATGAACGCAATCCCGATGGAAGGGTTATTTGGCAGGATGGTAGGGGATTTTCTAATTCACTACTTCAATCTAGCGGGAGCTTACATCGTTTGTGCGAGCGTCCTGGCAGTGGCTCTTTATCTTTCGACCGCGTTCTCTTTTGCTGCCCTGCAAGTTTGGGCGCCCACGCGTTTCGCATTTGCAATTGCACTGTGGGATCGCTGGAAAGATTGGCAAGATGCGCGTGCCAAGAGGCGGATGCAGAAAGAACTGGAAAAGCGACGCGCTGCGCCAAAACCAGTAATTACGACGCAAATGGTTCCGGCTAGGCCTGCAACCTCGACTGTCCAACCTCAGGCACGGACTGTGGAACCGGTTCGCACCGGCATCGATCGGACTTTCGCGGAAGAGGGAGGTCTGGAGTCGGCGGCCGCATCACCGCCCGAGCCGCATGCAATTTCTCCCCAGGTGACCGAGCGAGCCGACAGCGCACAGAAACCGAAGACGATCTTGCCCCACATTGCGGGCGGTTTCAAGCTGCCTCCCAGTTCCCTGCTGCATCGGCCGGATGAGCAGCAAGCCGTCGATGCCAATGAGCTAAAGCTGCTCGCCCAGGTGCTAACGGGAAAATATGCGGAGTTTGATGTGCATGGGCAAATCACCCAGATCAATCCCGGCCCCGTGGTCACGACTTTTGAATTCAAGCCCGAAGCAGGCATCAAGTACAGCCGCATTACCAACCTGACCGACGACCTATGCCTCGCGTTGAAGGCCGAGAGCATCCTGATTGAACGTATGGCAGGCAAGTCGACTGTTGGCATTCAGGTGCCAAACCGTGAGCGCGAAATCATCTGGCTGCGCGAGAACATAGAATCGAGTGAATTCCTCGGATCGAAATCAAAGCTCACGCTGGCGCTAGGCAAAGACATCAATGGCCGCATCGTTACTGCCGACTTGAACGGAATGCCGCACCTGCTGATTGCCGGATCGACCGGCGCGGGCAAGAGCGTCGCCATCAACGCCATGATCATGTCGATTCTGTACAAGGCGACGCCCGATCAAGTGCGGCTGATTCTGGTAGATCCCAAGCGGCTGGAATTGGGCAATTACGAAGGCGTGCCACATCTCTACACCCCGATCATCACCGAGCCGAAACTGGCCGCCAACGCGCTACGCAATGCCGTGCGTGAGATGGAGCGGCGTCTGAAGCTGCTGGCCGAAAAAGGCGTACGCAACATCGATCAGTACAACAAGCTGTTCGATGAAAGCGGAACGCCCAGCCTCTTCGGTGACAACGCAGAGGAACGTCCGCTGCCGTACATTGTAATCATCATCGATGAATTAGCCGACCTGATGATGCTCGATTCCAGCAACGTTGAAGAGTCCATCACGCGGCTGGCACAAATGGCGCGCGCGGTGGGCATTCACCTGGTCCTGGCAACGCAGCGCCCTTCGGTTGACGTAATCACAGGGCTGATCAAGGCAAATTTCCCGGCGCGTATGTCGTTCCGCGTAGCCACCAAAGTAGACTCGCGCACGATTCTCGATGCCAACGGCGCCGAAGCTCTACTGGGCCGAGGTGACATGCTTTACCTGCCATCGGGGTCGGCTCGGGTTCACCGTCTACATGCTCCGTTCGTCACAGAAAAGGAAATTGCGGCGGTGGTCGAGTTCTGGCGGGCTCAGGGTCTCGCTCAATACGAAGAAAAGTTCCTGCAGGCGCCGAAAGAAGAACGAGAAGAAGCAGGCTCCGGCTCCAGCGGTGAAGGAGATGAAGAAGCGGTCAACGATCCACTGTATGAAGATGCTGTGAAGTTAGTCGTTGAATTCGGGAAGGCTTCCACTTCCCTGCTGCAGCGGCGACTACGTATCGGCTACGGCCGAGCCGCGCATCTTATCGACCTGATGGAGAGAGACGGCATTGTAGGCGCCGCAGACGGTCCCAAGCCACGCGAAGTATTGAAGCGGCCCGACTGGCTCTCCGAAGTCGAAGAGACGATGAGATAACTCTCGCGTTAGGAAGTCTCAGCCTTACGCCATGCTCGGAGGTTGACAGCATACAGCACGATACAAAACAAATTTGCCGGAATGAAACCCCACTGTGAGGTCTTGAGACCGATAAAACATATGATGACGCTGTTTACGCCGGCCAGAATCCATCCCTCCCAATGCCTGCGTCCGATCAAAACGGTTGAAAAAATCGTTAACACACAAGACAGATAGTCGAGCCGTAACTCCACCGAAGAGCACCTCCCTGTCTAATTATGCAGGAAGCGAGCCGGTTTTCTTTGTGATCCTAAAGCGCTCGTAACGTAACGTTGGTACGTGCACCAAAGCTGCTGTCCGTGCGGCGAAATAAAAAGGCGGCCTCGATCGAGGCCGGCCTTTATTGCTTAGGTGCCTGGTTAGAAAGTGATCTTCCCTTGTAATTGGACGAGCGTTGGCGACGCGTCTGCGCCCAATCCAGAGCCATAAATACTGGTTGGGCTGCTGATCGTGCTGGTGATTTGCCCAAACTGCGAATGGTTGGCGTTTTCAATCGGGAAGTTGAAGTTGGAATGGTTGAAGATGTTGAAGAATCTCGCACCAACCGAGAACTGTGCTCCCTCCCACTTGGGTATGCCGAAGCCCTTCTCCACCGCAAAGTCCTTGTCGAAATAGCCTGGGCCGCGGAACTGGCTACGTCCCTGGTTACCGAAGGTGGCAAACGGGTCAGCAAAGTTGGCCGACAGCAGGCAGGGGTTGTTGACTTTTGCTGCCTGTCCGCTGCAATCGAAACCGGTCGAACCCACTGTGAATATAAGAAAGATCAAAGAATTGCAACCCTGCAAACGCGACGAATACATGGTTGTGCTGAAAGACGGCAAGCAGCTCTCGTGCAGCCGGAGCTACCGAGCAAGGCTGCGGCAGCGTATCGCTGCGCAGTGAGGCTGGATTCCCCGCGTTTCCAAGAAAGCTACTGCTGGAAAATGTCCACTCTCGCCGTCGAATCCCCTTGACCCGACAGCGCGAAAAACTGTTGCGGTGAAACCATGTAGAGAATCTGTGCCTGCGTGTTTCCGCTCTCTGTCACGGTAACCCTGCCTGAAGATTGCATTGCCGTGGTAGCCGCGATCTGGTTCTGCCCTATCAGTCCGTTAGGACCGCTGATATTCTGGGTGAGATTAAGGGTGTTGGACCCGGCAATTGCTATGCTCACTACATTGCTGACGTTGGGCTCGACCGGCGGCAGCGATCCACCCGCATACGTTCCCGACAAAGCAGTAAAAGTATACGTTCCTGGCTGCGCTTGCTGCGTCATGAATCCGAAACTCACGGCGGTGTCCGTACCGATGACGAATGCCTCGTTGCCGCTCACCATATAGAAGACGGGTTGTGACGACGTTGGCGTCGTATTCTGAAAGCCAGATCCGGTTGTCGGATTCGGAGCCACGGCCACACGTCCGTTCGTAATGGCGTAGGTCCCTGAACCGCTTGGTTGCGTCAGCGTGCCGCCCGTGTTCTGGTCCGAGGTCAAGTTGAAGGTTCCACTGATGCCCGCAAACAGTCCAACCTGACTTTCGGCCGTTGACCCGGAGGCGTCGAGTGCAGTCAGTTCGAAAACACTGGTAGAGGTGAAATCGCTGTTGGGGGTCTGTTGAAGGATCGTCCCGCTGACCAGAGGGTTCCCCCCGGTTGGGAAAGTGTCTGTTTCAATGACGAGCAACTGAGTTGCACTGACAATGTAGAACGCATAACCGGCAGATCCCTGAGCGGTCTTGATGTTCGCCGTTCCGCGACCGTTAGAAGCCAGGGTGTAAGTGCTGCCGGAAATGATGGCAACGTTTCCCGACGGACCCGAGATGGCGTCGTCCGAATCGAGTGAGCCACTCGTAAAGTTCCCTCCTCCATCTGCCACCAAATCGCCTGCCAGGCCAAAGCGGTTCTTGCCCGAGTCGATTCCCAAAAAGCCGAATGCATATTTGCCCGAAACCGACGACTGCGAAAATGGGCCAGGAGCTTGTTGCAAAAGCACGCCTGAATTGCGTGTGCCCCCGCCGTTGCTGTCGTCGAACTCAATGATGTTTGCATTCCCTCCGGCCATCATGGAAATTGCGAAGGTGCGACTCCCCAGTCCCGCGATATTGAGGTACAAAAATCCCAAGTCGTCCTGCCCGATAAAATATGTCCCGGTGAAGACGGGATTGACTGGATCGTTCGCTGTATTGTTAATATCCATCAGGCCGTTCGTAATATTTCCGTTGCCGTCTGCAGAAAAACTGCCCGCAGCCACGAAGATGGGGAGTTGTGGCCCATTCGGATCGAAGCCCCGGACCGAGAATGCGTAGTTCCCATTCAGTTTCGAGTTGTTGTTAACCCCGGGGTTAACGGTGATCCTCAAAATCGCACTGGCTGTCTGCGGGGTGGGCGTCGACGAGTCCTGTACCTGGACGGTAAAGGAGAACGTTCCGCTTTCGATCGGAGTGCCGGAAAGCAGGCCGTTGGTCGCCAGAGAAAGCCCTAGCGGCAGACTGGTCCCGTTAATGAGGCTCCAGGTATAGGGTGGGACTCCGCTGCTTGCCTGCAGAGTAATCGCATTGTACGGCATGTTTACCGTGCCATTGGGCAGCGATGCCGTTGCGACCGACAGCGGCGGCGGAGGATTGACTGTGATGCTAAGAGCCTGAGTCACACTTGTGCCTGCGGCATCGGTGACCTGGACGGTGAACTTGGAAGTCTGCAAAAGCGTAGGCGTGCCTGTGATCTCGGCGGAACTGCTGGTGCTTGTTGTTTGAAAGGTTAATCCCGCAGGGAGACTGCCTGCGGTCACAGTCCAGGTAAACGTCCCAGTTGCGCCTTGGGCGTTGACGAACGCGTTGTAAGGGACGCCCAAAGATCCCGCCGGAAGCGACGTCGTGGAAATCGTCAGAACCGCGTTCAACGTGATTGATTCGGTCGCGGTTATGCTACTGTTGGTGACCGAAGTTGCTGTGATCGTCGCGGTCGTATTAGTTGATATGTTGCTGGGGGCCGTATAAACGACGGAGGTTGTGGTGTTTCCGCTTAATGAGCCAGGACCGGAAAGAGTCCAAGTCACACCTTGGTTGTTCTTGTCATTCGCGACTGTAGCAGTGACAGTCACTGTGCCCCCGGGACTCAGCGATTGTCCCGAAGCGGGCGATAGCGTAACCGTGAGGGAATTGCTACCTGAGCAACCTGCGAAAACCAGCGTCCAGACAACGATACCAACTGCTACTAAAGAAAGAACTCTAAATTTTCTCACGGTTTCTCCACTGAAAGTTTTAACAATATCTTCGCGAAAGAGCAACCTGCTAGAAGGAAAATACAACCTGCAGATCGATCCTCCGGGTAGCTGAACCGAACGAGT
>Ga0207141_10272_pt1 | contig 12598 bp, 15 predicted proteins | sample Alteio_BWMinHeat_5_FD_153553 | JGI IMG/M metagenome (GOLD analysis project Ga0207141, IMG submission 153553) | Enriched cells from forest soil in Barre Woods Harvard Forest LTER site, Petersham, Massachusetts, United States -... | ecosystem: Environmental > Terrestrial > Soil > Temperate forest >... | reverse complement strand
CTGAACACGGCGCTGGTGAACTCGGTTGGGGCTCACATCCGTGCCACCGCAATCGCCGTCAATATTTTCATTTTTCATCTTCTGGGCGACGTCCCCTCGCCGACGCTGATGGGATACGTCGCCGACCGGCGCTCGCTGCAGGCTGCCTTCATTCTACCGGTCATTGCGATGGCTGTTTCTTCTGCCATACTGTTTTATGGCATGCGATTCGCTCCTCCAGTACGGGTTGATGACCAGGCTGTATCGGTTGGCGGCCAGTCGGGATGACGTATTTTCACTGGACAATCTTTCATTGGATCGCAGGCAGCATTCTCGCACTAGTTTGGTTTTCGCGCCTGCTCGATGCTGCTTTGGGCATGTCCAAGGTGGCCGATATCTCGCGGCCCGAATGGAATCGGCAGCCCGCCACTCCAAGCGGAAATCCGCCCGTCAGCATCATCGTCCCAGCTCGCAATGAAGAAGAACACGTCGAGCGAGCTCTCGGCACGCTTCTGAATCTCGACTACGACAACTACGAAGTGATCGCCGTGAACGATCGCTCTACCGACCGCACAGGTGAAGTCATGGATCGAATGGCCTCAACTGCTGAAGCGCGTGGGCGCCTGAGAGTCATTCACATTGCCGAGTTGCCGCAGGGTTGGCTGGGCAAGGCTCATGCGATGTGGAGCGCGGCCCGCCACGCGACGGGCGATTGGCTGCTGTTTACCGATGCCGATGTGCTCTTCCGGCCCGACGTATTAGCCCGGTCCATGGCCTATGCGGAGTCCGAAGCCGCGGACCACGTGGTCTTGTTTCCTCGCATGATCATGAAAAGTCCTGGCGAACGGATAATGATTGCCTTCTTCCAGACGCTTTTCGTCTTCGGTCATCGGCCTTGGAAAGTCGCTGATCCCAAGACGAAAGACCACATGGGTGTGGGTGCGTTTAACTTGCTTCGCCGTCGCGTTTACGATGCGGTCGGCAGCTATGAGGCGCTCCGTTTTGAAGTGGTGGATGACATGAAGCTGGGCAAAATCGTGAAGAACGCCGGCTACGCGCAACGCAATGTTTATGGCGCAGACCTGATTTCTCTGCGATGGGTAAAGGGCGCGATGGGCATGGTAAACAACCTCACCAAGAATTTCTTTGCCATTGTGTCGTTCCAGTGGTGGCGCGCGTTGCTATCGGCATTTGCGCTCGCGTTCCTGAATCTGATGCCTTTTTTCGGAATCTGGCTTGCTCAAGGCTGGGCACGTCTCCCCTATAGCGTGGCGCTCGCGTCCATATTCGCGATTTACGTGGGAATGTCCTGGGAGTCCGACATTCCCGCATATTATTTCGTTCTGCATCCCATTGGAGCGGCGCTGTTCGTTTACATTATGCTGCGTTCGATGGTGTTGACTTTGACCCGCGGTGGGGTGGTGTGGCGCGGAACGTTCTATTCATTGAGTGAGCTGAGGAGAGGGATGGTGTAAGTGAGTTAGCTCTGTGCGGGCGGGATGAAACAGTTTATTGGGGTGGACCAGGGTTTTCACCCGAATCGGAGTCGATCGGGATGTCTACCGGAATCTTTGCTACCTCCTTTTTCTTTGAGGTTTTGTACGCCGCCTTGGGCAGACTGAACTTTCCGGCGCTATAGTGGCCCTTGTTCTCCACGTCGTAGTTCTTGGGCAGTGGGGGAATCTGTCTCCCCTCTCCACCGAGTTGCCGCAGTTGTTGGAGCACGATCTCTGCCCGTCCGTCGTACTCTTTTACCGGACCGTGGATCTCAATGACTTTATTCTGCAGTTGGCTGACATTGCCGATGTGTTTTAAGTCATGAGAAAAAACCACGACCGTAAATGGACACACCATGGAATCCTGGCAGAAATCGATTCGCGTGAGATCCCGGCCGTGCTTTACGCGGACCACCTTGCCGGTCACGCATTGATCTTCGCCTATGTGTCGGCGGGCTCTCGGCAAAGGGGATGCACTCCGCCGCCAGCAGGGCAGGGAAGATCAGCATCAGCAGAAGTACACAGCTGCGGAAGTCGCTGCGAAGTTCAGTGAGAGAAATAACCACAAAAAACCGAGCGGGAATCGCCCAGTACAGAACAATTGTATGACGGCTAGAGCGCCTGGCGGGTTAAGCGAGCGGAATAAAGACTGAGTATTCCCGAAAAGAAAAAGACAGACAAAGGGCTGGTCCAGGTTGAGCCAGCCCTCATCGCCAAGAAGAAAAGTCTAGCTGAACGCCTTCACCGCTCCGGCCTCGTCATCTCTTACGTCGAAGACGGTATAGAGCTTGGTGATCTGCAACAAGTCGTGAACCTTCTTGGTCAGGTTCAACAGTTTGAGTTCGCCACCCTGGTTGCGGACGGTGGTAAAGGCGCTAACCAACTCCCCGATCCCCGAGCTATCGATGTACGAAACCTCGCCAAGGTTTAGCAGAATCTTTTTCTGACCCTTTGAAAGCAGATCGCGCACCGTGTCACGCAGGATCACGCTGCCTTCACCCAGAGTGATACGGCCACTGCAATCCACGATGCTGACGCCATCTACCTGACGAGTACTGGTCTTCATGGTCACTGAGAAGCCTCCTTAACATCCCCGGATGGTCCGTGGACGTGCTTTACGAGTTTAATTTCGGTGCCCGTCTGGGGGGGGCTGATTTGCACCTCGTCCATGAACGAACGTATAAGAAATATTCCCCGTCCCGAAGTCTTCAAGAGATTTTCGGGAGCCAGGGGATCTGGAATCTTATTCAGGTCTAAGCCTTTGCCCTGATCGCGAATGGTGATCACCAGGTCATTGCTGGTCCGTTCGAAGTCGAGTTTGACCTTTTTATCTGGGTCATAAGCATTGCCATGCAGAACCGCGTTGACTGCGGCCTCGCGGACCGCCATCGAAATTTGCATCACCTGATCTTCGTCGAATCCGGTTTCAGCCGCGATTCGGCTGGCTGTTTGCTCGGCGCTATCGACGGTCTCCAGCGTCGAATCGAGCGTATAGGAGACCCGCAGTTCGGTCATGGCAAAATGTTTGTGAACCAGCCCGCAGACCCGAAACACCCGCTAATCGATTGCCCGCGCGCCCTGTGCCTTCGGTTGGCGCGTGCTAAAAAAACCGCCGATCAGCGGATTGGGTAGTTTGCCCTGCCCTTGTGGAAATGTCAACGCGCGGCCTTACCGGTCTCCACGAGACGTCGACTGCCCAACAAATACCAGGCAACCATTGGGATCCTCGATATGGAACTCTGTCATTCCGTACTCCCGGTCAAATAGGTCTTTGATCCGGTAACGATGCTTGAATGTTTTCACATGCTCCCACAGAGACTGGATGCCCGAAACCTCGATGTATATTTCCGTATGCCCGCGAACACACTTCATGACCTCCTCCGAAGCGGCTTTCATGAAGTGGATCGTTTGGCCGTCACGTTCCACGATCGAATACTCAGGCGATTTCATGGTGGGGTCGCATCCCAGCACGTTCTGGTAAAACGCAATGGTTTCCTCCATATTGGCGACCGCCAACATGGGGCTTATTCTCTTCACCGTAGATGTAGTGCTCATTTCCCAGAAACCTCTCAAGCTAGCCTACCGCGATATGGTGTGGATATCTCGCTACTCCCATAGCCAAACTTCACATTAGACACCACCGCCAACAAAATCAGGTAAAAGCGCTCGCTTCCTGTCCCGCAGTTGGGTATTCTCTCAGAGCGATGTCCACCGTAGCGCTCACCGAATTGCTGGGACGGCCGGTTTTCGATCCGACTGGCGGTCAATCCGGACATGTGCGCGAACTGGCGGTTGCTCCACAAGAGGATTCTGCGCGGATTGCCGTGTTGATCGTGCGCACCAAATCGGGCGATCGGGTAGTGCCATTCAGCGCGGTGAACTCGATGAATGGCGGCCTGCAAATTGATACTGCGGCTTCGACCTGGCCGATTGCCGACGGATCGGAAGGCCTGTTTCTTCTCGCACGCGACCTGCTCGATCAGCAGATCATCGACGTTCACGGGCGCAAGGTAGTTCGCGTTAACGATGTGGAATTGCACCAGGATTCTGCCAATCGGCATCCGTCGCTCAAAGTGGGTTCAGTGGATGTAGGCGCGCGGGGGCGCGGTCCGCCGCCTGCTAAAAGGCGTGGTGCCGATCGGAGCGTTGAGGGCTCTGCTACGCCAGATTCCTGAGCGGCCAATTCCGTGGGAATTTGTCGACCTCATCGAAACCGATCCCGCCCGCCGCGTGAAGCTCAAGATTTCCCACGAGCGCCTTGCCCGCCTGCATCCCGCCGACATTGCCGACATCGTAGAAGAACTCGCTCCCGATGAGCGCGAAGCCGTCTTTGAGACGCTGGACCACGATGTCGCCGCCGAGGCACTGGAAGAGGTTGATCCTAAGGTGCAGAAGGCGATTGTGGAGTCGCTCGACTCCGACCGCGCCGCTGACATTGTCGAAGAAATGGATCCGGACGCAGCCGCCGACCTCCTGGCCGATCTGCCCGAGGAGACTTCTGCAGACATCCTCCAGGAAATGGCTCCGCAGGAACGGCAAGAAATGCAAGAGCTCCTCGAGCACCGCGAGAACACCGCCGCTGGACGAATGAACACCGAGTACATGGCGCTGCCGGTCGCCGCCACTGCCCACGATGCGGTCGAAGCTTTACGCAAGTTTGAAGGCGGAGTCGAAACCCTAAGCACAATTTACCTGGTCGACTCTCACGGCACTCTCGCAGGCGCTGTGCCCTTGGCTAAGCTGGTGATAACCTCGCCAGAGACGCCGTTGCTCTCTCTCACCCAGGAGCCGTTGATCTCGTGCCGCGAGGACGCCAACGAAATGGAATTCGCCCAGTTGTTCGACAAATACAACCTGCTCACTCTGCCGGTGATCGACGAACACAACAAGCTAAACGGCGTAATCACTTCGGACGACGTGATCAGCCTGCTGCGCTCCAAGCTGTAGAATTCGGCGTCGCCGTCCGGCGAGCCGATCCTGGTGGACCTAGGCGGCTTTCCCCAGAAGTCTCCAGTAGGTTCGCGGGCCTCTCATATCGGGAGGGACTTGCTTCTCAAACACGATCCCGATCTTAGCTGCCGCTCGTTTCAGGACCTTCGGGCCAATTCCGTTGACACGGCCACAAGACAGAAGGTCCTCCTGTGATTCGATCATGCCGGGCATAGCAGTGAGCTCGCATAGCAGCAAGTCAACTGCCTCTTCGAGATGTTGGGACGACCGGACTGATCTCATTGAAATCACCGCCAAGCGTAAGTCGATTGCACACAGATGGACTGCGGACCACAGCGTCTGTAAATGCAGAGGATTCTACAAAGCTAGCGCACCCACCGGGGGAGGGCAATACAGTAACCACCGTAGGCACGTTTAGTGACAGCGCACCTCAGGCAGCGCCCTATTTCGAATCGTCTCACCTCGGCAATCATCAATAATTCATGAGCGTGATTAACAGGAGAAAACAAGATGAAAATGAAAGCTAAATTCGCGTCAGGTTTCGTGGCGGCCTGCATCCTGGTGCTCTTGAGTCTCCCCGCTGTTGCGCGCCCCGCGAATCCACCTCAGGATCAGGGAGCCGCCCAGACGCAACCTGTGCCGAAGGGCGATAAGCAGAAGGTCGAGCCCGGTCCCGGCAAAGAAATTGGCAAGGGCGGTGAAGACATAGGCAAAGGCGCTGGCAAGGGCGCGGAGAGCCTGGGCAAAGGCACCGCCGGAGCCGCCGGCAATCTCGTCACCTTGCACCCTGCCCATGCCGCCGGCGATCTCGGCAAAGGTGCAGGAGGCGCCGGCAAAGATGTCGGAGTCGGCGCCGGAAAGGGCGCGGCCAAAGTCGGCAAAGGCAGCGCCAAAGGAGTCGGAAAGCTGGGCAAGAAGATTTTTGGCAGGGGCGGCAAGAAAAAGAGTTCCGATGTAGAGAATTAATCGAACTCAAAGCCGAATACCTGAACGTTGACCCGCTCGCAAACACACCCCACCCTTTGTCATTCCGATTGAGCCGAAGGCGAAGGGAGGGGAATCTGCATTTGCTCGTCTAGCGCGTGTCATCGCACCGGTGTGGTTCAACCCGAACGCGTCAAGAAATTCTCACCAGCTGATTTTCGCCTGTTCAGATTTCGCTTCTCCGTTTATTCTGTCTGATCGTTCGACAATGTCCCTTCGTATGTTGGCGAATTGCGCTCATGAAATTCCTGAAACGCTGGAAGACCGGAATCCTGCTGTTCTTCGCCGTAGTGGGCCCGGGCTTTATCACCGCGAACGTCGACAACGATGCCAACGGCATCTACACCTATTCGGCCGCCGGCGCGCAGTTCGGGCACTTGCTCCTATGGACGTTGATTCCTATTACGGTGGCGCTGATCGTGGTTCAGGAGATCTCCGCCCGCATGGGTGCGGTTACCGGCAAAGGTCTCAGCGATCTGATCCGGGAGGAGTTCGGCTTACGCATTACATTTTTCATGATGATTGGAATCCTGATCATCAACTTCGGCAACGTGGTCGGCGAGTTTGCCGGAATCGCGGGCAGTCTTGAACTCTTCGGACTTTCTAAATACATCACCGTTCCCGTTTGCGCGGTAATTGTCTGGCTTATCCCGGTCAAGGGACACTACAAGAGCGTCGAAAAAGTCTTTCTGGTCGCGTCCTTCTTTTACGTCACTTACATCTTCGCCGGTTTCTTCGCCAAGCCCGCATGGATCGAAGCCTTGGTAGCCACGGTAAAACCCCCGCCCAGAGCCGCATTCATGCTGCCAGGATATCTGTATATGGCAATCGGCGTCGTCGGAACCACCATCGCCCCCTGGATGCAGTTCTACCTGCAGTCGTCGATCGTGGAGAAAGGAGTAACCAAACGCCAATACCGCGCCTCGCAGATTGACGTAATCGCCGGCTGCATTTTTACCGACGTCGTCGCCTGGTTCATCATCGTGGCCTGCGCCGCCACCCTCTACGTCCACGGCTATCACAACATCTCAGACGCCAAAGACGCCGCCCAAGCCCTCCGACCCTTAGCGGGCCAGTATGCCTATATCCTTTTTGCGTTGGGGTTGTTCAATGCGTCGCTGTTTGCGGCGTCGATTCTGCCGCTCTCGACTGCTTACACGGTTTGCGAGGGGTTGGGATTTGAGTCTGGGGTGGGAAAAAAGTTTGGGGAAGCGCCGGCGTTCTACTGGCTCTATACCATTTTGATCATAGCGGGAGCCGGCGTGATTCTCGTGCCAAATTTGCCGCTGGTGAAGATTTCGATTCTTTCGCAGGTGGTGAACGGAGTGGCCGTTCCTCCCGTGCTCGTCTTCATGTTGCTGTTGGTGAACAAAAAAGACTTGATGGGCGAGTATGTGAACTCACCTGTCTACAACATCATCGCCTGGGGGACAACGATCATCATGACGCTGCTGAGCATCGCGTGGTTCTGGACCTTGCGGGGCGGGCAGTGAGGCTTCGGTAGTTGGCGAAATTACCCCTCAAAGATCAAAATAAACCTCCCGAAGGGATAAACTTTGGGCTACTTTTTCGCCTCTAAGTGTGCAACAATCCGCTGTGGTGGTAAGGATATGGTTCGTCCAGTTGTGGCAATGGCCGCGGGTTTCGTCTTTCTTCTCGGGGCTTTAGCATGGGCGCAGGACGAATCTTCCCGCGACGCTATTCCTGTATCAGCTACGCCTTCCCCAGCGATCGAACCCCTTCCCAAGGCGGCGAAAACCTATCACGACGGAAGCCTTCGCGATCTCGATGCCATCGGTAACCGCAAGGTGGGATGCGATCGCGGTCTGGGCAACTGGTATAGCCTGGAAAAGCAGATCGAAATGGGCCGCAGCTATGCCGCGCAGGTCGAGTCCACCACCAAACTGATTACCGATCCCGTCATCGCCGAGTACGTGAATCGCATCGGCCAAAACCTGGTTAGGAACTCCGACGCTCAGGTACCTTTCACGATCAAGGTAATCGATACCGACGACATTAATGCTTTTGCCCTGCCCGGAGGTTTTTTCTATGTGGATTCCGGACTGATCCTCGCGGCGGACAACGAGGCTGAACTGGCGGGCGTGATGTCCCACGAAATCGCGCATGTCGCCGCCTGTCATCTGGCTCGCGAAAACACGCGCGGGCAATTGATGCAACTGGCTTCCATTCCGCTGATCTTTGTGGGCGGCGGCATTGGCTATGCCGCCCAGAGCCTGGCCGGATTCGCCATACCCTTGGGTTTCCTGAGATTCACTCGCAGCTTCGAGTCGGAGGCCGACTTTCTCGGAGTCGAGTATTTATACAAGGCGGGGTACGACCCGCAAGCTCTGACCTCGTTTTTCGAAAAGGTCAAAGGGCTGGAGAAGAGCAAGCCGGGCACACTGGCAAAGACCTTCGACACTCATCCCCAGACTCCAGACCGCATTGCGAAGACGCAGCAGGAGATCAATACGCTTTTGCCGCCAGAACAGGAATACAAGGTGGATACGTCGGAGTTTCAGGATGTGAAGGAGAGGCTGGCGCAGCTGCAGAATCGCCACAAGATTGACAGGAGTCATGGAGGAGATGGTCCGACGTTGCGCCGCGCCGCCCACGCGAACGCGGGCGAGACCAGCAATGACGGGGATGCGGACGAGCGCCCTAAGCTTAAACGCAGAGACAGTACCTCGCAGTAAGGGACTCCTACTTCAACTGTCATTCCGAGAAGCCAAGCGACGAAGAATCCAGGTCTCGCTGGACACGAGAGACCCAGATCCCTCGCGTTGCTCGGGATGATATGCGGGCTAAGGGGAAGGAGACAGCCACTTTGAAACTCAAGAGACGTTTCAGGGTAATCCTGGCGATGCTTGCTGCTCTGGTTCTGTTGAAAGGGGCAGCTAACGCCAAGGGCAGCGCGTACCGAGTGATCTATAGTTCTCACAGTTCCTCCGATGGCTGGGGATTTCTTGGTGTTCCGGCTGCTGCGAAGAACGGCGATCTCTATGGTACCACCTACTATGGTGGAACCTCCGACCTTGGCACGGCGTTCAAGCTGACCGCGCCCCGAACTCGTGGCGAGACCTGGAGAAAAACCATCCTTTATGAGTTTCCTGGCGGGAACGGAGGGGAACAGCCTTCATCGATAGTCCTTGGTGGCGACGGCAATCTGTACGGCGTCGACTTCAGCCAGACCATTTTTGAGTTGAAGCGACCGGCTTCTCGTAACGGCGTTTGGAAATACTCAGCGCTCTACACGCTGAATCAAGGCAGCGATGGGGCCGACCTTCTAGGAAATCTCGTGTTCGATGCGAAGGGAAATCTCTACGGGGCGACGGGATCGGGCGGCGATCCGAGTTGCAACCGCGGGTATGGCTGCGGGACCGTGTTTGAGCTGCAGCGGCCAACCCAAAAGGGTGGGCACTGGGTGTATAGCGTGCTTTACACGTTCACAGGGCAGCCGGATGCAGCTGAACCTTGGGCGGGCGTGACGTTTGATCAAAAAGGAAATCTCTACGGAACAACCTATGCCGGGGGGGCCTTCGACTGGGGCGCGGTGTATCTACTTGGCCATCCCACAAAGGAAGGCCAAGCTTGGACTGAAACTGTGCTTTATTCCTTTGATCCGAGCAACGACGACATAATCCGTCCGGAGGGCCCGGTAACCATCGATCAATCTGGCAACCTGTATGGGACGACAGTATCCGGAGGGGATCTCAATTGCCAAGGCGGCTTCGGTTGCGGGGTGGTGTTCGAGCTTTCGCCACAGCAGGGAGGAACATGGACCTACGCGAATCTGTATTCCTTCCAAGGTGGCAGCGACGGCGGAATACCCTCGGGCTACATAGTCATCGACGGTAAAGGAAGTCTTTACAGCACGACGCAGGCGGGCGGGGGAGGAACAGGCTACGCTGGGATTGCATTCAAGTTGAGTCCGCCGGTTCAACAAGGGGATCCCTGGACCGAAACCGTGCTCCACAGTTTCAAGGCCCCCGAAGATTCGGGTGACAATGGTGGCTTGATCTGGGGCAAGTGGGGTGACCTTTACGGGGTAACTTATTTTGGCGGCACGAGGGGATGCCAGCGCAAGGGTTGCGGCACGGTCTTCGAGCTTCAACCTTGAACGCCAACACGAAACATCATGTCGATTCCTTCGCTAGGAACGACCACAACGAGAAAAAAGGGATGACCCTGGGAGTAGCTGGCTAGACGATCTTCCCATCCGCAAGATCACGCACCAAAGGCAGATCGGCTTCTAGAAAATCGTAGGCAGATAATTCGGAGCGCGGGGACCAGCGGACATCGCGAAAGATTTTGTTCGCAATTTTTCCGTGGTACTCATGCACCACGAAGAAACGTAACTCCACCGAGCCTCCCCCGGGATACTCGTGGACAATACGGGACACTTCTTCGCCGATCTTCGCGTTAATTCCCAGTTCCTCATCCAGTTCGCGCCGAAGCGCGTCCCGCGGCTGTTCGCCTTCTTCGATCTTGCCGCCGGGAAACTCCCATTTCAATGGCATCGTCTGATGCCGGGTACGCTGGCAGACCAGCACCTTGCCGTCTTTTAAAATCAATGCCGCGACGACTCGCTTCATGGGCAGGCCAACGTTCGGAAGTTCCCGATGGGGCGAACTGAAGTGTTCACTGAGATATCAATTTCCCGGAGAGCGGTATCTTGCTAATGCATCTTAGACCCGGAGGTTGTGGAAAAACGTCGGGATGAATGGCCGCGGCCAAGGCTCGCAAACCGAAAGTGAGAGTGGGCGCGGGGAGTGTTCAGGAATTCGTCCCGAATGCAGTAAACCCGGCCATCTTTCGCTGCACGCATCGGTTCCCAACCCCGATCGAGAATGATTTTTTCCAGAGGAACCCGGTCGCCCGCGCCGCACCACGCGGCGACAACTACATCGGGATTCTCCGAAAAAACGGCTTCGGCGGATGTTTGTTTCCCTGGAGTGCAGACGAAATCTCCACCGGCTGCCTCTACCAGTTCGGCCACCCATGGCTGCGAGGAGATCAAAGGCTTGCCCCATTCCTCACAGAATACTCGAGGGCGCTTCACGCCATCGGTTTGGCGGCGGACGCTCGCGATTTCCCGCTGCATCTCCTGGATCGCCTGCTCACCGCGATGCAGAGCGCCCATGATTCCTGCGATCGTGGCAACGTCGGTATAGATGTCGGCGAGCGTCTTCGGGGCCAGGCCGAGAAAGCGCGCGCCCGACTTCAGGATTTCAGTTACCGCCTTTTCCTGGTAAGGGACGGCTGCGATCACCAGGTCCGGTTTCGCGGCGACGATCTGATCCGTGCTTGCGGTCCACGAGTCTGCGACCATGCTCGCTCCATGGCTGCGTATCTCCGGACAAACATCCGCGCAATATTTCGTGCAGGCGACGATGCGATCAAGCTTGCCGATGGCCGCGAGGATTACGGTCGCGCTCGGCTGCAAAGAGACAATTCGTTGCGGAGTGTAGTCGGGGAGCATCTGGATCAATGTTACAAGAGTTTGGAGTTGAGGCCGGGGCAGAAAAGAAACGTTGCAAGCAACGGTTCTACACGGTAGAGACGTAGCTTGCTACGTCTCGGTGCTGCCAAGTTACAATTCTGGTGATGTATTCTCCCCAGCTTCTGGATCACTTCGAGCATCCGCGCAACCCTGGTGAAGTCGCCGATCCTGACGCAACCGTGCAATTGGAAAATCCAGCTTGTGGCGACGTTTTGAAATTGACCCTGAAAGTTACCGACGGCCAAGTCGCCGAAATCCGTTTTCTGGCCAAGGGATGCGTTCCCGCCATGGCTTGCGGTTCGGTGCTCACTGAGCTAGTAAAGGGAAAAAGCGTGGAAGCAGCCAGCCGATTGCGGAGGGAAGAACTGCTTGAGGCGGTCGGCGGTCTGCCGGAAGCCTCTACCCACGCCAGCTACCTTGCGATGGATGCGCTCACCGCGGCGTTGAAACAGCTTACAACCTAGCCACGGATTTCACGGATGAGCGCGGAGAGTCTCGGTTTTCTCGACAACAGGCCAGTAGATCGTCCAACCGCGCTCGCGCGCCATCTGCTCCAGATCGGGGTTTGGGTTCACGGCGAACGCATGGCGAGCAATCGCGAGCATGCCGGCATCCCAGCGGGAGTTGCCGAAGGCCGCATCTGGATCTTTCCCGATGACTTCGCGTATCGCCTGCGGCTTGCCTTCACCGGACGGTACGCGAATTAACTGGTCGGTGATGTGTCCGTTTTCAATCTTGACCGCGGCTGCCAAAACCTTTCTCTCATCAATTTCAAAGTGCCTCATTGCGGCGCGAATCACCCACTCGTTGGTTGACGACACCGCCCAAACATCGCAACCCGAGTCCTGCAGCCGGCGAACCAATTCTTGCATCTCGTGGAAAATGTGGCTTACGAAGTTCTCATCAAAAAATTGTTTCGCCGCCCGTTGCAGTTCAGATTCGGCAAGTCCCTTGTGGATGGTCACCATTTCTCCGCACATGTCGTCTTCGCTGACCTTGCGGGCTTTGTAGTCGGCATAGCGCGCACGCGCCCATTGCGCGACGCCATCGGAGAGCAGGTTTCGCCTGAGTTCCCAGTCGAAAAAGCGCTCGCCCGCGTCTCCTGCCCAGAGAGTGCCATCGCAGTCGAAAACAGCGAGTTGAGGTTGAAGTTCGAGTACAGACTTTACAAAGGCATCCGATGTGG
>Ga0207141_10271_pt1 | contig 12631 bp, 10 predicted proteins | sample Alteio_BWMinHeat_5_FD_153553 | JGI IMG/M metagenome (GOLD analysis project Ga0207141, IMG submission 153553) | Enriched cells from forest soil in Barre Woods Harvard Forest LTER site, Petersham, Massachusetts, United States -... | ecosystem: Environmental > Terrestrial > Soil > Temperate forest >... | reverse complement strand
CCAGACACGCCGCTGCCTCCGGAATTTCCGGCGGGAAAAAATCCACCTGACGGCGCAATCATCGATTACTACATGACCGCCTGGCCGAGCAAACCTGTGACGCTGGAAATCCTTGATGAGCAGCAAAATCTGGTGCGCCGGTACAGCAGCGCCGATAAACCGGAGCCCATGGAGAAAATAGCGATGGAACATCCCATCCCGATGTATTGGGTGCGTCCGGCGCAAATTCTCTCCGCGAGTCCCGGGATGCACCGGTTTGTCTGGGACTTGCATTACGCCTCGCCGGATTCGCTTGGAAATGAATTTCCGATTTCGGCGATTGTGCACGACACGCCAAAATACCCACTGGGAGCGTGGGCCTTGCCCGGTAATTACACCGCGCGGCTGACGGTGGATGGGAGGATTTCCACGCAACCGCTGACCGTGAAGATGGACCCGCGCATCAAGACCTCGCTTGCGGATCTACGCAAGCAATTTGAAATGGAGAGTGGCTCGGTCGAAGGCATGAATAAGAGCTTCGAAGCACTCTCGCAGGTGCGATCCGTGCGCGCGCAATTGAAGGAGCGCACCGCAAAAGCAGGGAAGGGCACTGCTGCAGAAAGGATCGCGGCCCTCGACAAACAAGCTGCCGAACTGGAAGGCGCGGCGCAGAGCAATTTCTTTGGTCTGCCGCCAGGAGCCAAGAAGCCGGAGAATTTTTCCAGTTTGAACCAGCACTTCAGCGACATCTTGGCGGTGGCGGACAGCGCGGATGCAGCGCCCACAACCCAGGCCACGGCTGTGTACACGGAGATCGAGGAGGCCCTTGAGAAACTCTCGGCGCGATGGGAGAAAATTCGGCAGCAGGATATTCCAGCGCTAAACGTCGAACTCAAGAAAGCCAGGCTTGCTCCGGTTGATGCGGACAAAACACCGGATACGCCACCTTCCGCCGATGCGGATGGAGACGATGAACCCTAGTCAATCATGAGGATGGAATGGAAGGAGATAGGTGCCAAATTAGAGCAGCGACCATGGTCAGACTATAGTCGGGCTATGAATAAGCTATGGTTTGACTATGGTCAGTACATATGTTATGGTGAAACTGGGAGTTACCACCATGGAAGAAATTGCTATATCGAAATTCAAGGCCACCTGCCTCGCCGTTCTAGAGAAGGTGCGCAAGACCAACGAACCGATTCTTGTGACGCGCTTCGGTCACCCCGTTGCCGAAATTAATCCACCTGGAGTTGCGAAGAAAATTAAGCTGGGTGGTGGGGCGGGTACCGCTGTAATTCTGGGCGATATCGTCGGACCGACCGGAGACATATCGGATTGGGAGGCGGCGCAGGATTCCGATCAAGTGGAAAACAAGACGAAGACACGCAAAGCCAAATGAGATTGCTGCTGGACACGCACATTTGGATCTGGAGTTACCTCGAACCGCACAAAATCAGTTCCGAGGTGACTCGAGAATTGACGAATCCAGGGAACGATCGCTTCCTATCCGCCGTGAGCGTGTGGGAGGTGATCGTTCTGCTGGAGAAAAAGCGAATTCAATTCAGGAGGGACTTCGGAGAGTGGTTCCGCGAGTCGAAAGAAGAACTGGATTTGAATGAAGTGCCCGTGAGCTGGGAGGTAGCGCACGAACTGCGATTCACGATGCTCGGATACCGCGATCCGGCGGACCGATTTCTGGTGGCGACTGCGAAGGTATATGATTTGACGCTTGTGACAGCGGATGAGCGGCTGTTGAGGGTTCCTGAAATTCAAGTGCTGGCCAATCGTTGAGTCCCCACCATTTAGAGGAGTATGCGATGAGAATGCTTCGCCGAAAAGACCGTCTCGTTCGAATTGCTGTTGGCACCTTGCTTGGACTGTGTACGATCAGTCTTTCGAATGCACAGGAAATATCCCCTTCGCTTTATTCGGAGATGCAATGGCGGATGATCGGGCCGTTTCGGGCGGGGAAAGTGAACGCGGTGGCGGGGGTGTCGGGAAATCCGGCGGTCTATTATTTTGCGGCGGATGGCGGCGGCGTGTGGAAGACCACGGATGGCGGGACGGTGTGGAAGCCCATTTTCGACAAAGAGCCGGTCGCGTCCATTGGCGCGCTGGCGCTGGCGCCTTCCAATCCAAATATCATTTATGTGGGAACGGGTACGAACACGATTTCCGGGGACACCAGCTACGGAGAGGGCGTGTATAAGTCCGTCGACGGCGGAGAGAACTGGCAGCACCTTGGGCTGGAAGACACGCGGCATATCGAGAGAATCCTTGTCGATCCGCGCAATCCGGATGTGGTGTTGGTTGCGGCGATGGGCCACACCTCCGGACCGAACGAAGAGCGCGGCGTGTTCCGCTCAACGGATGGCGGCCGGAGCTGGAAGAAAGTTCTGTACAAAGACAATACGACGGGGGCGGCGGACCTGTGTTTTGAGCCGGGAAATCCACGCGTGGTGTACGCCACGCTATGGCACGGCATCCGAAAGGCAAGCCAGAAGGGAGCAGCATTCGGGCCCGGCAGCGGGCTGTATAAGTCCGTGGATGAAGGCGTCACTTGGACGGAAATCAAGGGACACGGCCTTCCGGAGGGAGACTGGGGAAGAGCGGGAGTTGCGGTTACCTCGGGAAATCATGGGCAACGCGTGTACTTGATCGTGGACGTGAAAGAGAAAAAAGGCGGGCTGTTCCGATCCGATGATGCGGGAGCGTCATGGAAAAAAGCCACGGAAGACAAACGGATCGACGGGTATTGGTATATGAGCGAGATTTTCGTGGACCCAAAAAACGCAGACATCGTGTATGTGCCGTCGCAAAATATGTACCGCTCGACGGACGGAGGGCATACGTTCACGGCGATCAAGGGCGCCCCAGGCGGAGACGATTACCACACGGTGTGGATCGATCCGAGCAATTCGCAGCGCATCATGCTCGGCGTGGATCAGGGCGCGACGATCAGTTTGAACGGAGGCGAGTCCTGGAGCACCTGGTATAACCAGCCCACGGGGCAATTTTATCGAGTGGCGACGGATCACCGGTTTCCTTATTGGGTGTACGGGCCGCAGCAAGACAGCGGAACGGCGGCAATCGCCAGCCGCGGAAACAACGGACAGATTACCGAGCGAGACTGGTATCCGGTTGGGCCGGGAGAAAGCGGTTACACGATACCGGATCCGTTGGACGGGGACGTGGTGTACAACGCGGGGCCGGGTGGGAGCGTGGTGCGGCTGTCGAAAACAACCGGACAGGTGCGGGACATTTCACCGGCTCCTGTTTCGTTTGGAAGCAAATACCGGTTCAACTGGACGATTCCCATGGTTTTTTCGCCGCAGGACCCGCACTTGCTCTATCTGGGAACACAATTCTTGTTGAAAACCGGGAACGGGGGCACAAGCTGGGAATCGGTCAGCGGCGACTTGACGCGCGTGCGCCCGGATAAAAAGGATACAAAGCTGAGGGAAGGGACGATCCTAACGATCGCGCCGTCGGAGGTGAAGGAAGGTCTGATCTGGGTTGGAACGGACGATGGAAACATTCAACTGACGAAGGATGGAGGAGCAGCGTGGCAAGACGTTACGCCGCCGGGCGTATCGGAGTGGAGCTCGGTCAGCATTATCGAAGCATCGCATTTCGATGCCGGAACGGCCTATGCGGCGGTGAATCGAAACAGCCAGGATGACTGGCGGCCGCACATTTTTCGGACGCACGACTTTGGGAAGACCTGGCAGGAAACGGTGAACGGCATTCGCGACGGCGATTTTGTCCGCACGGTGCGCGAAGACCCAATGCGCAAAGGGTTGCTGTACGCGGGAACCGATAAGGGCGTTTACGTTTCCTTTGACGGCGGAGATCACTGGCAATCGCTGCGGCTGAACATGCCGGTGGTGGCTGTCCACGACTTGGCAATCGAACAGGACGATCTGGTGGCGGCGACGTACGGGCGGTCGTTCTGGATCCTCGACGACGTCACGCCACTTCGGCAGATGGATGCGGGCGCGAGGTCATCGGGGGCGCGTCTTTTTGCACCTCGGACTGCAATTCGCGTGCGTCGCGACGAAAATCAAGACACGCCGCTGCCGCCGGAAGTTCCCGCGGGCAAGAATCCACCCGACGGCGCGATCCTGAATTATGTCTTGCCGGCCAAATCCGGCGGAGACATTCAACTGGAAATTTATGACCCGGATGAAAAACTGGTGCGGAGTTATTCCAGCGCGCCGCTGCCAAAGGAAGCCGAAGAAGTTCCGTTCGTCGCGGAATACTGGATCGCGCATCCGCAACCGCTTTCGAAGGAAACGGGAATGCACCGTTTCGTTTGGAATTTGCGCTACGCCGATCCGCGAGCCTTGCATCCGCAGTCTCCGTACAACTATCCGATCGCGGCAATCGTGGCGTCGACGCCGCTGCCACCGCAGGGGCCGCTAGTGCTGCCGGGGAAGTATGAAGCGCGGCTCAAAGTAGGGGGACAAGTATTTCGCCAGCCGCTGGAAGTCAAGATGGACCCGCGCGTGACTGTGGCGCGCAACGAATTACAGAGCTCGCTGGACCTGCAACTGAGTATTTCCGCTCTGTTGGGGAAAAACTTTGACGCCTACCAGCAGGTGAAGCAGCTACGAGCGAAGCTGGCCGAGTTGATGAAGCGTCCCAAGGAGGACCCGGTCGCTGTGGCCGCCAGCTCGCTGGATGCGAAGGTTGGGGCTCTTACGGGAGAAGTGACGCCGATCCTGGAGACACCCAAGAGCGCGACCTTCAATGCGGTGAATGATACGTTGACGGCGCTGATGGCGCTTGTGGATGGAGCGGACTTCGCGCCGTCCGAGGAATCGTTCGCGGCGTACCGTCGGATTTGCAAGGGTTCAAATGAAGCTTTCGCGGCGTGGCAGGAACTGAAGAACAAGGACGTGGCCGCGCTGAACAGCTTGCTCGGCAAGAGCAATGTTATGACTCTGCCTGACCTCCCCAATTTGGCAGCCGATGAGGCTTGCGGAACCTAGTCCGCTTTTCTCGCGAGAATCTTTAGCGCAGTTCAGAAGCACAGCAAAACCGCTGCAGCAGAAACGGTGCTGCGGAGGATTGCCGAGCAGGGGCGCCAGCATGCTGCGCCCCTACGTTGCGGCCCGCGGCTCCTGGAGTTGGGAAAGATCGGCGAGGACTTCGGCGCTGTGTTTTTCGGCGTTCACGTCGAGATAGGTTTTGCGGACCACGCCGGCAGGGTCGATGAGGAAGGTGTGGCGCGCGGAAAGTTTGGCGACGCCCAGATTCACTAGCGAATCGTACGAGGAAGACACGTCGTACTTCGTATCTGCAAGCAGCTTGAAGCTCAGGCCTTCTTTAGCACAGAACTTTTGATGAGTGGCTTCGTCCTGAACACTGACACCGAGGATGATCGCGTTTTTCTGCTCGTACTGAGGGAGATCGCGCTGGAAATTGTGCGCTTCCTTGGTGCAGCCGCTGGTGAAATCCTTGGGATAGAAATAGAGCACGACCCATTTGCCGCGGAGATCGCGGAGGCGAAGTGGCTTGCCGTCCTGAGAATTCAGCGTAAAGTCCGGAGCCAGACTGCCTGAGGAAGGAGCTTTCTCGCCGGTGCGCATGGCGCGGACGACGGCGACTCCAATAAGCAGAACGATTGCCACTCCGAAGATCCAAATCATTTTCATCTCGCTCACTCACCGCTGGTTTTGAATCTGACGCGTTGCCAAGACGGCTATTCTTTCTGACTGAACCAGCCAAAGCCGATACGAAACTGAATGGTGTTGATGCCGGGATTCGGCGTGGCAAGCCCGGCGTTCGAAATATGCATGTAGCGGACTTCGGCGCTGATGTTGCGCTTGCTTCGAAGGAAGTGCAGGCCAAGAGCGCCGCCGCTGGTGAAATTGATGCGGGACGTTCCTTCGGGAACTTTGGTGTTGGTAAAGAGAGTGCCGCCGCCGAGTTCGAAATACGGAACCACGCTGGTGTGGGTGTCTAGCGCCCACTTGAAGGCGAAAGGGTTTATCCCAACGCCGTAGGCGGTGTTCGTTTTCTGAACGACCAGGAAGACTGGGACGGCGTCGACTGCGTATTCCAGGCGGCCGCGGAGAAAACCGGGACCGTGCGGCGCAGTGAGGATCAGGCCGTAACGGAAGCCCGCGTTCCAGACACCGTCTCCTGACTGGCTGCCATTGAAGCCGTGGCCGCCGCCTGTCCAGAACTGCAGTTCATGGCCGCCCTCGACGGGTCCAGCTTGCGCACGAACCGCGGGCGCATTCAGGAATATTGCAAAGACGAGGACCGTTAGAATTCTACTCAACGTTATGGCTCCTACAGAGCTTCGATTCCAGCCGCAAGTTTTTGGTGCAGAAAAGATACAGAAAATTCGCTCGAAAGGCGACTTTTCTTGCATTTTACTTTAGGTAGGTGCGGACAATCTGGATGACATCGTCGGCGGCTTCTTCCGAAGATTTTGAATTGCGCGGCATATGGTTGCGGATGTGGTCTTCCATCAGCTCGCCCATGAGGCTGTTGATGGCGCCGCGCGCGGCGGAGAGGCGCTGAAGGACGTCCGCGCAGGGATCATCTTCATTCAGGGCGCGCAAGACGCTTTCGAGCTGCCCGATGACTTTCTTGGTGCGGTTGACCAAGTCCAATTTTTCCCGCGACGTATGTGACATTTTGTTAGTCTACCCTATAGGGGTACGGCATCAAGGTTTTTCTGAGTTAAACATAGTTTACAATTCTGATTTAATGTAGTTAACTACTATTACCGGCCAGGAGCGCAGGAAAGAGCCGGTGACGTTCATCGCCCGTTCATGAACGGCGATTTAAGCTGCAAATAATTCGACGGAGAACCTGGCTTCCGGGCAGAAGAGATTGCGAACATCAAAGATGGGGCGTTTAACCTTTCCATTCGTTTTGCCGATCTGCGCGATGCTGGGTGCTTTCCCGTTCGTGGCGGCGTGCCTGCGGGCGCAAGAGCCGCCGCAGACTCAGGCTCAGACGCCTCCTGCGCCGGCGGACGATCCGGCCAGCCCGCCCGCCAATAACGATCCCGAAGCGATGTTCCCGCATTTCAAGGACACGCGCTTCTGGCTCTCCGGCCAGGCGAATTTCATCTTCCAAACTCACCCTGACTTTCACGCTGCCTACAGCGGACAGAACAGCCTCAGCCCGCGCTATGAGAAAGCCACGTCGCGCGTGATGACGCTTTACACCGGCGTGCGGCTCAACAATTCCACCGAGATCCTGGTGGATATCGAAGAAGCCGGCGGCGCGGCGTTGAGCACCGGCTTGGGACTGGCCGGCAATACCGACCTGGACATCGTGCGCAATCCTGCGCTGAGCAAAGCGCCGTACCTCGGGCGCGGCATGATCCACAAAGTATTCGCTTTGAGCAAGGATAAGATTGAGAACCAGCGGAATTTTCTTTCGCTGTTTGACGAGCTGCCGCGCCGCCGCCTGGAGATTCGCTTCGGCAAGTTCAGCATGCCCGATTTCCTCGATCAGAATTCCGTTGGGTCTGACACGCATTTTCAATTCATGAACTGGACGATCGACAACGGCGGCGCCTGGGACTACGCCGCCGATACTCGCGGTTACACCGTGGGATTCGTGGTGGATTACGAGGACCGCAACTGGGGTTTTCGCTTCGCCGAAGGGCTCATGCCGAAGGTCGCGAACGGAATCGACCTGGTATGGAAGCCTTGGCAAGCTCATGCGGAGAATTGGGAATATGAATTGCGTAACGGCATAGTGCCGAAGAAAGGCGGAGTGATCCGGCTGCTGGCCTACACCAACTACGCCAACATGGGCATCTACCGAAATGCGATCGCCCAGTTTCAGGCCGGGCTGGTCACGGCGCCAAATATCACGAACCATCCCTGGCACATCACCCGCAAGTATGGTTTTGGCGCCAACCTGGAACAGAATCTCGCGCGGGACATCACCGCGTTTGCCCGTTGGGGATGGGACGACGGAAAGACCGAGTCCTTTGCCTACACCGAAGTCGATTTGACGATCGCGGAGGGCGTGACGGTGAATGGCGCGAGGTGGCATCGCAAGCAAGACCGAGCCGGGGTAGCCTTTGTATCGAACGGGATCAAGAAAGATCACCAGATCTATCTGGCGGACGGCGGGCTTGGTTTCCTCCTGGGTGATGGCAAGCTGAATTACGGGCGGGAGAACACCGTCGAGTCCTACTACACGGCGCACGTTTGGCGCGGAATCTACGTGGCGCCCGGAGTGCAGCACATCAACAATCCCGGCTACAACCGGGACCGCGGACCGGTAGTAGTGCCCACGTTGCGCCTGCACCTGGAGTTCTAGACGGCGACGGCATTCATCCCGACCCAGTCGGGATGTCGCCATCTCGTCCATCTTCTCTCGTCCGTTGGGGAAGGGCAGCCGGTAGAAGCGGTGAAGAGTATTGGCCCTTGCCTTCGCCACTCTGTTCACCGCACGACCAAGGGACGGGCAATATCAGATGCCTTTCAAAAGGATCCTGACATCCATCCACATCCCATCACCACAGTCCCTCGGAACATGCCCCTCTAGAATCTCACGCATGAGAACAGTAGGCTCCAACTTCCCCTGACTCCAAACATAGACGGCGTAACCCGGGCATAATTTCAAACACGCTTCCCATTCATTTCTGCTGAGGAAAAATCGCGGCTCCGCCGAACTCGTTCCCTTCACCTCAATGTGAAACGGGACAATGCGAGCGTCAATCAGCGTATAAGAGTAGACGTCATATCCCGCCGCGTCATCCTCAACAGAAACCAAATGCGGATTCTTGTCAATTCCGAGCGCGGCGAGCCGCCTCTTTTCATATTCAAGTGTTAGACGCTCTGCCTCGGAACCGATCCTCCGTCGCTCAACCTCCTGCAGAAGTCGGAATTCGTTTGAAAGACGCTCCCACCAAACACGAGGCTCACCTTCAAGCGGGCTATCCGCGAGACCCGCATCCTTCAAGCATTGGGCCTGATCTTCGTTCGTTAATCTCAAAGCCCTCTGCCGACCATAAGTTGCCGCGCGCGCCCAGAAGGGTTTGTCGATTCTTGCAATCTCGAAGATCGCGTGTCGCAACTCCGCAGATCGATTGCCCAACAGACAGAAAATCCTCTCCTGAGGATTCGTCACCAATGGCAACGCCGCCTCAAAGTCATAGTTTGCTAGGAAAGAAGGACCAAAACTCAGCTGACGCGCCGCTTCAGCAGGTCTTGTTTCGGGGAATATAGCAAGGTGTTTTAGGATCATGCGGCCCGCATCCAGTAAACTAATGCGGACGCGGTTCTCATGCGTCACAACTGTTCTTCTCCTGGATCTTCCGCGACGCCGCTCAACTCGTCAATAAGATCGGCTATGTCTTCGAGCTGAATGTCGTAGTCTAGTGGTTCATCACCCTCCTCCTCGTCCAGCGCTAGACGTCGCAAGTCGGCATCCTCCAGAGCTTGCGCCATGATATGCAATTTCTCGACTAGCCTCCTACGCACTGCATAGTCAATCGAGCCGACTACACCTGGTGCAATGCTCTCCAAGACGTAGACGTGAGTCTCAATTTCGGGTGGTAAACCCAATCTATGAATGCGGTCAACCGACTGTAGAAAATGGCCGGCGTTGTAACTTCTATCTACGTAGATCGCGTGGTGACAAATACGATGTAGGCTAATCCCCTCAGAACAAGCTGCGGGATTGGCGACGAGTACACGACAGGTACCGCTTTCGTCGTGAAAAGCGCGGATTCTACCCTCCCTCGTGCTCAGGTCTGCCGCTGCCCCCGTGGGAACTCCGCCATGGATGAATGTCGCCCCAAAATCGGATAGGAGCTCCGCTAGTCGCTCCACTGTCTCCGTGAAACAACTCCAAATAACAACGCGGCTGTTCGGATCCCCATTCAATATCGTGCGAGCTAGCTCGCAGGCTCTGATGAGCTTTGGAGAGTCTGGTTCCGCTACGATAGCGCTAAAAATACGCTCTATAAGCGGGTCATTATACGGAAAGTCGCGAGGGGCTTCTGCGGTTAATCGTCGAACCGTCAAAATTGGATTCGACGCAACTTGTAGGAGGCGAATCACCGATCTCCTGGCAGCGGGGAGATCAATATTCGGATCCGTGCGTATTCCCGCTAAGCGACTCAAGATTTGCTCGCGCATTAACGCGTACAAACTTAGCTGAGCAGGAGACATTTCCACGGGGATCCAATGCTTTATCGGCGGTGCTAGTCCCAATTCTCCCTTTGTTGTTCGTACATAAAGGCCGCGGAGCATGGGCCCTGGCTCGTCTGCCTGCGCGATTCTCCGCCCCAAGCCCTGGCCGGGCCAGAGAAAGTCTAGTTGTGGCGCGATATCGTCCATGGACCTCGGTATGGGAGTTCCGGTCAAAATGTCTCGGCGAGCAGGTAAGTGGGCCAACCGAAGAAGAGCTGCACCTCGAAGCGACTGATCCCCGGCTTTCATCCGGTGGCTTTCATCCAAAATGAGGTGAACCCGATGAAATCTCAAGTAGTCGATCATCACCTCGGAGACCCTCGCCAACTGGTCGTAACTAATAATGGCGCGAGCAGGTTCCTGCGCTAATATCCGCCGAATATTGTCAAATCCCCCTTCCAACCTAACGAAAGGCGTGTTATCAGCGTCCTGGTCAAGTGGATCTAAACATTCTTCAAGGACCTCATCCCAAGCTCCGAATGCATTCTTCGGTGCCACAACGACAAATTTAGTCTGAGGATCGCGAATCAACAAATGCACGGCGAGGGCAACTGTTGTCTTCCCGGCGCCAGGAACAGAGAAATTGGCCGCATGCCGCAGTGAAACCATTCGGACCACATCTCGCCGTTGCTCCCCTGTCAAGATTCGCGCGAAGCCGAACTCTGCAAGCCGGGGTTGAATTTCTTCTTCACGCATCGCCGGATGCACAAGCTCAACTTCGCGGACAGCTCGAAATTCCTCGCGATACTGCTGGAGACGGCGCCGAGCCTCAGGATTGTATGTAAAGATACTTCCATATTCCTCGCGAGCTCGAGCAAGTTCTGGCACAACCTGAAGAAATGAGCCCCAATCGGTTTCAATTAATCTGCCGACGACGTCGGCGCCCCCGTCTACCCGAAGAACCAAATCAAGAACTCGATTCCAGATTGCCGCTGGCACTTCCGCGTCGCCAGCAACTCTCGCCCTTGGTGGCTCTTCGAGATATTCGATTCGAATATTCATTATGACTTCGACTTTTCCGACTGAATTTCACTAATTCGACGTCGAATCTTCTCTGCCTCCACGATGCAGCTCTCCAATTGAGCAGCTATCTGGGAGAAGGTCTGCGGATCGGCACCGTTGAGATCGATCTCGTGAACTATACGATTAGCAGCCTCGGCATTCTTTAGAGCAACGAGTTTGCGGCCGCCCTCACGTTTTTCCTCCCTAACGGCACTAGAAATTCTGACCAGCTTAGCCGCAACATCCTTGCTCTTCCCGGTATCCAGGAGGAAAGTCCTGAGGGCAACAAATCGATTCTCAGTTCTTTCGGCTAGACCTGAGAGTGGATCATCGTCAGACGCGTCATCTGGATCAACAGCGGGACTAGTAGGCGGTCCGATGCTGATCTTCTCTCTCTCAGCGACCCTTGACAGCACCTCTTCCAAGTCAGCACCAAATGCGGTACGGAACTCATAGGCCCGTGATCCGAGCCCACGGGCTTCTTTCATCAAGGGGAAAGCCACGAGCTTTGACATCTCAGCCATTTCTGGCGTCTTGTTCTCTAAGGCCGCCTGCAGCTGCCGAACAATCTCTTCGCTTTGTTCGACAAGTTCGTATTCACCCGGTTTCTTCAGGTAGATGTCGAGATACTCCTCCGCGAGCTGCAACTGCTGTAACTCTCGATTGACATCTTCCTTGCCTTTGAAGCGATACATCTTAACGAGCCGATCGGAGGAGAAGCGCAATACATCTCGCCGATACCGTAGCTTTAGGCGTCTTGAAATCCAATCGTACTCAAGCTTTGTTTCAGGAATCTCCTGAAGTTCGGACTCGATCTCTTCAATGTCTTCTATCGTAGCTTCGGCCGGAAGGATCGCTAAATCGACGAAATTGTATTCTCGAAATTGTTCACCTTCATTGACGACAAGATGTCGCATTGCGGCCAGCCGTCGGTTCCCATTCACGACGACCCCCGCAGCTGTAGCTAGGAGCGCCTCGGTCTGCGCAGCTTGGTGAAGGAGCTCATCATAGATGGGGCCCCTAGGATCTCGAGCAAGTTCGAGCAAGATAGTGTGTTGTATCTGTTGCGCACTCACATCTTCTTCGGACTTTAGAAAATATTCCGAAGGAAGCTTGTGATGCAGAAAGTACTCCGCCTGTTTCAGCCGCGTGCGTCCGTTATCCATGCGATAGATTGGAATTTCGATTGGAAGGCGCACTACGTCAAGGGTAATGGGTTTTCCTCTGAACACGAACGGCGCAGTTCGAGCACCGGGCGTTTTCTCCTGCGCAATCCTTACAACGCGATCCTCACGATTCAGGACGCTGATCTTGTACTCCACTGGTCTCTCCTATTCGAAGCTAAGCAACAAACACGGCGAAGTGATCACGTGTCGATACAGCGAGATTTCGTCGCTAACCCGTCCATAGTTCGCAACGTTTTGCCCGAAAACAGTAGCAGCCGAAGAGCTCGGCAGGATCAGAAC
>Ga0207141_10270_pt1 | contig 12632 bp, 18 predicted proteins | sample Alteio_BWMinHeat_5_FD_153553 | JGI IMG/M metagenome (GOLD analysis project Ga0207141, IMG submission 153553) | Enriched cells from forest soil in Barre Woods Harvard Forest LTER site, Petersham, Massachusetts, United States -... | ecosystem: Environmental > Terrestrial > Soil > Temperate forest >... | reverse complement strand
CTTTAGTGTTTGTTCGCCGCTACCAGATCGAAAGATCAAGAAGGTTCACTGATTAGGTGCTGATTGCCAAATGCTGACTGCTGAATACTGATCGTTTCATTCCCCCTAATAGAAGTCAGAACAACTCAGATAAAAGCCGCAATGCGGGCAACTCAGTTTGCATAGGAGTTCTTGCAGTTCCGTTGAACAATTCGGGCAGAATCGCACCGCCGCGACACAACTGGAGTTGCGTGCCGCAACATCATTCGATTTGGAAGTTCCGGAAGTGGTCGGGCTAGAGACCGGTTCACTCGTCATTGTCGAAACTTATCAGCAGGAACTCGGCCGCGCAATTACAATTCTTGAGTCTAACCGGCGCACCGTTCGCTCAATCTTTAACCCGAAATTGAACTAAGCGACTTTTGTGCCCTCGCTAATCTTGACTTCCTGATTGGCCATTGGCGAGTTGCTGCTCCAGGAATCAGCGACAATCCGCCAGGCGCCCAGACGATGCCAGGCCCGCAGGAACTTTCCAGAGTCGGCGACGGTTATATTTTCCACTTGAGTAGAAACGGTATAGCGGCCGATTTCAATGGCCATGTCGCCCGAATAATCCACGCGGGTAGTCTCAAAGCGCAGATTCTGGTATCCCGCGTCGCCGTATTGACGCAGCATATGCTCGATCCCTTTCGCTCCCTGGGACGACTCACGATGCGAAACCATCAATACGCCATCGGAAGCAAATAACGCCGCCGCCTGATCATAATTGCCAGTGTTGAATGCCGTGCAGAAATCCTGAGTCAGTCCGCGAATGGTTGATTCAACATCGCTAAACGGATTGGATCCAGCACCGCTGCTACTGGGGGGCCGGTACATCAAACTACCTCCTGGGGGGAACAGGATCGTTCGTAACGCGCTGATCGCTTTTGGTCGACAAGCAAGCAGCGTGTCGTGGGAGCATTGTAACGCAAACATCGGAGTGGAAAAATACCAAGTTTTCCTCCTGCGGGACACGACTTCACACGGGAAGCTCCCCTCCTTGATATGTGGGGTTATGGATATGTGGGGTTATGATGTGTTGGGCTGCGTTTCGCGATTTATTGAATTCATCAACCGAGGCGACGATCATGTATTTCGAACAGTTCTATCTGGGTTGTCTGGCGCACGCTTCCTACATGCTGGCGTCACAGGGCGAAGCTGTGGTGATCGATCCGCAACGAGACGTGGATATTTACCTGAGCGCGGCGGAACAGCACGGATCGAAAATTCTCCATATCTTTGAAACTCATCTGCACGCCGATTTTGTTTCCGGACACAACGAGCTCGCCACACGTACCGGAGCCAGAATTTACATCGGGGCCCGGGCCGGGGCGACGTTCCCCCACGTCGATGTGCAAGATGGCTTTGAGCTGCGAGTGGGCAAGATAGTTCTCAAGGTGCTGGACACGCCGGGACACACTCCTGAAAGTATCTGCCTTGTAATTATCGATGAGGAAAAATCAAGCGAGCCGTGGGCGGTTCTTACCGGTGACACGCTGTTCCTCGGTGATGTGGGACGGCCAGACCTCTCGAAGATGCACACTCCCACCGAATTAGCGGGCATGCTCTATGAAAGCTTGCATCACAAACTGCTCGCGCTCGCCGATGACGTGCTCGTCTATCCGGCGCACGGAGCCGGTTCGCTCTGTGGCCGCAACATGCGTGCCGAGCGGTCGTCGACCATCGGTACCGAGCGGCTCACCAACTACGCGCTGCAAATCAAGAGCAGGGAAGAATTCACTCGCCAGTTGACCGCCAACTTGCCCACGCGTCCCGAGTACTTTCTTCAGGATGCCGAAATTAATCGTGAGGGCGCCCCCGCGCTCTCTGACCTCATCGAACTTCCCCCGATCTCGGCTGCTGAGTTAAAGTCGATGCTAGGCGAGGGAATTGTCGCACTCGACGTTCGACCCGGCGACCAGTTCGCCGGCGGTCACCTACCCGGCTCAATCAACATTGCGTTGTCAGGGCAGTTTGCCTCCTGGGCGGGAACAGTTCTAGGCTTGTCCGCCCGTCCCGTGCTCATTGCGGATTCTCCAGAACAGGTATCCGAAGCCCGGCTCCGACTCGCGAGAGTGGGCATTGAAGATACCCTTGGATACTTGCAGGGCGGCGTGGAAACATGGAAACAGGCGGGATTTGTTCTCTCCGAACTGCCACAGATCACGGTGCAAGTTTTGCGGGATCGCCTGCAAGCCCATGATTTCCAGATCCTCGATGTCCGCCGCGAACCCGAGTGGCAGGCCGGACACATCGAAGACGCGGCATGGTGGCCTCTGGACAACTTTAAGATATCTCCCCCGGAGATCGACCGCGATCGGCCAGTGGCCGTTCATTGTAAGAGCGGATATCGCAGCATGATCGCGTGTAGCCTGCTGCAACGAGCCGGCTTCTCGAACGTCACCAACGTGGTCGGCGGTTTCGATGCCTGGCAACAGGCAAAGCTTCCAGTCCAGAGTGAAAACGCGGTCGAGGCCTAGGATCGCCCGCCTTGATTTAATTTACCCAAATAGATCAGTGCCGATAAGCAAGAGTGAGTGGTGGTTGCCCACGCGTCCGGTACCGACCTGCATCGGTGTTTGATTGATAATCCGTCGCCATTGAGATGGCACCAGCCCAGGCCGGTTCCGTTATTTGTGGCGAAGAGGCAGACTGGTACTATGATTAGGTCCCAGATCAGCGTGGAGATCTGAAAGTCGGCAACATTTTCCAGCGATACGGAAGTGCTCTCGAATCTCGCCACCCGCACCAATTGGCAGCAGTACAGCGGCTATGCGATACTGGCCCTGCACAGAAGGCGTCCAGTGGCAGCGGAACCGACAGAAGCTTTGGTGCCGACGCAAGCGATAAAGCAATCATCAATTAAGCGATTCACCAGTGAGGACTTAGTTGAACCGAGCCGGGATGGCGGAACTGGCAGACGCAGCGGACTCAAAATCCGCCGGGCTTCGGCCCTTGGGGGTTCGACTCCCCCTCCCGGCACCAGCAACAATCCCACCAAATAACAGCTAGCTGGCGCTAACTCACCGCATGAGAAGCACTCCGCCGCAGGCAGCGGACTAACATCCTCATCCAGCCACGAGCGTAAAGTCTATCCTGTTGAAAGTGTTTAGTTTATTTAAGAATACAGGAGTGAAGATGTCCTCCACATCTGTTACACATTTTCAGGTTCTACGCCACTTCTAAGAAAGATAACCGTCCGTGGGGCCACATAGTGAACGAGGATGACGAAGAGGTGTTCGATAGATGTTCACCTAAGAATCACTTATTGTAGGAACTGCCGAGCTATTCCTGTTGGGGTCCAACCCGATGATAACGGTACTGTCGGGGCTTGAAGTGGCGGTTGAGGTGAGTGCCCTTCGAATCGGCGGCGAGGAATGCGCTGTGCTCCTCGGCGGGCACATCGAAGTATTGGTAGACCTCTCCACTTTGTCTAAATTCCAGTTCCAGCACCTGTTGTTCAGGAGCATAGCCGATGCTGGCGATGCTGCTGGAGTCTACAGGAACTCGCTGCATGCTTTCTTGGATGCGGATGATCGTAAGGGAAGGATCGGGGGCAGCACCTTCTGCTTTCAAGCTCCGGGGCATCGGCTCCTCAATGCAGTTAACGGGATGGTCCGCGAATGCGGACCAGCACTAGTCGCAGATAGGGGATCGAGGCCGTTGAGTTTAGCCGAGCCGCTCAGGCTGTACATCGCCTCTGCGCGTTCTCCGCCAGCATCTGATCCGGCGAACAACCAGTTCTTACGACCTAAGGCCACACCTCGCAGAGAGCGTTCGGCAGCGTGGTTGTCGACCTCGATGCCGCCATCTTGCTGACCGCGCACCAGCTTGCCTTTTAGGCGGATTCTCCGGACGGTAGCTTCGGCACTTGTTGATGTTTCGCTTCTAGGAGCCGGTCGATCCAACCGAAGCCGTTTTTGCGGGGGTATCCCACGATTTGGTTACTCGTAAAGTTCGAGGCGGCGGAGGCGATGGTGACTTGTGACCAGAAGTTGTTGCTCGAAGCAGCGTCGGAAAAAAAGCTAATCGAAAAAGCCATCTGTCCATTAAACCTAAGCGTGTAGGAGCCAACGTCTCCACCGGGACCGATCCTCACATGGGCTGGCGTGTACACAATCCTCGCCTCAGCAGGCTGCGCCAACGCCAGGATCCCCACTCCCCGCAGTACAGGCAGATAGGGCATACATGTTGAGACCGCGCTCCAACGACTCAGGTAAGCTGACAACCTTGCGCTTCATTTGCTGCCTCCTGCTTTGCGCCACGCTGGAATAGCCGACGCTCCTGCGGCTAGATGGCCCAGTGTGGCGGGCTGGACGATGACCACATCCGGCCCGGTAGTCTTGCCTGCGACGATCGGCTTGTTGGGAATTGTCTCGTAGGCGTAGCCCTTTATCACCCCCCAGAGATAGTAGCCAGTCGAATACTTCTCGCGGTGTATGGTTATCATGGCCCAACCGTAGTGCGTTCGACCGTTGATCGCAAAGCTGATCCCGAGGTATGCTGGCTGCCCAAACTGAAATCCTCCCCTGTGGTGTTTTGACGTACCACCAAAGAATGGACCCGAGGTGGCCAAACTACCGTAACCGCTGTTTTGGAATTGGTCCTTCGGGCCAACGACCGCTCCACGCTTCAAGGCCGCGGCGCTCCTGTGTCCGGCAATCACGAAGCCCGCTTTCGATGTGACCAAGCCAGCCGTAACTCGGTCTCCCCAAAGAGAACTGGTCGGCGCGGTGAAATCAGCAACGAAGCAGAACGGTGCTGTTGCCTCTTCAGCAGGATTTAGAAAAACGCACGAGGGCTGTGCCACCTCGATTTTATCGGGCCGGTAAATGATCCTGGCGTCCGCTGGTTGTGCGAGTGCAAGCACTCCCACTCCCGCCGCACTCGCAGCAAGGGCGTAAGCACTAAGCCGTCTATGCAGCGACTCGGAAAGTTGCAAGGGTACTCTGGCAACCCGTTTCATGGCTTTCCTCCATTCAACAAACCGGATGCGCCTTGAGCCAGCCGTCCCAGGGTCGCTTCAAAAGGTTAGAACACTCTACGTGAGCTGGCGTGTAAACGATCCTCGCCTCGGTAGGCTGCGCCAACGCTACCACTCCTACCCCGGCCGCGCTTGCAGCGAGGGCATACCCGCTCAGCCGATGTTCCAATGACCAAGGTAAGCCCACACAGTTCCGTTTCATCGGTTGCATTCGCATCCTCCACGTATCTAGATCTAGGGAGTCAATTCGAACACCGTTCCGACACCGTCGTCTCCACCTTCGTACGTCGTCCCGTAGAGATTAACCTTATCGTCACGGTTTAAGCCTGCGTCAGGATATCCCCCGTCCCTTCCACCTGTGAAGGCATGCAGTACGGTAAAGTTGCCGTGCTTGTCCAGTTTGAACACTGTTCCATATCCGTAAGCGCCGCGCCCACTGGCGGTGGCGTAGAGCGTGCCTGACTCGTCGAGGACCAAAGCTCCCCACGGGTACCCGCCTTCCGCGCCCCCGTTGAAGCTGTGCAGTACAGTTTCCTTGCCGATGCTGTCCAACTTGAACACCGTTCCACAACCGACGTCGAATCCACAAGCGCTGGCATTTCCACCCGCGTTCGTGGTGCCACGGGGGCATCTTGCCCGTCGATATGAGTCCGCACAAGGACTCCAATTTGTCGCGCTTTTGCCATGCCGAATATTTTTCCCAACCGGAAAAATTCAACTTTTCTCTGCCTTCGCGCACGTGTTGCGCGATCCACCAGGAGACGGGTGCGACGTGGCTGTACCAAGGCCAGTCAGTGTGATTCGAGTGGCAGTTCCCACAAGCCCGCACCAACACGCGTGCAGCCTCTGAATTCGACGAAAGCGGCAGTCGCCGATCTCTCGGCTCGATAACTGCACGCTGCCCGGTCACGACTTTGTCCCACGATCACGGCTGTGGCTACCAGCACGACAATCGATTTTAGCGTCCTCATCAGCGGGTTTTGCTCGTGCCCTCGAATGCCTTGGGCTTGTTGCAATTTTGAGACCGGGGGAAGCACGAGTCGCTTAGATTCAAGGGAGTGATTAACGTTTCGTGCTGCGACGAGGGCAAGCCTCACGAACTGCCCGAATCGTCTTTTACGGCTGATGCGGATTCTTAGATCGTTCATTTTCGAGCCGCACGGTTCTCTCCAAACGTCAGTGTTTCGACGGCTTTCGCCATAAGTGTCGCTATTTCGACATCGGCGATTGGGAGGGCGCTCAGCGAGTCGCGCATCCCACTCCATTACAGCGAACACTCAGTTGGTTTCGTGGCCTCAAAAATGCTTTTCGTGCGGAGGGGAGATGCAGCTAGTGGATACGAGAATCGCAGACCGCACCGTCGTCACAATCCAAGTCATTAGTTGTGTGGCAACCGTCATCGTTACGGCGCTGATCTTAACGATGCTGGGGGCAAGCATTTACGAGATTCTTGCAACCGTGCACTGACTTACTTATTCAAATTGAAGGTTGTGAATTCTTCCGACGGTCCGTAACACGCAGGCTAGTCGGCGCAGTTATAACTTAAATGGTAGGGATAGCTGGGTAATACGGTAAAACCCCTCTTGCCATCGCCAATTGTTTTGGATTATGTTGTGGCTGTTTTCCTTCAATTGTGCACGCTGGATCTGTTAGGCCAGTGGCACCTCTTTATGTATTGGCCGGGTGGAAGTAGTCGTTGTGCGGATATCTAGTCGTCCTCGACCACCCGCTTTCTCCAAACAACTGAAAGATTGAACTTCATGCAGCGGAGGAACATCCGTGCTCCCAGGAGCGTTGCCCACCCGCCCGCTTAGGTGAGGACGCGGACCGGGCCAATAGTGTAACCGCGAGGCATCCGGCGTGGAACAACCGTGGTATCTGGCGTGCTCTTACTGAGCACCGCGAAACACTTCGATCATGCAAGTGAAGGAGGAAACGTGAGCCGAATGAAACTTTCAAGAACAATCTCATTGCTTTCGAAAGCGGGCTTGACTGTGCTCGCTATTTTGGCCGTAGCTCCAGTCGTCTCAGCACAGGCTATTCCGCCACCGCCAATCGTTGATTTTCCATTGCCAGAGGGCTTCCAGATTCCGCCGTCTGATTCACAATGCATACTGAAAGGCCATAGACTGGACCTTCAGTGCATCATTAAGAATGATCCAGACTTCATCAGGGTTCGCGCTGAAGAAGCCATGCTCGAAGCCCAGGCTCTGAAAGCGGCGAAGTCAGGGAAACTGGATCCATACCACCAAGTCGAGACTCTGGGTGAGCTTGAGATCTTCGACCCCAACCTGTCCGTAAACAACAACATCGCCTGCAGCTATTGCCATGACCCGATGGCGGGCTATGCGAACGGGGCATCGATCTTGAGCGTATTCACGGGCGGAGCGAACCCAGGGTCGGTTCCCATCACGGTTCACGGAGCTTACCCTAATAACCGGATTGCGAAGCGGAACCCCCAGAGTTACACTTACGCAACTTACTTTCCGCCTCTCCATTACAACCTGAGCCAAGCCGACTTCTACGGCGGCAACTTCTGGGATGGCCGCGCAACGGGATACAAACTGCAGAATTCCGCAGCTGAGCAGGCCCAAGACCCGCCGGTTGATCCCGAAGAAATGGCCAATCCAGATACTGCTTGCGTAGTGTGGAAGCTCTCCCTGAGCAACTACAAATTCTTCTTTGAGAACGTCTTCGGCGTCGGCTCGCTGGAAATTAATTGGCCTTCCGATGTTGGGAAGGTATGCAGTACTCCGAAGGGCGCAGTTGTGTTTCATGGAAACCCGACTCCGCTGAAGCTGAGTCCCACAGACCGTACTCTCGCCAACAAAGACTTCGACGAGTTCGGACAGGCCATTGCCGCTTATGAGTCTTCCGATCACGTCAGCCCCTTCACGTCGAAGTTCGATTTCTATCTCGCTGGAAAAGCAACCCTCACTCAACAAGAGCAGAACGGCTATGACCTGTTCCGCGGCAAAGGCAGCTGCAATACCTGTCATCTGGATGGAAGGGCGAGTACCCTCAAGGGCGGAAGCGACACTGGCCAGGCGGCAAGCGTTCAGCCTTTGTTCACCGACACAACCTACAACAACCTCGGCCTCCCCAAGAATGTAATGCTTCCATGGTATTCCGAGGACACTCCGGACCAATGGGGGTTTACCGGCAACCCACTGGGCTTCGGTTTCACCGATGAGGGAATGGGATTATTCTTGGATGGCTACTATGGGGCTCCTCCTAACTTGAACTGGGGAGTTTTGCTGCCGCACTTCGAGGGCAAATTCCAAACCTCCACGGTACGGGACGCGGCCATGGTGCCACGCCCTGACTTCGTGAAAGCCTACATGCACAATGGCTATCTCACGAGCTTGAAGGAAGTAGTCCACTTCTACAACACACGTGACGTGTATCGCTATCACGTGCTGTCAGGGCATTGTCCAAAGGGAACCATCGAGAAGAAGACCTGTTGGCCGGAGGCGGAAGATCCCAACAACGAAAACACGACGATCGGTAAGCTTGGCCTGACATCGGAGGAAGAAGACGACATTGTTGCCTTCTTGAAGACTCTGGTGGATGGCTTCCAGCCGTGACGTTGGTTTGCTAATACTACGTGGGGCGAACCTGCTGGTTCGCCCCGTCTTTCACCCTTTGTTCACAACGCGTTGTTGGAGGTGCACATGACCAGAGCAAATGGATCACGCCTCATGATCACGATCAGCGTTATTGCCGTAGGCTTATCGTTTCTACAACCACGACTAGCATGCGCGTTTGAGGGTTCGAGGCCCGCCCAGGTCGACGACGCCACGCCGATGGTGGAATCCGCTGCGGACACGTTCGCCTTCATACGTTGGACTACACGCAATCCGGGCGGAACCATTCTGCACTACGCCATCGTGCGCTACGGCACAGATCCCAATCACCTTGACCTGACGGCAGTATCTCCCACGAGAATCAACCCAGCTCATCCTGACATGGTTTTTCGCGTGCGCATGAACGATCTGCAACCTGACACCACGTATTACTACAAGGTGAGCTCGACCCAGGCTGACGGCACTTCTGATCCGGTAACGAGCTCTATGAGACAGTTCAAAACACGACCAGTCGATCAGATGAGTGCGGGAAAATAGGTTCGGCGACGACAGGAGAGTACAACCGGCTCCGTCATCGTAACACCGAACTCTCTCCAACGAGTCAACGAATGTACTGCTCGGCATGCTGGGAGGATTGTAGTGGAATTGCTCGGTTGTTTCACGCTTTTGTTCGCTTTAGCTTGCAGTGCATACTCTTTTGTTGTAGGCGTGATCGTGATCATGGTTGGATTCGCCGGCTCTGTGTTCAATCAGGACAAAGAGCAGGAGATGGGCTTCGGCGACAAGATGACCATCGGCTCTTACACGCTCGTCTGCCAGTCGTACACCCAGGATGACAATCCGAATTACGGCAGCGGGTGGGCGGTCATGAACGTCTTCAAGGACGGAAAGCAGATTGCCACATTGAATCCCGAGCGGCGTTTCTACAAGGCGAGCCAGCAGACATCGACCATGGTCGCCAATCGTTTGACCCCGCAAGAAGATTTGTACGTGGTCTACGAAGGCCAGAATCTGGACACGGGGCGCCCCATCATCAAGGTCCATCTGAACCCTCTGGTCATGTGGATTTGGATCGGGGTTTGGATCATTTATCGCCTGCACAGTGCTTGCACTGGTCCCGAATAGCGCTCCTGTGCCCGTACGGGCAGCGGCTCGTTTGCACGCCGAGTCGGTTGGAGCAGGAGGTTGATTCGCGAGATCGAGGAATTTCTTGTAACACCTTGCGACTGGGGGCCGTATCTATCGCGTATGGTTTGTGGCACCTCGACAGTTGCTTCCACCTTCTATGCGCTGACGAAAAAAACCCGCTTTCCACAAACGATGCGAAAAGCGGGCCGACATGCGATTTGGAACAAACTACATTCCGCTCTGCTGAAACACTACGGCTTCTTTGCCACGACGGAAGTCGACCTCCTTGAGAGTGTTATTCTCCGAGTCAGTGACGATACCGTCTTGAGTCACTTGATCATCATTCGTCTTAAGCGTCGCCGGGACCGTCACTACAGTCTTCCCATCCCGTAGGAAGGTCACCTGTATGTCGGGGCCGGTTCCTTGCCATTCCATTTTGTAGTTGCCGGGCTTCAATTGTGTGTCCCCGACTTTTACGGTGCCAGGAATATCTACCGACTGTTGATTCTTATTCCGCGCGAACACGCTAAGCGAGGACAGCATCGCGAAAACTGATAGAACAGCTAGATACCTCAGATGTTTCATTTCAAATCTCCTAAAAAAGTAGAAGAAGCAGGTTCAACCTTCTTCGGATCGAAACGGTCAGTTCAGAAACTGAACGCCCTTGTCAGTAGAGATGCTTGTCTGCAGACCGAGGATTCACCGGGTACTGAGGCACGATGTCACGTTAAGCACATTTTTGTAAAGTTACTCCAAACTGCCTGTCGAAATGCGGACACTGTCCCAAGAACGAGTCCAGTGAAGGACACTCAGCCCAGTGATCTCAATCTGTTGCTTCGACCCTACTCTGTTTTCCACGATTTCCAGCCGACTTCTACTGTGCTGATTGAAGGAGAAACCGGAGTCGGCAAGGAACTCATTGCTAGTGCGATCCACGATCTCAGCCCGCGACGGAACCGCAGCTTCGTCAAATTGAACTGCGCGGCCATCCCTTCGGGGCTGCTCGAGAGCGAGCTCTTTGGCCATGAGAAGGACGCATTTACTGGCGCCATCGCACGCAAAGTCGGCCGCTTTGACTTGGCGGACAAGGGAACGCTGTTTCTCGACGAGATTGGAGACATCTCACCATCGAGAACCTGTTGCTCTACTTTTCTGAAGTGCTTGCCCGGCACGGCGAGCCGAGTGAGCCGAAGGAGGTGCAGGTCATCGATCAAATTAAAGGCAGCGTCCTAGCTACCCCGAACAACGCGTCCCACAAACTTTCCATCAATTTGCCGACGCCTGTATGTTCCTACCTGCTTTTACTCTTCTTTACGATTGAAGCGTGCACGCTGGGCATCTAACTGCAAGGAGGGAGCTATGAAGAAGGTACTGATGGCATGCATAACGGCCGCCCTATTGATGGCGCCTCTTGCGGTTCACGCAAGTCGCGTCATTGTCGCGCCGGCATTCGGGTGGGGAGGATACGCCCCTTACTGGGGACCGTATCCGTATGCGTACGGATACTACGGTTACGCTCCGGCGACAGGCGCATTGAAGTTCGATACTAAGGTTAAAGACGCGGAGGTGTATATCGACGGCGCTTACGCGGGGACAGTCGGGAAGCTGAAAACCATGTATCTGAAGCCGGGCAGTTATGATGTCGAAGTCCGCGCACCGGGACGCACGCAGTTTGATAAGAAAGTGTACGTCGCCGCTGGCAAGACCTTGCACTTGAATCCGGACTTGCGGGTCCAAGCGCAACCGCAAGCGCAGCAATAATTTGTTCGAGGCATTGAAATGAACGTTCAATAGATCCGCCAATTTCAATGCCTCGGCGCTGGCGACAGTCATGAGTGGCAGAAGCCAGACTGGATTATCAATTTGACGTTATCCCGGAAGGAAAAGCACACGGCAACGGCATTAATTACGGAACAACAAAACTTTACTCCGCTTTACTAACTTTGTACTCCCTGCAAGTCTCTGCCGTGTTTGCATAGAGAAACCCAGTTTCAGGAGGCTAATATGATCAAACGACTGTTCCCCATTGTTCTCGTGTTTCTTCTCGCCGCGCCACTTCTGCCAGCACAAGAGTCGCAATCCAATAATTCTCAACTTTCTAACATCGCTGGCGCCTGGCAACTTTCATGGCAAGGGCGGGATGGCTCACAGCAAGCTACAATTCGGGTCCAGCAAGACGGTTCCAACCTGAGCGGCACATTGCAGGGCCGACGGGGTTCCTCTCAGCTGACGGGCAGCGTTTCTGGAAGCAGCGTATCGTTCAACGTGCAAATGCAGGGACGCCACACCATCACCCTGGCTTTTACGGGCACTATCGATGGCGACAAAATGAGCGGAACCTTTCAGCCCCAGGGCGGAGGTGGCGGGCATGAGGGACGCAGAGATGGACAGGGGAATCATTTCTGGACCGCGGTGCGCCAACAGGGCAACTCCGGCCGGCAGAGTGAGCCAACTCAAAACCAGGATGAAGACGACGAATACGGACTTTGATTCCAGTTTGCTTCTGGGCTACGGGAACGTTCGCCGGACACCATAACACCAAACCCCACACGTGATTATCGGCGACTCCTGGCTCGAACTCGCCGGTAAGGCTGCATGCTCCAAAGCTGAGGTGACGGAGAGAAATTTCACCGCCAAACGAAACACTCGGTTTGTAGAAGCTTCCTTCTTGTTCACAATTAACCTTCTAGATTAATTTTTCCCACTGCACTCTACTACAAAGACCTGGGCAAGAGCCCGGTCGTATTGACACCCCGCCCGGAGAGGAGGAAAATGAGGCCGCCCGCCTTAAGGAGGACTGTATGCAACGTCCCCGGATTCTCTCCCAGCTTTCCGAACCACTTCATCACCGACTCAACGCATACGCTCTCGCAGCCAGCGCAGCGGGAGTGGGAGTGCTCGCCCTGGCACAACCC
>Ga0207141_10247_pt1 | contig 12676 bp, 8 predicted proteins | sample Alteio_BWMinHeat_5_FD_153553 | JGI IMG/M metagenome (GOLD analysis project Ga0207141, IMG submission 153553) | Enriched cells from forest soil in Barre Woods Harvard Forest LTER site, Petersham, Massachusetts, United States -... | ecosystem: Environmental > Terrestrial > Soil > Temperate forest >... | reverse complement strand
GTGGGGCCGTTGTGCTTAAAGAACAAAAAGCTTCTGGCTGTGACCGCGATGATGAAGGGCATGTTTCGGAATGATCGACGGCCAAAACCAGCCTCCAGTGCGGCTTCTTGTCACCAGACCTGTGAGGTCCGTCATTCAGTTTTTGCTTGACACGGCCGCAGTCGAAGCGTATTAGCAGGTGCCGTAAGTGTTTTCTAACGCGTTTGTCGACGCACCGTTTTATCTCGCTTCCCGAAGAGCTACCGGCATGCTGGGCCGCACACCCCTCAGGCGAGTGTCGGAAATCGCATAAATCAAACAGGAGGACACCGATCATGATCAACAGACTGCATGTCATGACGTTCACCGTCGTGCTTGTGTTCGCAGCTCTGGCACAGTCGCAGACTTTCACCCCACTCTACAATTTCACCGGGGGGGCGGACGGCGGATATCCCTACGCCCCTGTGCTCCGTGACAAGGCGGGTGACCTCTACAGTACTACGTATCAAGGCGGTGCTTCCGGCTATGGCACCGTATTTAAGCTCAACACAGCCGACAAGCAGACCGTGCTGTACAGTTTCAAGGGAGGGAGCGACGGGGCGAACTCCGTGGCGGGACTGACCGCTGACCCATCTGGCAACCTGTATGGCACCACCGAGGGCGGCGGGTCTTCGGGTGTGGGAACCGTGTTCCGGCTAAGCAAAAGTGGCAAGGAGAAGGTGTTGTACAGTTTTACGGGAGGCACGGACGGATGCTATCCCACCGGAGGGTTGCTGCGTGATGCAGCGGGTAATTTCTACGGCACTGCTTCGGAGTGCGGCGGCAACGGCAAGTTCGGAACTTTGTTCAAATTGAGTAAGAACGGCCAGTTCACTGTACTGCACACCTTCGCGGGCGGGGAGAAGGACGGTGCTTATCCAATGTTTACAACTGTGCTTATCGACAAGGTGGGCAACATCTATGGCGTAACCGAGGAGGGGGGCGGCGCGAACTCAGGAGTGGTGTATAAGCTCAGTAAAACCGGCAAAATAACCGTCCTCTATGCCTTCGCTGGGGGTACGGACGGCTGTGATGTCTTCGGAATTCCGATCATGGATAAGCAAGGCAATCTCTATGGTACCGCGAATGCGTGCGGTCCCTACCACGTTGGAATAGTGTGGAAGGTGAGCCAGAAGGGCAAGGAGACTGTGCTTCACAACTTCGCGGGCGGATCATCTGATGGGGCGGAGCCTGTCGCTGGCGTGATTATGGACGCGAAAGGCAACTTGTACGGTGATACTTACCAGGGCGGATCGTCCAACCTCGGAACAGTATATAAACTGGACAAGCAAGGCACGCTGACCCTGCTGCACACCTTTGATGGGTCGGACGGATCTTATCTCTACGCAGGTTTGCTCCGGGATGCCGCGGGGAATCTGTACAGCACAACGCTGTACGGCGGCAGCGGTCACGGATGCAATAACAGCTGCGGAACGGTGTGGCAGATCACGAAGTAGTCGAGATGGCAAAGCGCAGCAGCAAGTTTTGCAGATAAGAAAATCCACTCGCCTTTCTTCTGGCGCCAAGCCAGAACCAGACGAGTGGATTGAAATGTTACCGCCCTATTTTGCGACTACTAAAGCTTGCCTATGATCGGCACGAAGGCCAGTGCGGTCAAGGCGCTGGTGGCGATGAGCTGAGCATAACCGCCTAGCGCAATTTGCCGAAGGAGCGTAAACTTTGGCTACGTTCTTGGGGTAGTGGGGTAGCTACATGAAGTGGCGAATGATTTCGGCCTTGTCAGCCCTTTTGGTCGCTGCAGCGGTGGCGAGCAACCTGCCATGGCATGACTCCTGGCCGCAGTGGGCGCAAAACTCCCAGCATACCGGTTTCATCCAGATCGCCGGCCAAAGCCCGAACCACAAATTGGCTGAGATTCGTTACGACCCCTTCGTGCCGTTGGAAAAAGCAGACTGGTTCGGCGCGCTGGCGGTCCACTATCAAGTTCCGCTGATCGAAGGCAACAGCGTCTACATGGAATTCAAGACAGGAAAATGGATAGCCTGTCATCCGCCGACGGCGTGGACTCACGGTGCGCATTGTGGTCCCAATGCCTGGGAGTCGCAGATCTGGAATGAGAAGCGAATGGACTGGGAAAACGGAAAACTGGTCGAGGTGTGGAATTTCAAGACCGACTGGAAGCCGGAGCCCAACGCCTCTCCCGGCGGTGCGCTGGGCGGGTGGGAACCGGTTTTCCATGCCGTGTTGACACGCGACTTTCTGTACGTTCCAGGATTCGGCGGCACCATCTGGAAGCTTGACAAGACGAACGGCAAAGCGCTCTCACAGATCAATCCTTTTGGCGCGACGATTGAGCGCCATACGTTCGTGTCCGGCCCGCTTGCAGCCGATGCTCATGGCAATGTCTACTACAATGCTGTAAAACTCGACGCCTCGCAACCTTGGCGCTCCGATGTGCGATCAGCCTGGCTGGTAAAGGTGTCGCCGGACGACACGGCTGTGGTAGCGACATTTGCTGACTTGGTTCCGGGAGCGCCGAAAGGAACGTCGCACCACTGCCCCTCAACTTTTTTCGATCCAAAAACCCTTCCCTGGCCACCCAGCAGACACTCGAAACCGCAGACGACGCTCTGCGGGTCGCAGCGGCCACCTATCAACGTTGCGCCGGCTATCGCCCCTGATGGAACCATCTACACCTTCAGCGTGGCGCATTTCGACTTCATGGTGTCTTACCTGGTGGCGGTGAATCCAGATCTCACTCCCAAATGGCAAGCCTCGCTGCAGAAGCGCTTGCGTGACGGCTGTGGCTTCTTGGTTCCAATCGCCAAACACCCGCGGCAACCCGATGCCTGCCGCAAAGGCGCAAACCTGGGAGTCGATCCAAATACCAATGAATGGGGTTCTGGGTTGTTTTACGATTTCACTTCTTCGACTCCGACCATATTGCCTGACGGAAGCATATTGGTGGATGCAGAAACCGATTACAATGCACAGCGCGGCCACATGATGAAGTTTGGTCCCGGCGGCAAGTTTCTCGCCACCTACGATTTCGGCTACGATGAGACCCCTGCGGTTTACCCCCATGACGGCACGTATTCGATCGTAATCAAAGACAATCATTACCCTGGTCCGCTCTACTGCTACTTCAACAATCCCGCCTGCAAGAACCTGCCGCCCGGTCCGTATGACGTCACGCAGCTGAATGCGGATCTCAAACCGGAATGGAAATTCGCAAACACCACCATCGACAAGAAACATCCCACTGGCTACGAGTGGTGCGTCAACGCGCCTGCGTTCGACAAGAATGGCGTGGTATATGCGAACAGTGAGGATGGGAATCTGTACGTGCTAAACCAGGGCGGCACAGTGAAGGGGAAGATCTTCCTCAAGCGGGCTATTGGTGCGGCCTACACTCCACTGTCGCTCGGACCCGATGGCCGGATCTACACTCAGAATGACGGTGTACTTCTCGTCGTTGGTCAATAACGCTGTGGGTGTTTTGACGTCCACCCTCAGTGACAAGAGCTCAAATCTCGATTTCATTCGGGGCTTCGGAATATTCTTGGCAATCACGCCTTGGCAGCATCAGCCCCCGGAGTTCCTGCGCGGCCAGCGAAACTGAGATGGCCAGCGCGACGAATAACGCCATTGTAATAATGCACATCAGTTTTGCGGATTTCACACTCCCTCGCAGTTCCTCAGCTTGTGGCACGAGTAAATTGCTAAAGTGGGTCGGGCCAGCCTGTGTTCCGCCATGTCTCGATACCAAGACTAGAGGCTCACGCAGCAAAGCCAGAAGGATGTGTTCAGCCGCGAGCCTGAAAGCGAAATCTTTCACACTCCGCTGATCATTGGATGGTGTATGATCAGGCGCCGTTTGTTGAATGAAACTCGCTCCTCCGCGGCATTCCCCCGAACGCTTCTTTCATCGCTTTCGGAGTCGTGCTCAGCCTTTGTTCCAGCAGCACTTCCCCCGCTTCATTCAGAACACAATACCCAACTCGATCGATCCCCCAGGTCCAACCCAATCGTCAGTTTCTGCTCGGGAAAATTCTTGCTCTGCTTTGCCCCTACGGCGCTAATCTTCTTCATTGCCGGTCTCCTTTATCTCTTGCGCTTCGAGCGCGTCGATAACTTGGGAGCCTATCGCATCCCGCCGGAGACCGGCATTCTCATCCCACCTGCTAACGTAAATTGACTCTCCAATCGGGGGATTCTTGAGTAAATGGCCTTGTCTTGGGCCCAAGCCAAGCAACTCCTCAGCCACAATCGCCATCTGAGGTCGCGCCCCGAGGGGTTCCGTTCCTCGCCTCGCCTGGCAACTATGAGTTCAATCTAGAAGGGACCGCCGAACGCTCGGTTCAAGAGGAAATAAGCTATGACAGACAATATCAGCAAGGTCGTTTGGCTGATCGTCGCCTCGTGCGCAGCATTCGCCACTACCGCTCAACCTCACACCAGCGGCCAAACCGGCAAATCGGTGGCATATGTTTACGTGAACGTTACGGAGGGCAATACAGCCGAAATTTACGGTTTTGCCGCGGATTCCAAAGGCGGCCTCAGTAGTATCCCAGGGTCGCCGTTCCCCGGATTCGCGGATGTCGGGTACTGGGCGGGGAAGAACGGCTACTTGTTTGCCACCGATGGCACCACCGATGCCACATACATCGATTCGTATTCCGTTTCGTCCATTGGCGTGCCCACCAAGGTCGCCAAGATCAAGGTTGCAGGCCAGAACGTCAGGGTATGCTGCCTGTTCCTCGATCGCACTGCAGAAGACTTGTATGACTACGAGGTGGACTATGGCGGCAACAACTACTACCGGTCCTTCCGCATTGATAGGTCCACGGGCAGGCTCACTTACCTCGGGGGCTTAAATGTGGGGTATAGCAGTGGGCCCGGGGGCAAGATGAGCTTTGCCGGGGACAATCTCTATGCGTATCAGGCCCTTAACTCCTGCTTGTACTGGTCTTGCGACTGGGGCGTCTTGGGAGCTCGCCGCAACAGCAAGGGAAAGCTGATCGGTTCGAGCGCGGGGAGCAACCCGCCGACAGCTAAGGACGGGGATTACTACCTGGCCGACTACGCCGGCGCGGATTCCACCCATCACGTAGCCATCGCTGTGCAGGCGGTCAGCCAAATCTACCCATTCGGCAATGACGGCCTGCCGCAGCTTGCCACCTATACGGTTCACAGCGACGGCAGTCTGACCACCGACAGCGCCTATTGGAACATGCCCACGACCGCCAATCAGGGGTATTGGGGGCCCTACGATGTTGAGATTTCACCCTCCGGCAAGCTTCTGGCGGTTGCTGGAACCGCCGGTTTGGAAGTATTTCATTTCAACCGCAGCAAACCGATTACGCCCTACACCGGCCTGCTCGAGAACGATCAGATCGATCAGTGTCTTTGGGACAACGACAATCACTTGTACGCCATCAGCTCGAAATCCAACAGGCTGTTCGTGTTCACCGTTACTCCGACAGGCTACTATCAGGCGCCCGGTTCGCCTTACGTGATAGGCCCGGTGACGGGGACGCAGGTGATTGTTCTACCCATGACGTCACAATAATTTGCAACTCTCAGCAAGCGCCTTGTCATGGAACAATTCGCAATTCGAGCGAAGGAGGTTTTCATCGTGACCAACAGAGTCTATGTAATCATCCTGGTCGTGCTCGCGTTGGCGGCTCTCGCGCAAGCGCAAACCTTCACCGTGCTTTACAACTTTACCGGCGGCTCGGACGGGGGCAATTCCGCGGCGGGCGTCATCCAGGACCCAGCCGGCGACCTCTATGGAACTACCTCCCTCGGCGGCGATCCGAACTGCGGTCCCGCGGGGTGGGGCTGCGGGGTGGTGTTCAAGCTGGACACCGCCGGAACCGAAACCCCGCTCCACACCTTCTGGGGATCGGACGGGACGAATCCCGTCGCACCAGTGGTTCGAGACAGGGCTGGCAATATCTATGGAACCACCTCCCATGGAGGCTCCAGCGGCTATGGCACCATCTTCAAGATTGACACCGCTGGCACCGAAACGGTGCTGTACAGCTTTACCGGCGGCCCGGACGGCTGCTATCCATACCAAGGCGTGGTCGTGGACAAATCCGGTTCCTTGTTCCTCACTACCCCGGAGTGCGGCTCATACGGCTATGGGACGATATTCAAGATTGACAGCGCGGGGAGATTTAGCCTTCTCCACAGCTTCACCGGGGGATCGTCAGACGGTGCGTACCCGTGGTATGGGCATCTGACGATGGACTGGGCTGGCACCCTCTATGGCCTAACCTCAGGGGGCGGCGCTTACGGTAACGGTGTCCTGTACGAGCTAAGCAAGAAGGGAAAGCTGACCGTGTTACACAGCTTTGTCGGCGGCTCGTCGGACGGCTGCGCCCCGAACGGATCGGTGGTCGAGGACAAGGCTGGAAACTTCTATGGAACCACCAGTTACTGCGGTTCCAGCAACTACGGCACTATATGGAAGGTGAATAAGAAAGGCACCGCGACCATCTTGCACAACTTTGCCGGGGGCTCGTCGGATGGCTGCAATCCGCCGGCGGGTGTGACTCGGGACTCGAAGGGCAATCTGTATGGGGTCACCTATGGGTGCGGCGCTAAAAACGCTGGAGCGTTGTACGAGTTCAGCGCGAAGGGCACGTTCACTCTGCTGTACAGTTTTGGCAGCAACTCAGACGACTACGGCTTCGAGCCTATCGGCGAGGTGCTGCGGACCGCCAAGGGCACGCTGGTCGGCACGACATTAGCTCCAAGTCCTCCGTGCTGCGAGGGCACCTTCGGGACGGTCTGGAAGTACGTACCATAGGCCACTGCCGTTGGTTCGGGAAGGTCAAAGCGGCCTGCATTCAAGAGCAACAACAAGCGCCCGCTTTCCTGCCCCACTGTTGTAACATCGCGATTGCACTTATTGACCCGCCCCGCCGTTTCTCAAAACGTGTAATCGCCTGTGGGTGTTGAAAAAGTCACGTCGATTAGCAGGATGAGATTTTGCAGAAGCATGTTAGAAGAAAGTGATCTTGCCCATGCTCTGGTGCATTCTCATTCTCGGAGGCCTGCTGATCATGATGGGACAACACGACCGTACCGAAGCGCTGTTCTATTACTTCCGCCTGGAAGATCAAGTTCCCGAGACCACCTGCTGCGGCTCATCGAAAAACACATCAGCTTTGCCTTTGTGCGCGAGCGATTGAAAGACAGCTACAGCGAAACCGGTCGACCGTCGATTGATCCCGAGCTTCTGCTGCGCATCCTGTTGATCGGCTACTTGTATGGCATCACCAGTGAGCGGAAGCTGGTGGAGGAACTGCGCATGCACCGGGCATGGCGCTGGTTCACCGGACTGGGCTTCGATCAAGAGATACCGCATCATTCCACGTTCTCGAAAAACCGGCAGGGGCGGTTTCAGGAATCGAAGCTGTTTGAGCAGTTGTTCGAGCAGATCGTGCGGCAGTGTGTGGATGTGGGACTGGTGCAAGGGACGCATTTATCAGTAGCCGGCAGCTTCATCGAAGCGAATGCGGCCAAGGAGAGCCGCATCCCGCGCGAGCGACTCGGGGAAGCGGCCCAAGTTCATCACACCGTGCCTCGGTATCTGCAGGAAGTGGAAGAGCAGAATCCGGTGGAGGAGCCGGTGCGTGAACAGGACCAGGTTTCGACCACCGACCCGGATTCCACCTACGCCACCAAGGGTGGCACACCGGCGCGGCTGGGATACTACGACAACTATCTGGTGGATAATCACAGTTCAACCCGTGAGCCTTGCAATGGCAAGTAGTCGTTTGTTCCAAAAACTCCGAGAATCTCGGGTCGCCAAGCACCTCAATTTAAACCCGCGAAAATCCGGGTTCTTGTTTCTGGAATGCCGAGTGCAATCTTTTAACGTTGACTCCTCAACAATTCGGACGGATAATCAGTCACCGCTTCGAGGAGGACCCCATGAAGCGATCCCGGCACTTCAGCCAGACACCGGTACATCTTCCGGTCTCGGTTCACCATCAACTCAGTGCTTATGCGCTTGCCATCGGCGCAGCCGGTGCGGCGATTGCCGCGGTCACGCCAGCCGAGGCAAAGATCATCTACACACCGACTCATCACACGCTGACCAACGGCACCCTCCCTATCCCGGTCGACGGCACGCACGATTTCACCCTGAGCGACACGTTCCACATCAGCACCGGCTCCTGGAGCACTCAGCTTCTCGATATCAACGTGACAGCACGCGCGTCTGTGGTTGGGAGCAAGGGGGCGGCAGCACTGAAGAAAGGAGCCGCGATCGGGCCTGCGGACAAGTTTCAGACGGGCAAGATACTGATGGCAGGAGGATTCTGCGAAACTCAGATTTCTTCCAGCCAGGTGTTCGGGGCTTTTGCCAACACCACGCAGCGTTATTTGGGCTTGAAGTTCAAATTGAACGGCAAGGTTCACTATGGATGGGCCCGGTTTTCGAGCGTGAAGGCCTCCGCCTGTAACGGCGGGCCTGCGGTTTCCGCCACGCTGACCGGTTACGCCTACGAAACCATCCCCAACAAACCAATCATCGCTGGCAAGACTCACGGCGGAAATGAAGTCACACTCGGACACCTAGCGACCGGAGCCTCGGCAATTCCGGCTGGGCGAGTGAAACCGACAGCAGCGACCACTCATTAGCTCTCAGTGACTCTTTGCTGCAAGACCAGACGCAAAGGTGTTCGGTTTCTTCGTTTCGGTCTTTGTTGCTTCCTGGTGTTCGTGAAAATCGCCGTCCCATTCATCGCATCCCGCCGGAGACCGGACTTCTCATCCCATCTGTTTGCGGAAGTTGACCGACCTTTCGCACGCTCATCACGGAATACCCTTGCCCACCGGAGGTATACTTCTGGCGTTCGTCGGGGGATGTCTGAAACCGTCTTCGCGGCCGCCAAGAACGCCTCCCAGACTTTCCGATTCGCTCCACAAACGACTCAATGCATGCGCCTAGACGAATACTGACACATCTGCAAAACTCGAGCGCACGGATCATCAGCCGCGGGCTCTTCATTTTGCCCCACGGCCCTGCTGTTAGCGTGCGCAGGCGCAGGAGCCAATTGCCGACTTCTGCGCCTGCAGCCGCCCGGCACAAAGGTTATTCGCATTCGTGCTCGGCGGAATCGGCCTCATGTGCTAACTCGGTGAGGAATTGGGAGAACTCTTTGCTTTGGCCGATGAAAAGACCGTCACCCGTGAGCGCCTTGAGAGCTCCCATAGCGGCACCCTTCGTCTCCGTGGGACGAATTATCGAACACGCCGGGAATTGCCGGCTGAGGAACACGGTAGGTTCGGGCATGATCAGGTTGGTCTGAAAATCCTCGCCACCAAAAGGCGGAGAGTTCAGATCAGGGAACGTTACCAGCACGCCTGTGACGGGATCGACAACATTTTTCAAGATGAACGCGTTTCCCGCCTTGTCATGCCAGGTTTGAAAGTGGCAAATTTCAGTCCCGCCGATAGAGAGCAGGATACGTAATACCTCGACATTACTGACCCTTTGCGCCAATTCGGGATAGAGGCTGGTGCCGCCTTGCTCAATGAAAGCAAAGTGGAAGCCCGCAGTATTGGCAACTGCTTTCAGAAACGTCGTATGGCTCACATCCGAATCGGTTCTGGGAATTGCGGTGTGCTGGTTGACCGCCAAAGTGGCGATTGCTGGACGGAACTTGTCTCCAAAGTCGGGATTTTTGGTACGGCTGCGGTAGCGAGTCCACCAGGTCGTGTCCACCGTGAGTTGCGTCAGGTTAGTGAGTCGGCCGAAGTCTTTGTTCGAGCCGGTGGCCTGACTACTGGGTAGAGTGCGAAACTTATCCAAGTTGATCGTATCCGCGCCCTTCGAAGCCAGATAGGCATTGATGAAGGCTTCGTGGGTCAACTCATCTTCGGTGTTGTCGTGGATATACTGCGGCATGTCGGCATCGAGGTGTTGCAAGTCTTTCGTGTATTGCGGATTACCTCCGGTCGGCTGCGAAGGATAGCCGGGAATCAGCTTGCTGGCTAGAGTGGAGACTTCATTGTCCTGCGCGCCTCCGAGCTCCTGATACTGCAGCCAGAGATCACTTTCGATGATTTCGGCTGCGGCCAGAAAACGCAGAATGGCGGCGTCACCCTTGCTTATTCCACTGCCGCTTTGTTGACCAAACGCGGACGTTGAATCCCCTAGTATTCCGGCACCCACCGTCACTGCTGCACCTGCGACCATGCTATTCCGCAGGAATGCTCGTCGGTTGACGCCGCTTTTCTCGGGTACTTTAAGTTTCTCGGTTACAGTCGGATCTTCGGATGAAGGCAATAGAGGCGAGGTTCGATTTGTCATGTTCTACTCCTTTTATTGGTAGTGGTCTCTGTGAGTTTTCATTGGTATGCGGAAACATCCCTCCGTGACAGTTTCGTGTCGGTGTTAGGTTTTAGCGGAGTGGATGCACCCGCCCATTATTTGTTTCGGCGCATCGAGAGTTGTCAACTTTTTGTCAAGGCCGTGTAAAAGACTGATTTCGCCATTTTGCACGCTCATAGACAACCGCACTGTCGCATCGAGGGTGGGCCGGCCTAGGTCCTCGCGAGTTGATCCCTACCACAATCATCGCTGGGGCCTGCAGCCCTTTCCACCGGAGGCTTCAGCGGCTTTGTTGCCTCCACCGCCGCTCCGATTGCCACCGGGGTGGAACGATCCAGTTCCCGGGCGAGCCTTTCATCCCGCTGTGGACCAGCGCCTTTCGCGGGGCACTGTAATCTGAAAAAGTCCTAGCACGAAATTAGCAAAATAGAATTGCGCTAGGATGCCCTATAAGCGACGTCCTCGATTTTGGTGGACACTTTCTATTTCTCCGCCTTCTATTTCTCCGCCGGGACCTTTTTCAAAAAAGGGGTTTTTCAACAGCCACGAATCGTTACACTCATCGATCCTTTGAAGGGGTGTTGAGTGGGTCCCCGAGAAAAGAAGAAACGTGCCCAGATGCTGGCGCGAGCCCTTCGCAAGCTCGGCTACAAGGTCACCATCGGACCCACAAACCAAGTTGCGGGCACGGTTGCTGCCCAGATCTAGGGGAGGATTTTCGACGGAGTGTAACCTGTTGTTCTTCTCACGCGTCCGCCTTCTGTTTTTTTTGTTGACAATCTCAGGGCCCGAGCATAGTGTTCAGCCAATAAGTGGGGCTTCAATGTCTGCTCGAGTTCTGGCAGCTTCTCTGTTTGCACTGATCGCAGTTGCTGCGGTGTCGACCCTGCCGAAGATCGACCTCTCTGAAACACCATACGACGAGACCGACGCCCCGACTGTTCAAGCGATTGTCGTGACCAAAGCTGCTTCATCGAAATGCATTCCATCTGGGGCAGTAGCTTCGCCAATACGTTTTGAGAAAACGTGCAATGCTCAGGCACGCATAATTTTTCCGTACACAAATCAGTCGAGCGACTCACGCCAGTTCCGAGAGTCCCTCAGTACCCTCCGCTGTTAATCGGTATCAATCTCCCCGCCTCTCCGAACAGCGGTTTCTGCCGGTCGCGGATGCAGCACTCCTTTGAGGCGAATGACCCGAATTCCCGGGAAACGTATTTCCGTCACACAAGTCTGTCTTTCGGAGGTCGAACATGAAACACATCAGCATTGTAGTTTTGATTTTATGTGCGTGCGTCGTGCGCGTAGCGTGGGGCCAGCCGCTAAAGTGTAAGGTCTACACCCCGTGGGGCCAGTTCCACAGGCACAACATGCAGCGCTGGAACCCATGTGAAAAGGTGCTTAAAGTCAACAACGTTGGGAACCTCGGCTTGAAGTGGAGCTACGCCACCGGTGACCGTGTGCAGTCCTCGCCCGCTGTAGTGAATGGGGTGGTTTATTTCGGCTCGGAAGACCACAACGTCTACGCTTTGAAAGCCCGCACCGGCGCCAAGCTGTGGAGCTACACCACCGGCGACGTTGTGGAATCCTCGCCCGCCGTGGCCAATGGAGTGGCTTATGTCGGCTCATTCGACGGCAACGTGTACGCACTCAACGCCAAGACCGGCGCCAAGCTGTGGGGCTTCGCCACCGGCAGCGGTGTGTATTCCTCGCCCGCTATAGTGAATGGGGTGGCTTATGTCGGATCGCAAGACGGCGTCGTGTACGCGCTCAACGCCAAGACCGGCGCCAAGCTGTGGGGCTTCGCCACCGGTGGCGGCGTGTTTGGTTCGTCGCCCGCCGTAGCCAATGGGGTGGTGTATGTCGGTTCCGACGACGCCAATGTGTACGCACTCAACGCCAGCACCGGCGCCAAGCTGTGGAGCTACACCACCGGCGGTGCTGTGTATTCCTCGCCCGCGGTGGCCAATGGAGTGGCTTATGTCGGCTCCGACGATGGCAACTTGTACGCGCTCAAGGCCAGCACCGGCGCCCAGCTGTGGAGCTACTACTTTGGTGGAGTCCATCCACAGTTTTCCTCGCCCGCCGTGGCGAATGGGGTGGTCTACGTCGGATCGGGCGACAACAATGTCTACGCGCTGAATGCCCGCACCGGCGTCAAACTTTGGAGCTACGATACTGGCAACGAGGTAGGTGACTCGCCCGCCGTAGCGAATGGCGTGGTTTATGTCGCCACCTACAATTGGTATGTCTACGCGCTGAATGCCCGCACCGGCGTCCAGCTGTGGAGCTACTTCCTCGACGGGGGCGCCGTGAGTTCCTCTCCCGCAGTAGCGAACG
>Ga0207141_10268_pt1 | contig 12731 bp, 11 predicted proteins | sample Alteio_BWMinHeat_5_FD_153553 | JGI IMG/M metagenome (GOLD analysis project Ga0207141, IMG submission 153553) | Enriched cells from forest soil in Barre Woods Harvard Forest LTER site, Petersham, Massachusetts, United States -... | ecosystem: Environmental > Terrestrial > Soil > Temperate forest >... | reverse complement strand
GCGACGCCTCCTACAAAGAACTGCGAGAGCTTCAGGACAGTGCAACGGTCTTCAACATGACCTGTTACGTCGCCTTATTAGGCCGCCCGATTGACCTTGCCCAGCCGTTTGATCGCCTGCTCCAGCGGGCGTTGACCGTCGCAATAATCCTTCCAGGCCGTAGACTTCGCCAGCAGCCCGGGCACGGTGCGGAGGGTGAAGCGCTTCGGGTCGAGATCGGCTTTGACCTGCGTCCAGGTGAGAGGCATCGACACAGTCGCGCCGGGCCGCGCGCGGGGAGAGAGCGGCGCCACTGCCGTCGACATTCGATCATTGCGCAGATAGTCGAGGAAGATGCGACCATTCCGCAGGTTCTTGGTCATCTTGATCAAATAGAGGTCTGGATTGTCGCGCGCCATCTGCAGGCAGACATCATGCGCAAAGCCCTTCGCCTCCGCCCAGGACAGCTTGTTTCGCTTGGCGACCGCCAGCGGCGTGACGACGTGCAGTCCCTTTCCGCCGGTCGTCTTGCAGAAGCTGATGAGCCCGAAATCATCGAGGCGGGCGCGTATTTCTCGTGCGGCTTCAACGACGGCCGAGAACGGGACGTCGGGGCCGGGATCCAAGTCAAAGACCAGGCGACCTGGCACCTCCGGCTGTTGAGGCTCGCAATTCCAGGGATGCAGTTCGAGAGCGCCGACTTGTGCGACAGCGGCAAGGCCTTCAACACGGTCGATCTGGAGATAGGGCTTCTTATCTCCAAACACCGTCACCAATGCCAACAGGTTGGAGGTCGCCGGCATAGCGTGGCGCTGGAAGAACTGCTCGCCGCCGATCCCATCTGGCGCCCGGATGATCGAACATGGCCGCCCCCTGATATGATCGATCAACCAGGGACCGACAGCTTCGTAATAACGAGCTAGATTCTCCTTCGTAACGGGCTTGCCGTCATCGGCGTTCGGCCAGAGTGGCTTATCCGGGTTCGAGATTAGCACACCCATGACATCGACCTTCCCGCCGCGGCGAGAAGGCTTAGACGATGTCGGCGCAGCGGGCTGCGGCACCGAGGTCTTCGCGGGCAGCGCGGGCTTTTCGGCCTCCACCTCGGCCGCCGGCTTGTCCTCGCGTATGGCTTTAAAGGCTGCCTGACGAACCATACCATCGGAGGTCCAACCGGCAAACTCGATTTCGGCCACGAGTTCGGGCTTGAGCCAGATAACGCCGGCCTCCTTTTTCGGAGCGCCGAGCCCGGTGAAAGGCGACCTCGCCGTCTCGAGCGCCTCCAGCTTGGGCAGCAAGGTCTTGACCTCGGGGATACCGTAACCCGTTCCGACGCGCCCGACATAGACAAAGCTGTCGCCGCGATAGACGCCAACAAGGAGCGACCGGAATTTGCCCTGCGTTGTGGCATAACCGCCGATAACGACCTCATGTCCCGCGCGGCACTTCGACTTCGCCCAGGTGTCCGTCCGGCCGGAAACATAGGATGCATCGCCACGCTTCGACACGATTCCCTCGAGCGACAGCCGACAAGCCGAGCGCAGTACCGCCTCTCCACCGGTCTCGAAATGCTCGACGAAACGAAGACGTGCGTCTTCACTGGCGTGGGACAGGAATTGCTGCAATTGCGTCTTGCGGTCGATCAATGGCAAGGCGCGCAAATCCTCACCGCCTTTGAAAAGTAGGTCGAAGGCGAAATAGGCGAGCTCATCGGTCTTGCCCTCGGAAAGGGCGGCCTGGAGAGCCGCGAAATCCGGAGCGCCGTTTTCGTCCAGAGCGCATATCTCGCCGTCGATGATCGCATCCGGCAGCTTGCGAGCAACTCGCGCGATAGCCGGATATTTGCCCGTCCAATCTACGCCCTTGCGGGTCTTCAAGGTCACCTCGCCGTCGAGCAGGCGCATCTGGATACGGTAGCCGTCGAACTTGATTTCGTGGATCCAACCGGCCGCCGACGGTGGTCGGTCCAGGGTCACACATAGCTGTGGGGCAATAAATTCAGGAAGGTCGACGGCACTGAGAGTACTTGGCTTCTTCTTTCCGCGAGCCTTCGCCTTGCGCTCCTGCGCCGCGAGGCCTGTGCGACTGTCCCAGACCGCATCGGCCTGCACCTTGCTATCCTGCACCATGAAGGGTTTCGGTTTGCCGCCCTTACCGGCTTCGATGGCCTCCATGGTGCGGCCGGACGCGACGGAAGTATCATTCTCCTCTAGGATCGCAGCGCCGTTCGCCTCGACGGCAAATTCATCGCGATGTTTAATGAGGAGCCAGTTGGTGCGTTTGCTCCGTTCCCGGTCGTTGGCCATCCGGACCAGAACGAAGCTACCATGAAGTCGCTCACCGTGGAGGATGAACTTGAAATCGCCCTTCGCCAGCGCCTGCTCGGGGTTATTGCTTCCCTCAGGCTCCCAGTAGCCGCGGTCCCACAGCATGACCGTGCCGCCGCCATATTGGCCCTTTGGAATCGTCCCTTCGAAGTCGCCGTAGTCGAGCGGATGGTCTTCCACCTCGACTGCCAGGCGCTTGTCATGGGGATCGAGCGAGGGACCCCGGGTCACAGCCCAAGATTTGAAGACACCATCGAGTTCGAGCCGCAGATCGTAATGCAGCCGCGTGGCATCATGCTTCTGGATTACGAAACGACGGCGGTTCGATGAGATCACCTCCGCCTCCCCGCTCGGTTCCTGCGTCAGCTTGAAATCGCGTTTCGCCTTGTAGCCGGAGAGCTTTTCCTTCGCCATTGGCGTCCTCGAGGCAGAAACCACATCTTGCTTGAGCTAAGAATGTTAGGGCTAGGATTAAGTTCCCACTGGGACACAGCGAGGGCCGACCGGTTATTGATATGCCTGATGGAGTGGCCTCATTCCACTTCCCGATCCCTCAGCAGCTTCAGTGACGCTTCATCCGTCTTGCCGTCGAACCAACGATCAAGGGATTCGCAGAAGGAATTGCTTGCAACCGATGAAGCCAGAGTGAAGAGGGTCATCGAGGAATGGAATTTCAGGTCGTCTGGAGAGCCGAAGATCTGCTGGATTGGCAGGTCCTTCGTGGACAGCACGGCCTGCGTAGCCAGCTCGAGGCGCGGCCCAAGAACAGGGTGGGCGAGATAGGCACGCGCCTCGCCGAGTGATGCGATGCCATAGAATCGCGCGGTTGGCGAGCGGCCGAGCCCGCGTAGCTGCGGGAAGATAAACCACATCCAGTGGCTTTGCTTGCGGCCCGCGCGCAACTCGGTAAGGGCGGTCTCGAAAGTGGGCGCCTGCGCTGTCACGAACCGCTGTAGATCGAACAGATTGTCTTCCATGCTATTCGCCTTTCGAGGCTGATGGTCGGAGCCGAACAGACCGGGCGGTATCGGAAATCTCGATCCACACTGGCATATGGTCGCTTGCTTTTTCCCAGCTGTGGACGTGGCGATACACAAGGGCTGCGACGAGCGACAGGCCCGGGCAACCGCCCGCGGGATCGACCGTGAGACGTCAGAAAAGTCAACTGGACAGTCAGTGGAACTAGTCTGGCATCAGCAAGTTAAAGCTCCACGAGGCGGCGCAGATCCGTTTCAGTTGAAACGCATGCCGCGCTTCCAACGAATATTCGCTGTTTCGCGAGAGATAATTTAGAGGAGCCGATGAGATGCGCACACTTAGGTCCCTAGTGGGCATGTGTATCCTTCTAACTTCGTTCAGTTTGCCGGCATTCGCGCAGGGCGCACCACAGACTGTCACCTTGATGAAGATTGATCCTTCGACCTTAGCCACGGGGTATAGGACGTCAAAAGTAGTGGGAAGCACGATTGTGAACGAAGCTAACGAGACCGTCGGAAAGATTGACGATCTTATCGTTACGCCGACGGAGAAGGTGCCTTTTGCGGTACTTTCCGTCGGTGGATTTTTGGGCATTGGCACGAAGTATGTCGTGGTTACTTTCAGTTCACTGCAGGTAAAAGACAAGAAAATGGTGCTGCCGGGCGCTACAAAAGACTCCTTAGCGGCTCTTCCTGAATTTAAGTACAACACGAGCGATTGAATAATTGATTTGCCGATAACGGGTGCATCGGGCTACTGCAGGCTCGAGCGGCTTTGAGGCATAAGCTCGATCTGCGAACGGAAGTCAGACGTGTCCTCGGCGGGCGCGCTCGCTAGTCATAGGAGCATTTTGCTAGGGCTGATCGCGCGCCCAACCGCGATAACATGAGTCAAGCCAGAGGCGGTATGCCTATACGCCGGGATGCTCGTTGTGTGATTCCGTCCGATTCTACTCCGACCGTCGGCGATCCCATTATATAACTCTAGCCGAACACGGTGCTTGCGCTCGGCATGGCCTTTCACGATCTTGCTACCAATGCAGCCAAATATGGCGCTCTTTCCGGCAGGAACCAGGCATGTGGTAGTCGCGTGGCATAGGCGGGCCGCGCAAACCGGTGCGAGACTTCGTTTGGTCTGGGCCGAACTCAGCACGCCACGGCCTGTACAAAATCATAGCCGCAAGGGCAGTGGAATTCTTGATTTCAACGTAGCCGGCGAGGCCGTCTATCCTGTCGCCCGCGAGCTAAAGCGGCGTCATATCCCCTTTGTTTTCTCAAACGGCTAGGGTGTCGGCAGCCTTGCGGCCGAGTATCGAGACCAGCCCACATAGTCAAAACCTCCCAAGAGAAAGAGCTGGCTCAAACCCCTAAAGCGAGGTCGCCGGTTAATCCGAAGTAGGGGCCACACCACAGGAATTTCGGTCTGTTGCGCATGTCGGCCGCCTGCGGCCCTGAGCTGCGGCACCGTGAGGTGCAACGTCAGATAGGTCCCTCGCAGATTGACGGCGATCGTGCGACCCCATTCGTCGGACTTAAGGTCGTCGATCGGGATCCATACGCCTTTGATGACCGCATCCGCCAATACGACATCGATCAGGCCCCAGCTTGCGCCGCTCGCTCGATCGCCGCGCGCATTTGCATTTCATCGACGAGATCGGCGATCACATCTAGCACTTCCCCACCTTGTCTGAGGATTTCGTTTCGGTTTTCTCGATTATTCTCTTTGCAATGCCCAAGCATGGCGACCTCGGCCATGTTGGCCGCCAGAAGCACTGCTGTAGCCTTGTCGATCCCCGAGTCGGCTCTAGTAACCATGGTAACGCTGCCAATTAAGTCTATGAATTGTTAGCTACGAAGTAGCCTTTAAAAATATATAATTCAGACAAAAACGTTTATTATCGCGTTATTCTTAGATTTAGAAGGAGTTTCATTTACCCACGATTGATAGATCAAAACGCGGTCAGATTTAAGCGCGGAACAAATACCTAACTGAGCGGTTTATTTTGGGAATTTGACGTCGGATCGACATCCTGCGTGCGAGGCAAAGGCACCGATGCATTATTCGTGGGGCATTCACACGGACGAGGGGACAACCAGGTTTCGGATTTGGGCGCCGGCGCAAGCTATGATGACGCTCCGCCTGGATAGCGCCGACTTGGTCATGACGGCGATGTCGGAAGGCTGGTTCGAGGCTATCTCGCCAGACGCCAGGCCGGGAAGCCATTACGAATTTGTTCTCGCCGATGGCACAACCGTTCCCGACCCCGCCGCCCGGGCACAGGTCGGGGACGTGCATGGAGCCTCCCTGGTGACGGATCCGAACGCCTATCGCTGGCTGGATGCGCATTGGCGGGGAAGACCCTGGCGGGAGGCAGTTATCTATGAAGTCCATATCGGCACCTTCACACCGCAGGGTACCTTTGCCGCTGCGATTGAACATTTGTCGAATCTCGCCATAATCGGCATCACGGCTATCGAGCTCATGCCGGTCGCCCAATTCGGGGGTGAAAGAGGGTGGGGTTATGACGGCGTTCTACTGTACGCCCCGCACAGAGCTTACGGCACGCCGGACGACATGAAGGCCTTTATCGATGTTGCCCACCACTATGGCATCATGGTGCTCCTCGACGTCGTCTACAATCACTTCGGTCCTGAGGGAAACTATCTGCCCCTGTATGCCCCGCAATTCTTCAATGCTGCAGAAGACTCGCCCTGGGGTCCTTCCCTTGCCTTTGAGCAGCCGGCCGTCAGGCAATTCGTCATCGACAACGTTCTCTACTGGCTGGATGAGTTTCACCTGGACGGCCTGCGTTTTGATGCCATTCACGGCATAAGGGACGAGACTTCCGAATTGCATATCCTGGAGGAGATCGCCCACGCGTCGCGGCGGAACTTTGCTGACCGGGAAGTTCATCTGGTGACCGAGGATAGCCGCAACATTACCTATCTTCATGAGCGCGATAGCAACGGCGGGACGCCTCTCTATACCGCGGAATGGAATGACGACTACCACCACGTGTTGCAGGTAATCGCCGCCGGTGAAACGCGGGGACATTATACGCCCTTCGCCGACGCGCCCTACGAGAAGCTCGCAAAGGCACTTGCGTTCGGATTCGTCGTGCCGGCAGATGAAGGGCGCGCGTCATCGAAGGAGAAGCATGCAACAAGCGGGCACCTACCGCCGATTGCCTTTGTCGATTTCATCCAGAACCACGATCAGGTCGGCAATCGCGCTTTTGGCGACCGGCTCGTCACGATGATCGAGCCGTCGGCGGCACGGATGCTAACGGCATTGCTGTTGCTGTCCCCCCATATTCCACTTCTGTTCATGGGCGACGACTATGGCGAAACGCGCCCCTTCCTGTTCTTTTGCGATTACTCAGGATCCTTGGCGGAGGATGTTCGCCGGGGCCGTCAGCAGGAAACCGGCAATTTTGGCGGCTTCAGCCAAGAGGAGCAGGACTCCTCCAATGTCCCAGATCCTAACTCTCCAGCAACCTTCGAAAGATCAAAGCTAGGCAGGGCAAAAGCGGCCACGCCGGCAGGACTTGAGACACGGGACTTCTTACAGCAACTGCTAGCCATTCGTCGCAACCACATCATCCCAATGCTAGGTGAAGCGGCCGGCCATAGTGGCCGCGTGCTGGCCTCGTCCAATGAGGTGGTGGCCGTGGAGTGGAGGCTTGGATCCAAGCGCCTCTCCATTACAGCGAATTTTTCTGCAGGCCCTCTGCTGATACCGCAGGACCCTGGACAAATCGTCTTTGCCTCCACGGCCCAACAAACTGCCCAAGGCGCCGCCTTGGCGGGGCACTCCCTCCTCGTAAGTCTTTATGAGGAAACAGGGGGGCATGTTTCTTAAGCATTAGACGGGTGGAAATTCAACGAAGCGGAGGGCCGAGGAGACGGGTCACGCGTCATGGGCGAAATTACCTTTGCCTTCGCGTCTTTCGGTGGACATGGCGTCTTCCCCCCTTGGTCGCTGGTATTTGCGCAAATGGCCCTAACCGCCCCTTTGCTAATGAAGATGACACGTTTGGGCGGGACAAGTGCTCTACTACCATTTCGTTGGTCAAGGCGCCATACCGGAAAAACCGTTCTTGTTCCCTATGTCGCAGCGTCTGGTTGGCGCACGCCGTATCTGTTGGGGAAACGGCCTGGGGTGAGAATCGATTCCAAAAAATGCAACAGGTACCCCAAGAGCATTGCCGAAAGCGTCGCCTGTGGCCGCGGTATCTTTTGCACTGCAAAAATAATATGCTGCAGCGCAGAAACTTAGCGCTTGGCTGTGAGTTCACTCTGAAATCAGCGCCGTTCGGGGGCTGACTGGCTCAGGAGGCTGAATGAGAAATCTGTCCGATACGATCAATCGCTTGTCATCACTGCGCGCGATAAGATCTGGCATTGGAAGCCGCGTGCCGGGCCCATCGGCGCGTTTGTCGCCCCTTGAGAATTTCGGTTCAAACCCCGGAATGCTTGGCGCCAAGGTCCATGTCCCTACCAAGCTGAAAGCAAATGCGCCGCTCGTGGTTGTACTTCACGGCTGTATGCAAACTGCCGAGACCTATGCCGAAGGAGCAGGCTGGTTGCGTCTGGCTGACGAACATGGATTTGCTCTTCTGTTTCCCCAACAGCAGCGCTCCAACAATCCAAACCTTTGTTTCAACTGGTTTGTGCCCGCACATTGTCAGCGCGATAGCGGCGAGCCGCTCTCCATCCGGCAAATGATAGCAGCCATGGTCGCAAATCATGGCATCGACGAAAAGAGCATCTTCATCACCGGTCTTTCTGCTGGTGGCGCCATGACCTCAGTGATGTTGGCAACATATCCGGAGGTATTTGCAGGTGGCGCGGTCATTGCTGGCCTGCCCTACAATTGCGCTCGCACCATGCCGGAAGCGTTTGATCAGATGCGCGGACATATTCACCTAACTGAGCGCGAACTTCAAAATCGCGTCCGCGACGCGTCGACTCATAGAGGCCCTTGGCCGACAATCTCAGTCTGGCACGGAACGGCGGATCACACTGTTGCAGACTCTAATGCCGACGCCACCGTCGCCCAATGGCGCGGCGTTCATGACGTCGATGCTGCACCCTCCAATGTCACCAATGGCAGGGGATGGACCAGACGCAGATGGAATGGCTCTGCTGGCACAGGTGTGATCGAACAATATCAAATTATTGGAATGGGCCATGGGACTCCCATCACTGCAGGTACAGGAGCTGGCGAAGGTATTCCCGGCCCCTTCGTGCTCGATGTAGGCGTCTCGTCGACACGGATACTTGCCGCATCCTGGAAATTAGGGCCTATCGTCCATCAAACGTCGGTTGAGTTGTCAGACGACGCTGTGGAAGGACGACTATTAGAATTAAAGCCAACGTCGGCATTGCGCGGGGAGCCATCGGCTCCAACTCCTGGGGGGGCCGCCTATCAGCAAATCCTCAGCATCAAGCAAAAAATAGAGAATGCGCTGCACGCGGCTGGCCTGATGCGATAGCTTGGCGCCTATGCAAACCGGTGCGATTGGCAATATCACGCTGCCGACTTATCGCTTTGTGTGCGTTGAGGGTAGGAATCCTAGTGAACCGCGGTACGGCGGGGTACCGCAATAGGGTCGGGCCGAATTCGCTTTGGGAGGTTCTCGATTGATGAGCTTGAAATAGCTGTCCAGGCGCTGCAGGAAGTCATCCGGAGATAGCTCTGAGATCTGTCCAACAGCGCAAGCCGCTGGGTTTTGCCATTTATGACAATCGCTTCGTTGGGAGCGTATTGCTAGCTGTTGCGTTCGTATAAAGGGCTGCCCCCAAGGTCAGGGCAGCCTCAAAAAACTCTCGCACTAACTATGATTGCTGTTTTTTTGACCCGTGAGTTTCAGCAATATGCTTTGCAGCTTCAGATCCGTGTGGTGTCGCGTCGGCCGCGTGCCCTTGTGCAGCTTGCGCGTGGTGGACGCCTTTCTCGTGGTTTTCAGCATCGTGCTGCGTGGCAGCTTCGCGATGGAGCTAGGCAGCGTTTTCGTGTTGGTCGGCGGCGCTAGCATGACGATGAGCGCCCTTGTCCTTGTGTGTTGCCATCCGTTTTCATCCTACCCAGCTCTCACACGAACAACTGTGTTCACGATGAATGGTTTCCTGCTGGTCGAGTGACCACATCTTTTTTCCAAAGATGTGCGTACGGCTCCGCCGAAGGCTGCCTTTTCTAATTGGCCGATCTGAAGGAGGCGCTGGATTCAAGGAGGCTGAAAACGTTCAAGCGGTGCGCGATTGCATACATGGCCATCTTCGATTTGCTTATGGCGGTGCAAGACCAACGCGCACTGGAAGAGGTCTCAGGTTAGACCACTGGCGGAATTCGGCTGGAGCCCTTCACGCGTGACGTTAACTTGGACAGTCATGCCTAGATAGTCGGAACGGGATCCTCGGTACGAGCCCGATAAGGGAATGGCTTGGCGCGGATCTCTGGCCACCGCGACACGGATCAGATCCCGATTTCCGACTATTCCGTTGGTCGGGTCAAACTCAACCCAGCCGGCTCCGGGAAGATAGACCTGGCACCAAGCGTGCGTCGAACCACCGCCGAGATTCGTGGCTTGGTCACGACTGGGAACGTAAAGGTATCCCGTAACGAACCGAGAGGCGAAACCCAGGGCTCGAACGGTCTCCATCATCAGCAAAGCGAAATCCCTGCATGTTCCTTGCTTGGTCTGCAACGTTTCGATCGGCGGCTGCGTGCCATGTTCGGTTCGTCGCCGATAGGAGAAACCTTCGTGGATAGCGTAGCAAATTGTCATCAGGACGTTAGCTGTCTTGATTCGCCTACTAGCACTGATGAATTGTTGGGCCCATCGCTGCACCTCGCCGCCGTCGTCGGGAAACTGTCGTTTGACCGTACTGGCAAGATCCGGCTCTTCTTCCGCGGTATAACGAACCGGATAGGTAAGGGCCTCCTCATCTATTGTGAAGTTCGGCGCGGCGTCGGGACTGTGATCGACTAAAAGGGTGGTCTCAAAACGCAGTTCAGTTGACGGCGCCGAAAACGACACCTCTGCGACGCAGTTCCCAAAGACGTCGTGCGACCACCGGAAGGCCTGATGCGTGGGGCTGACATCAAAAGATGCAGAAATCAATTTCTGGTCGAAGCTATCACGCGGCCGAAAAATCAGCCTATGTTCGTCAAATGCCACCGAACGTCTGTAGCGATAAGCCGTTTTGTGTTGGATTCGATATACCGTCATTTGCTTTGCGTTATAGCCGCTGCAATCAAAACACAAGCGATGCGCCTTGCGAGGCGTTATCGTTCGACTTTGCGATCACACGGCACATTCTCCTCTGGCCGAACGCAGGTGGTGCTGGCGTCAGCAGCCATCTTGGAGTGTGAATATCAAGCTTGGCTCTCACCTTCTCAAGAGCTGGGCCCTCCAGCAATCCCAGGGCGGGTTCATTCGCGCAGAAAAGGCTATTTCTGTCGGTGTTATCGCGACCGATTTGGCCACCAACGCGCTCAAATACGCCTATCCAAACGCCAACCCTGGGAGATACGGATGCGCCTCCTTAGGCACGCTGAAAACCAGGTGCTTGTTACGATCGAGGATAACGGTGTCGGCTGGGACGCGACTGGTCCAGTACGAGGCACCGGCGGCGCCGGCCGCATTTTTCACCGCCCTGGCATGCAATCTCGGCACCTCGGTCGAATATCTGGATGGACCAGGATGCCGAGCCAGCCCCCGTTTCGAGATCCGATCGGCAAAGCGGGGCTATTTTACGCATCACGTCATTAGTGCAGACCTTCCAGGCGTTCTTATTAGTGTAGTCAGGATGGTCAGAGACCATGACTGAGATTGTATCAATACCGATGCTAGGTCACCTCGCCGGCCGTTGCGCGCGCTAGAGCTGGCTTTTTCATCACATTACGGAACGGGCGGAGAAGAAAGGCGGCAGTAGTCGCAGCTCTGCCCTATTGGTCACTCGTCGGCATCCCACTCGCCATCGAAGCCTTGTCTGTCGGCGTTCCGTCCCGCACCGTTGCGCCACTTGCCGAACTTCGTGATCGTGCGACCGGAGTGACCCGCCACACTTCATCGCCGGCATCATCAGCAACAAGAAGAGCACCGGATTTGTCAATTGCGACATCGACAGGCCGTCCCCTTGCTCGATCGGCGCTAATGAAGCCGGTCAGAATGTCCCGAGGTGGTCCGGACGGTTTGCCGTTTTTGAATGGCACGAAAATCACCTTGTAGCCGCTACGGGGCCAACGGTTCCAGGATCCGTGCTGGCCAACGAAGGCACCATTCCTGATGGCATATCCGAAGCGCGCGCCGGTGTTGAAGGTGAGGCCAAGCGATGCAGTGTGAGGGCCAAGCGCGTAATCCGGCACGATGGCCCTGGCGACCAGGTCGGGCCGCAGCGGCTTTGCACGCACGTCGACATGCTGGCCGAAGTAACTGTAAGGCCAGCCATAAAAGCCGCCCCGCTTGAGCAACGTCATGTAATCGGGGACCAGGTCACTGCCGATTTCGTCGCGCTCATTGACGGCAACCCACAGTTGGCCGCTTTCAGGCTGCCAGGAAAGGCCATTTGGGTTGCGCAGGCCAGACGCGAACACACGGATTGTTTTCGTGGCAAGATCGATTTGAAGAACAGCGGCCCGGTTCTTATCCACATCGATGCCGTTTTCAGCAACGTTACTGTTAGACCCGATCGTGACATAAAGTTTGGTTCCATCCGGGCTCGCTATCACGTCCTTGGTCCAATGATGATTGATTGACCCGGCTGGCAAATCCACAATCTTTTCTACCGGCGCTGATATGACGGCTTGGCCGGCTGGATAGGGAAAGGCGAGAATTGCATCCGTATCTGCGACGCAGAGTTTCTCGCCGATAAGCGTCATGACAAAGGGCGAATTCAGCCCTTGCAAGAAGGTGGTCCGGAACCCGGCCCGGCCGTCGCCGTCAGCATCATCTACAAGCGTAATACGATTGGCCCTGACGGTCGATGCCCCTGCTCGCTTCTGAGCTATGGCCTGGACAATCGCTCTCAGGCTGAACCCTGCTGTCTATTTGGCAGGTGCATTGCTCTCTGCGACGAGAACATCACCAATGAGAGCTAATCGACAAAATGGTCAGACCAGGGTCTTACTACAGACAGGATCTATCCCGCCGCTAAGTCGCCAGCCAGGCCTGCGGCCATTTTCGCTCGACGAGAGGGGCGGCGACCGTCGCAGGTCGCGAAATCGGCCCGACCACGTGCCTGAGGCCACGTGGCCGGGCCTCCACCGGGGCCGGTTCGCGGGGGTCTCTGCCATAGCCCCGGCTATGATTGCAACGCGGTATGCTTGCGATTGTTCACGTCCCTTGCCCCTTCCGCCTGTCGCGGAAATATGCGCATCGAGCGCGTCACGTTCACATGATTGGCGGCCGACAAATATCCGCCTCTAATGGTCTACGAATTC
>Ga0207141_10266_pt1 | contig 12793 bp, 5 predicted proteins | sample Alteio_BWMinHeat_5_FD_153553 | JGI IMG/M metagenome (GOLD analysis project Ga0207141, IMG submission 153553) | Enriched cells from forest soil in Barre Woods Harvard Forest LTER site, Petersham, Massachusetts, United States -... | ecosystem: Environmental > Terrestrial > Soil > Temperate forest >... | reverse complement strand
CTTGGATCATCCGATTTACTTAACCTGTCTTCCACCGGGCTCATAAAAGCTAAGCTTATTGAACTTTCCTTAGTCATTCCTGTAAGTCGTATGGGCAAAAAACCAAGAAACTGCACTGGCCTAATGTTCGCCTGAAACTTGACAGCATCTAAAGCCAATGCTGCTCCCCTTTTTTGGATCTCTAATACACTGTATACCATTCCAGGTTTGTCACGGGGTTGTTTATACCCAGGCAGTTCCAACCAGGTCCTGATCTTGAGCAGCATGTCCAGGATCCAGCCTTGTTTAGTCCGGTCATACAGCTCATTTAAGAAGGTTTCATCAATTTGGGCCGTGATCGAATCTTCAATAGTTTCAATGTCCGGTTTCACGAAACCCTGCCAATTACAATTAAGAGGGTCTTCGATCATCTTAAGGAGCTTGGAATCCTTTCCCTTTGTTCTTGCATATTCCCTCACATATTCCCGCTTCACCAAAAAACGGCCTTCCGGTGTCGCCATCAAACGGTCGAGGATGACCTTGCTATAATACGGGGTTGTCCCAAGCATGCGCGCTAATATGGAAATATTTTTCATGTCCCTAATATATTTCCCCACGAATTTCTCATCCCTGTCATGAAAATCATATTCTTCACCTTGCATACTGGAAAGGTCGAATAATGGATTGGGGACCTTTGCCCCTCCTTTGGTATCCATTTTGTTTTCGTCGATAAGCCTTTGGGCGGACGCTTGGGCAGCAACAAGTAAGTCGTGGTTTATTTTCCCTGGGATCGTAAAATCACGCCATCGGGCAGACCTCCTTACAAAAGCCAGGTCCTCATCTTCTAATCTTTCGATCCAGATGTAATTATAAAAATCATCGTCAGGACTGTAATAGCTGATATCTTCATAAGGCCCTTTATTAAAAACCCCTTTTTTAAATTTAGGGGCCTCGTTGGCTACGATTGCATCCTGAACCAGTCCGGCTAACCCAGTGATTACAACGATCTGATTGTCTCTTGGATTTTGTTTGGCGTAAGCAGTGAGCCAATTGTATACTTTCGCGAGGTCATCAGGGGTCCAATAATTATAATGTACTTTAAGGTCTTTTTCGTTTGGTTTGGGCTCAAGGTATTTATACCGCAGTAAAAGGTCCGTGGCTATCGAGTTCGGATACTTGTAAAGATAGGTCACAAACACCCTTCTGACTGTATCCCTGTTGACATCGGGATAAATGGATGGGCCGCCAGCCTGTCTTACTAATTTAAGAAAATTATCTTCGGTCAGGGTCCTTAATATTTGGGGGTCGTGTGTAAAGACATCATCCAATGACTGAAAGGCCAGTTCAAGCAAATCACCCTTGCCGGCCCTTTCCGCATCAATGCTGATCTGGACAAAGAAAGGCAGGGCGTTCTTTTGTAAGCCCACCATATGCCTGAAAAGCTCCTGCCTGATCTCCGGATGCCGCGCATGCTCGACAGCCCTTATAAAAGATTGGTCATGCCCATCGTCATCCTGGTAGACACCAAGGTAATCCTGCAGCGCTTTCCAAGCCGTCAATGGGTTAGGATCGTTGAGTTTATTTTCCATATTGACTAACGGATCGCCGCCTTCGCTGCGGGCCCCTTCTTCAGCGACATCGTTGCCATACGAATCCTCCGCCGGTGTCGATTGAAGCCCGCCATAATGCTGTGCAAAGAGTTGTGCGGTTTGCTGGGCAGCAATCGGCGTGACTGCAAGCGCTGCTATCAAGGCAAGCTTAGAGAAGAATGAAGGATATGCCGCCTGCGCCTGGTCGCTTCTCATGGCATGATCTTGCACCAGGAATTCATCGTCCTTCAAAAGACCCAGCCTTCTTAACTCCGCTTCTTGCCGCAAGAAATCCGCTTCATGAGCAACACGATCTTCAATCGTCTGATCAATGGTTTCAAGATCAGAAATTACGTCAGTTTCCAAATATTTACCACGTGGAAGATCATCTTTAAATATTAAATTACCACTGTCTTGCGTATAATCATCTTTTGCCTTTTGAATTTGTGCAGCTAAGCTTTCAGTATTAAGATCAATCCCGTTTAGCTTGTCATTAAGAAATCTCTTTCTTTTCTCAATTTTGACCTGGACCTGTTCAATCAATTTTTGAACAACATAATCTTCCGAGTCCCTTCCCCGATCAATTATATTCCAATTAATATTAAGGACCGCGTTACCTTGTTCCCAATTGGCAGTTCTAAGCCATGTGCCCGGATCAAAATCCGCAAGCGCGTTACCTGGCTGGGAATTAGAGAACAGCGATAATAATTGGAGCACTGGCTTATGGCTATCACGTTGTATTTGGGCAAGCCGTTGTTTTATATCTAATTCTGCAAACAAGGCCTGAAGGACCGGATCCGGGCTATTGGGCCCTAATAGCAGCTCACGCCACGCACCTATTTTATCTTTTGGAATGGGTGTATACACTCCCTTAAGCGGATGATGGGTATTGAACTTCGTACGTAAATCAGTCAGTCCTCTCGAAGTATTAACTTTACCGGTCAAAATTTTCTCTTCTTTTTCCTTTTTTAAAATCTCCGCTTCAAGAGGAGCAACTTTTTTCTCCTTGTAGTCATTTAATTCGGTTTGCAAAGCTTCTCCGGTCCTTGCCATTTCTTGCAACACTTCCTGGGCTTTTTGTTTTTCACGCAGCAATCCCTTTAATTGCGCGATTCTCTGCTGCACAACATCCAAATCAATTAACAAATTTTCTGCTTCAAAGGCTTGATCAAGTTGTTTTGCTTGATAACGATAGGTAAATATTGTTCCCGTGATCTGCGCTATTCTTTTTTGTTTGTCGAGCGTATGAAGAAAATGTGAGGAAATGTCCCCTGCGATCGTCAAAACCACTGCACGCAGGGCTGCGGCAGGATTGATGGCATTGCCTCCGAGCAATCCAGCGGACCAATCCTTGATTGACCCCAACACCCCGCCTTCAAAACTAAATGTACCATTCCTTTGAATGACCTTGCCTTCTATCCCTATTTTTTTTGCTCCGATCTTGTTCGCCTCCGCTTTTTTTATAGCAGCATCTATTTCTTCCGGACCTGCATTGATCTTGTCCCCTATAACCTGGCTTCTTAAATCTTTAAGGGTTAAAACCGGAACATTTCCTTGGGGAATAAAATAAGGCTGCGGAGGCCTGGACAGTTCCTGGGCAAAAAGCGGCAACCCTACCCCAGAATAAGCGATCAGCATAAAAATCCCGATTTTCTGGGCAATTGATCCTATCGTCATCGCTTGATCCGCTCTTAATATGCTTGGACGCTCGGCTAAATATGGAACTAATGAATTGCCAAACGGATTTTTAGGAGGTGGCGGTGCGCCTGCTGCGGCCACTGCCAATGTTGAGGGCGGTAAAAGGCCCATCGCTAATATTTTTTGTTTTTCTTGAGGAGTTGGTATGATGATCTCCTCCTTGACCTTGGACTGCAAGACATACTGCGCATCCCCTCCTTTGGGTACTCCCACTTCTATATATATTTTTCCAGGCAGTCCTTGCGATGAGGCAAATGCTTCTTTGATCCCCACGACCTGGGCTAATATACGGGTCCCTTCCGGTGTTTGGATCACCACCGGATCCCCATAACTAATTCCATCAGCTTCAGAGAACATGATCGCATTTTGGGCGTTTAAAAGATTTCCCAGAAAAGTTGTGCCTCTGTTAAACAATATAAGCGGGCTACCTTCTTTATAAAACCTTGTTTTATTCTGGTTTGACCAAACAACACGCAGATCATCCGGGGCATTGACATTGGCATGGGCAATGATGTCCAGATTGATCTTAAGCTGCGTATCCAGTTGGGCCCTTTCAAGATTTAACCTGTCTATTTCCGGGTTTTTGGTGGTTGGCGCGCCATTTTGGGGGGCGTCCAATCTTAGTTTTTCCTCATTGGTCCTTATCTGTTCCAATATCTGGTCAACCATGCGCTGATAAGGGGAGACATCAAGGTGGGCTTGTAACCTTCCTTTTTGGACGATGGCCCCTTCCTGGCCAAACTCGGTAAAATCATATACACCTTCTGCATAGGCTGTTGACAGGTATTCTTCAACAGGCCCGACAAAGGTGCTCGTCCTGTCTTTCCCTTTGACGAATGCCAATGGGGAATTGTTATTGGAATAATGGATCGTCCCAAACAATCTTTCTCTTTTTCCCCAGCGCACATGATCGACAAAGGTCACAATCTCATTGACCCGTGAAATATTGTTATCATTGGTGGGTTCGCGATTGATCGTGATATAACTGGTGACCGGATTATTCTCAAAGCCAAGTTCCATGTCATTAAAAAAATTAATGTCCCTGCGGACATTAAAAGATATTAAGTACCTGTCCAGATCAAGATAACTGGCCACCTCTGTCCCTGAATCATATTTTGTCCCATTATAAACCTTCCAATCTTTTACAATAAAATTGTGCGTAGCTATCACATCGCCGAATTTCCTCTCGTTCAAGGCTTGGGTCAGTTGCAGATTTAATCCATCAAGTTGTTGCCCCACTTCCAATAATCTATCCGCATAAGCAGCATTCTTTTTATCTGAATTTTCCAAACTCGCCTTCCTGTTTTCCAAAATTTGTATTTGTGCCCTAAGGCCCTCGATGCGAAAGAGAAGATCGCTGGGGCTGAAATTACCGAGAACATCTCCAATAGCAACCTTCTTGTTCGGAGTCAGGTCAAATCCATTGGCCACACCGCCTTGTTTGGTAAAAACACTGTCTTGATACGGAAGCGGCATTGCTGAGGTTTCCTTGGGCAAGGTATAGGATTTCCTGGCTATATCGGATGTTTTTATGTCCCTGCTTAGATTAACAACCGTAGTTAAGCCTGAAGCAGGTGCTGCAAATGCTTTAGGTGTTGCAGGCAGAGGCGCCACTTCTGATGAAAGCGTATTATTTTCTAGTGAAGATTTTGCTGCTGGTACAGAGGTCCTTGCCGGCACAGGTGTTGCTCCAAGTGCCGCAACTAAAATAGGTCCTTCCGGTGTCTCTGTTTTTCTAGTATCCGGGGGAGCCGACGGTGCCGGATTTCCAGCATAACCGCGGCCTCCTCCATTTAAAGCACCCCCGGGTAGGTTGGGCGCTTGAAACCTTCGGGACAATCCATTGGGTTCTTCAGAAGGGACCTTAGCTTCTTGTGGCGCTGAACTTGAGCCTACGGGAGGCAAAGTGTAGTTGCGTCCCAAAACTATCTTGTATTTATTGGATTTTGTTATGCCCTGATTTTCCAGGACTTGATGGTTGTTATTCCAATATTCTTTGAAGGCGCCTGGGTTCCTCCATAAATGCCTCTGTTCACCAGCGCTGACCACAAACTGGCTCAAGGTGTCTTTAGAATTATCGACTTTCATTTGCCAATTTCCATTTGGCATCTGGGTGGTGTCCATGGCATGAAGCGATCCAACGGCGGCGAAGCCGGCAATAAGGGCCAATTTCCCCAAGGTCGAGACTCTCACCTGAGGAACTTTATGCAGCATTCCCAAGTCCCCGCCTATGGCGCTAAGTTGGACCTTGATAAGGCTGGCAGAGTCTGTATTTTGGTCAAAATTTGATTTGATCGCATCATACTTGAATACCCTTATGGTTTTTGCCCACATGGCGGAATCCCCAAAAAACTCCCCGCCGGAAAAATATTTTCGGGGGACCACTTGATTGGTGATCGGGTCAACATCTTCACGGATATAGTTGTAGGCCCCCTTCTTAAAAATATTTAAATACTCTTTATATATTTTTTCTTTAGAACCTTTATCGACATCATCAACACCGGAAATTTTCTTCTTATTGACATAAACGTCAGACAGGATATTCCTTCTTAACTCGCGTTTGAACCAATCTGCCAGGACCAGGGAATGAAAAAGCTGCCGGACAGGCGCAAAATTCTTGCCCTCATTGATCTCTTTCTGCAATTCTGGCAAGATGATCTCTTTGGTGATTTCAGAAGTCAGGGTATGAAGCCGGCGATTTGAGGAACGATTTTTCTTTAAAGCTAAATAGTCCTCCTCCAGCATGACCTTAAGGTGCGTGTCCCCAATCAGAGCGCTGTTTCCAAGATCATAAATGATGGCCTTGTCTGGAACTATCCAGACTTTATTATATGTATTGACCGGAAGATCGGTTGTGCCGTATTTTTCAAACGCTTTTTTGTAAACTTGTACCCAGAACTTCTTGCCAAGTTGGCTTTCCGGGTAGGTCAATGAGGAGGACAATAATTTTAAAACCTTGTCCTGTTCCAGGAGAGTATTTCCGGCATCAGTCAAGGCCATGTCATCAGGGATGATCCGGCCGGATTCATAGGGTGAGAGATTGACCCAGAGGTCTTCTTCGGGAATGGTTAGAAAGGTGAGGAAATATTTTATTAAAAGCGAAGTTTCCTTCTTGTCAAGCGCATGCCTGTCACCGGAATCAACAACAAAATCGAATTCAAAAGGCTTGTTCGGGTAAACCCGCATGCCACGAATCACGGGAAAGGAATAGGGGCTGGAAAGCTCGAGAAAATTGCTATTGGGGGATGGCAAAAAAGGCGTTGGCTGGGCTTGGACCTGTTCCAGGCTATTTTGGACCAATAAAAAGGCCAGTAAAAAACATATTGTGCGGAATAACTTGGATTTTCTCTTGAGCATCGCCATACTTGGGTTCAAATTCGTTAGAAGATTTATATACCAAGTATAAACGGAGAATGTTAGCTCTCGGTTAAGATTAAATTAATTTTGTATTTGGAATGTAAATAATTGCAGTATAATAATTTGCAGAATAAAATTTATTTAGCACAATATCTATATTATGAAAAAGGGCACAGGAGTGTTTCCTGTGCCCTTTTTATGCCAAAAGTCCATTATTAACCGATGGCTTTTGATCCTTCTTCACCCGTGCGGATACGGATACATCTTGGCAAATCAAGGACGAAGATCTTGCCGTCCCCGATCTTACCGGTGCGGGCACCTTTGATAAGGGCCTTGATCGTCGGTTCAACGAAATCCTCGTTGACCGCGATTTCTATCTGCACCTTGCGCAGCAAATTACCTGCTTCTTTGACGCCGCGGTAATACTCATCAACCCCGACCTGCCGGCCGTGGCCCACGACTTCGAATACAGTGATCAAATTCACATTCGCCGCATAGAGCTCCTGCTTAATATCTTCGAGCTTATAGGGCTGAACTATAGCAATGACTAATTTCATGTAAATAACCCTCCTTTTCGATTATTTTAGTCCAAGATAGTATAAGCACGCTCATGATGCTGGCTCAAATCAATACCTATGATCTCATCTTCAGATGAAGCACGGAAACCGCCAAGCACTTTATCAACGATAAAGCAAATGGCCATGGTCATGACAAAGGTATAGATAGTTGTCACCGCGCAGCCCTTAACCTGGATCAAAAACTGGCCGGCGTTACCATCAAACACACCAGAACCGGCGGAGTTTACAGCCTTGACAGCAAATAACCCAGTGGCTAAAGCACCCCAAAGCCCACCGGTATAGTGCACGCCAAAGGCATCCAGGGTATCATCATAACCGAATTTCGGTTTGACAAAAGCTACCATGCAATAGCAGAACACGCTGACTAAGAAGCCGATCCACAAAGAACCGCCGACATCCACGAAACCTGAAGCCGGTGTGATGGCAACCAACCCTGCAACGGCACCTGAGCAAGCTCCGACCAAGGTCGGTGCGCCTGCGAAGATCCATTCCATGGCAGCCCAGCTGATGGCCGCGGCCGCTGTGGCGGTGTTGGTCACAACAAAAGCGCTGGTGGCCAATCCGTCATGGGCTTCCACTGCAGAACCGGCGTTAAAACCGAACCAGCCGAACCACAGTAAGGATGCGCCGATCATGACAAAAGGCACGTTATGCATGCCGGGTTTATTGGTACCAAGGCGTTTCCCTAAATAAAGACAGCTTGCCAAACCTGCGATACCGGCATTCATATGCACGACTGTACCGCCGGCAAAGTCCAAAACTCCCCATTGGCCTTCGATCCCATCATGTGACCAGACCATGTGGGCGACAGGACAATAGACGAGAAGGAGCCATAGCACGGTCCACCAGACCCAGCCTGAAAACTTGACTCTCTCGGCAAAAGAACCGATCGCCAAGGCCGGTGTGATGACCGCGAACATACACTGGAAGATCATATACGCCTGGTTGGGGATAGTAGGCGCATATGGATCAGGTGTTGTCATGGAGACATTTTTCAACATGAACCAGTCAAAGCCGCCAACCCATGGCTTTAAGAAACCTGGAGCGCCAGGGCCAAAGGCCAAACTATATCCAATGACTACCCATAGTACGCTGACTATGGACAAACACATGAAACATTGCATCAACATACTGTTGACGTTTTTGCGTCTTACCATGCCTCCATAGAATAAGGCCAGGCCTGGCGCCGTCATCGCCAAAACTAAGGCTGCTGAGGTCAAGACCCATGCGATGTCCCCGCTATTAAGGGGATTTGCTGGTGCTGGTGTTGTTCCCATTACGTTGTACCTCCTGTTTTCTTACTGGTTAGACAAGATGTGCCCGAAAAGCCCAAAATAAGCCCAAAGCTAGTGCGATTTGGGCCAAAGCGAACAAAAATGTCATGCGTTCTGCTAGTTTCATGGATTGTGTTGGTTGGGTAATTCTCATATGAATACCCTCCTTTTCTTTTTTAGGCAATAAAAAATCCGGTTCTCATGTGCTTACAACCACATAAAACCGGACTTCAATGCCCTAAAATAAAAAAATCCCCTTGTTATTGCTTACTTCCCAAGAGGACATATCATTGCCCGCGAATCTGTCCGGAACATCTATGCTCCGGACTTTTTAAACTTTCAAACTACATTGTAAATATACCTGCCCGAAAAACTTTTGTCAAGGAAAATTTATGCGCCCCTGACAATCCTTTCAGCCTCAAGCCAATCCTCGACGTCAAATCCATGAGCATAACCACGGGCAACAAAGAGCTGGTAAGCTGTTTCCTGTACCTTTTGGTAGAAGTCCCCATTGGAGTAACCCGTTTGGGCCAAAGGAGTTTCAAGCCTGTTCTTGGGCGTGGGTGATTTGGCCGTTGTTCTTTTCATCGTGGTTGCTTGTCTCATAGAAGCTCTCCTTAGATAAAAAATCCTCTCTTAAACAACCCTGTTTTAGAGAGGACATCATTGCCCTTTAATTTACAAACGCAATATACACCTGAAAGGACAATTCTGTCAACAAAAAAAATTATGCCCCAACCAAATGTTCAGGCCTGTACCGGAGCTTGAAGCCCCACCAAAGGCCAAATGCTTACCACCGGAGTTATCTTAAAGACCACCGGTGTCAGGCTGTCAACACCGTCACGCCTGATGCGTGCGACCATGGCCGGATCAACGTTCATCTCAACGCCGTTGCCATCCTTGCTGTCCTTCCATGCCATGCCGCTTGAAGTATTTAAGTCGATACCGCCGGGAGCCATTGCACTATCTTGTGTGGGAGGATTATTCTCTACTTTTCTATTTGCCAATCTTCCAGTTCTCTCATAAGCCTCTCTTATCCACTTCGCGTTTGTACTGCCTCTAATTGCCCTCTTATGTCGATTCACCATGTCCTGCCTCTTCTTTGCCTGCCTACTATGAACATTAGAACCCATCGCCCAGTCACCTGCTAATCTATCCACCATCTGCTCAAAATCAGAAACGCCTTCTATTTCTAAAGCCTTAAAACCAATGATAATATTATTGAAAGCAGTCGCATCGACTGCGCTTGGTGGTATTCTGTGATTATTAAGCACTCTATTAAACCTATTTCTTAAATAGTCATAATCATCTTTCTTCCCCCCCATGTGGGGGGTGAGCCAATCCCAAGCACTTCTCCATTTAGCATCAATTCTCCGACTATTCCAAGGCAACATAACAAACTCCGTCAATATTGCTTTTCGTACTGCTCTATCCTCCCAAGGTGAGCTGCCAAATTGGATTTCAATAGGAGCCATCATCGCCAGACTGGGTCTAACGATATATCGATCCGCATTGGGCTGAATTGTGCTGTTTTTTTGAGCTTGATGTTTTTGGACAAGATGCTGTCTGAATGGCGTTTTATATGTTCTTTCGTTTAAATATAACGGTATTGTCATGTCATCCGCAAGCTTCTGGGCTCTTGCCAGGATTGCATCAAAATATACAGCTCTTTCTTCCGGCCCCATATCGTCTTTGTTGGGAACGCTGACTATATGGTCCCCATCCAGTTCCAAATACCCGCCAGCCAGCTCATTAGCTTCAGTCTTCAATTCAATGCGTTGTGCTGCCATCGCCGCGCTGGAAGGTGATCGGGACTCAATATCAATAACTGTCTTAGAATCAAGTCCTGTACGTATTCTATACTTAAACACCTTTGTGCTGTTTTGTCCGACAATTTCTCTCAAAGACGCCACGATCTCGTGCGCTAAAATGACCGGGTTTGATGATTGGATTAATGGGAAACTTACTCCTCCTGTAATATAGTTAACTCTTGATATCAATACGCGTCGCTTTATCAAATCGTCAAGAAGGGCTTCTTCTAGCCAGTGTAATGCAAATTCCGGAGTTGCATCAATGCTTTTCGGTGTACTGGATCCTAATTGAGACCACAAAGTTATGGCGCTGGCAGCTACAAGCCCCCCTAACACTGTATATGTTGCAAAAGACATCATCGCCCTGTTTTTTGGTATAGCGCCCTGTAAAGCTTGGGGACTGTCTGTTACCATAAAATTAGTGGGGGTCAAATTCATAACGCCCCCGGAAAAATATTTCCGGGGGATTGTTTCGCTCCGCTCGCAATGACACCTTTTACCTTACTTTTATTTACATATACTTGATTTAACAGTGCTTCTTTAAGGTTTCTTTTATACCAGCTGGCAAGGATGACGGAATTAAAAATTTGCCGCAGATTGGCGAAGTTCTTCCCTGTATTGACTTCTTTTTCAAGTTGGGGAAGGATGATATCTTTGACGATCTGGGAACCCAGGGTGTGTATACCTCCCGGAGGTGGGATGGTCATTTTAATTGGCTTTCCCATCTCCGGGAGGTGAGGAGGTTGGATAGCATGTTTTGCTAATGCCAAATAATCTTCTTCCAACATTACTTTTAAATGACTATCAACTACGAAAGCGGTTTGATTGTGTTCAAAGACTTGGGCCCGGTCAGCCATGATCCATACCTTATTAAAGGTATTGACCGGCACCTGGGTCGTGCCGTACATTTGTTGGGCTTTGGAATAAACTTTGTCCCAAAAGGTCTTGCCAAGTTGTTTTTCCGGATAAATTAGGGAAGCGGTGATCTGTTTAAGGATATAATCCTGTTCCAAAAGATCGCGGCCCATATCGGTTTGGCCTAAAACTTCAGGGACCATCCTGTTTTTCTCATAGGGAGATAGGTTGACCCACACATCTTTGTCAGGAATGGCCAAACTGGCAAGAAAATACTTGATGAGCTTTTCGCCTTCTTTTTTAAGCGGCTGGCCGGACATATTGTCTTGCCCAACATCCACGATAAAATCGAATAAGAAAGGATTGTCTTTATGGACGGTCAAGCCTTTGATGATCACCGGCTCATAGGCAGGGCTTAAATTGATCATTGTTCCGGGTCTAGGTAAATCTAAAACGGAGTCCGCGTGGGCACGAGGCAGAGGGCCTAAGGTGGTCAAAAAAAAGCAAACAATGACGTTCAAGCTCAGGATTCTTTTAAGCATGGTGAATTATCTCCTTTAGTTTAGAGAAAGCGCTATTTTGAAAGGATATCATATAATTTGAAGTTGTCAAATCTGGAAGGTTAAATGCTGAATATATAACGTATTTGGTTGCATGTATTTATGACGCAACAAAAAATATTTAATGTTCTAAGAAAATTAAAATCTATAAACTGGATTCCCGCTTTCGCGGGAATGACACAGGGAGCGCGTTTATTTTTGCAATTCTGCCATGAGAATGACTGATTCGGCAATGTCTTTCATAGACCGGCAGGTGTCCATGCTTTTTTTGTGGATCAGGCGATAGGCAGCATCTTCGGTGAGATTGTTCATCTTCATTAATATGCCTTTGGCCCGCTCGATAAGTTTACGGGTTTCCAGGGCTTCACGGGCTTTGAGGGCTTCTTGCATCAACTTGGTGTTTTCCACGGCCACCGCGGCCTGATTAGCAACGATCTGCAATACATTGACTTCTTCACCATCAAAATGATGCAGCTGCTTGGTGTATACATTGATGACCCCAATGGCCTTATCTTTAACGATCATCGGCACCGCCACCATGGAGGTCAACCCTTCTTTCAGGGCCATGTCACGGTAAGCATATTTTTCATCCTTGCTGACGTCATAGACGATCGCGGGCTTTTTGGATTTGATGACAGAACCGGTGAGGCTATTTTCCACCTTGATATTGGGCTTTAGTTTATATTCCGCGCTTAAGGATTGGGTGGCCTTGATTGAAAGCTCTATCCCTTTTTCATCCAACAGCATGATGGAACAAATTTTGGAATTAAGCATTTCAGCGGTGACGACCACGATCAGGTTAAGGATCTCGTCTAAATAATCTTCGCTGGTGATCGAGCGGCTGACCTTGATCAAGGAGTCAAACTGCAGGGCTTTCTTCTTGGTGTCCTCATAAAGCCTGGCATGCTCAATGATGCCGCCGACTTGCTTGGCGATCATGTCGATCAGGTTGACCGTCTCTGTCGAATAATCCTGCTGGCTTTTATGCTGGACGTTGACGACCCCAATGGCTTTCCCTTTATAGATGATCGGCAACGACAAAAAAGCCTCATAGCGGTCTTCAGGCAGCACATCAAAACCTTTAAAACGCGG
>Ga0207141_10265_pt1 | contig 12839 bp, 12 predicted proteins | sample Alteio_BWMinHeat_5_FD_153553 | JGI IMG/M metagenome (GOLD analysis project Ga0207141, IMG submission 153553) | Enriched cells from forest soil in Barre Woods Harvard Forest LTER site, Petersham, Massachusetts, United States -... | ecosystem: Environmental > Terrestrial > Soil > Temperate forest >... | reverse complement strand
ACCGACGAGCGAGGGGATGAGAAGAGCGTCTGGAGCCGCAGCAAAGATTCCGACTGTGGCCAAGAATCCAAGAAAGATTATAATAGGAATCGCTAGGATCCCAACGATGATGGACACAGTGAATAGTGCATAATTTTTAGGAGAGGCGGGTGGCGGGACCGCGTTGCTATTGGGTTCGTTTGTTACGATCATGCTTGCATTATATATGAATTGGGTTATTTGTAAATGATTAAGAAATTAGTTTGTTTAATAATGTTAATTTTATTTTGTGCAGGAGTCGGCAAGTGTTGGTATTGGATCAAAGAAGGTTTTACTATTGCTCGCGTTCAAGGTTGGGAAGGGAAGATGGGCGATCTCTATTGGAACAAGATGGCGGACGAAATCGTAAAACAAGAGTTTCACAGCATTGGAAGAGGGCGGCAGTGCTATGCCTTTGAAAGCGAAGATGGGAAGTATGTGATCAAAATCCCGCGCCGTGACCGTTATAATCTTCCTTTTTGGCTCCGCGCTTTGGATTTAAAAGCATTGGATTCATATCGAGAACATCGGCGAGTGGCCAGATTTAATTGCGGTCGCGGATTGATTGAGAGTTTTCACATTGCCTTTGCAGATTTGAAAGAGGAGACGGGGATCATTGCTATGTGGGTGCCAAAAATGGATGTAAGAGAACTTCACATTCGAGACAAATTGGGGCGATCCTATCACCTTCCTTTCGGAAAAGTTGGATTTATTCTGCAGCATAAAAAGCGGCTCTTTAGAGATGTGTTTGCCGAAGCACACAAAAAAGGTACTGTGGATCAAGTATTCAAAGGGCTCATGGATCTCGTTGAAAAACGAGCGAGAAAAGGCATCTTGAACAAGGACGGCTCTTTCCTGCGCAATTTCGGATTTGACGAGAATGGCGCTTATCAAATCGATGTGGGCAGTTTTTATAAAGAGGCTCAACTCTCCGATCGGGACGCCTATGATAAATCGATCCGCAATACGATGGCCCCTATCCGCGAATGGGCCGAAAGGATCAATCCCGATTATCTTCGGATGATTGATGAAAAAATTGTGGCAATACTGGATACTATTTGAATGATCCAAATCCTATTCATTGTCGGGTTGCTCTTCATTCCAGGACTCTATCACCATTACGGAACCCCTTTTCGCCTCTCGAAGGTGTCTGTTGATTGGCCCTATGACCCCGCTTGGGAGGTAGGAGACGAATCGGCAGAAATTTCATCGATTTTATCAGAGCCCTTTACATTTCTGGGTAAAGGGGTTCAATCTTTTGCCTTTGCCAGCAATGATGGGAAGTATGTCCTAAAATGCTTTCGGTTTGACGCCTGTAAAATGCCACAGGCAAGAAAGATAGCGCTTTGGGTAAAAACATGGATTGGAAAGAGGCAGCGTAAGGACAATCGCCCTGCCGAGATTTTCAAGGCTTGCAAGTTGACCTTCGATCAATTGCAAGAGGAAACGGGTTTACTTTGGATTCATCTAAACTTAAAGCCGGGAAACAAAATCAAGGTTTATGATGCTTTTGGCCGGAGCCACTGGATCGATCCCGCGAAAAATCGCTTTGTTTTGCAGAAACGAGCTGTAAGATTGATGACCGCCCTAGAGAAAGCAACCGAGAACGAACAGAAGGAGATCTTTGCATCCTTTGTTCAACTTTTAAAAGCTTTAGAAGAAAAGGGGATTGCCACAACCGACTCGAAACTGCGCAGTAATTTTGGAATGATGGATGGAAGAGCTGTGCAGATTGATTTTGCGGATAATGTGTATGACCCGCTCTCTGCGCATAAAAATACGGAGCATTTTGTGAACCGTCTCAAGAGCAAGATGTGAAAACGATTCTTTTTATAGTAGTGATGGGGATGATGCCTTTTCTCTACAAATGGTCGACTGAAGGATTTCGGACAACGAAATTGACTCTTGCCCTCCCACACATTCCTGGTCAATCTGCCCCGCCAAGCGTTCTTTCTGGGCCCTTTACTTACATCGGCCGCGGATCCCAGGCATTTGTATTTGGAAGCCAAGATGGAAAATACGTCTTGAAGTTATTTCGTAGAGAAAGGCAAATGCACCCCTGGAGAAAGGCGCTGCAAGGCAAGAAGGCCATGCGAAAGAAGAAAAAATATCGTTGCCAATATACAACTTGCAAGCTCGCCTTTGAAAAGGCAAAGGATTTAACAGGACTGATTTATATTCATACCAACCGGATGAATAAGTCCCTACCTGTATGGATCGGATCGCAGCGGATTGATTTAGATCGATATCTTTTTGTGATCCAAGAACGGGGAACGCCGCTCAAAGAGGATCTTGCTAAACTGCAAAGATTGAAGACTGCCTTCGTCTCGTTGGTGGAAGAGCGGGTTCGAAGAGGCATCAAGAACACAGATCCGAAGGTATCGCGCAACTTCGGATTTTGCGGGGATCGAATCATTGAATGGGATTTTGGGAAATACAAGGTAGATCCGACAATGAATCCCGAAGAAGAAATCAATCGCTTCACCCAGTTTTTACAATGAGAATTGTATTCCTCTGCTTGGTTGTCTTTGGCCTGAGTGCAATTGCCCTTTGGCGCACGGACGGGTTTTCGCCTGAGAGCATTCGGTCACCGCTTCTTGCAGTGGGTGACCCGCAACCAGTCCCTATCGAATGGCCAAAGCGATTTCATTATTTAGATAAGGGGCGCCAGGCGTTTGCCTTTGAGAGTGAAGATGGCAAGTATGTTCTGAAATTTTTTAAGTCGCTTAAAATGGCCTGGTACATGGACTTTCCGTTCCTGGAAAAAAACAAGAGGCGGCTCCAGGAAAAAATCCGGATTTACCCGGAGAGTTACTATTTGGCCTTTGATCAAATGCGCGAAGAAACGGGACTTTTGGCCGTGCATCTGGGAGCATCCGAGGAAAAGTATCCAGTCATTACGTTGATCGACAAAGCTTCTGGCACGCATCAGGTCGATCTGAATCAGGTTCCTTTTATTTTACAAAAAAAGGGAAACGGTCCATTTTTAACAGGACTAGAACAGAATCGAACAGAAATCCTTGATCAGTTTTTTGCGATGCATCGGAAGCGGATTGCCCTTTGCATTGCCGATCACGATCGCGATATTAGGAGAAATTATTGCTGGGATGGAAAAGAGTTGTTGTATATCGATCCCGCTCGGTTTTATTATGACCTTGAGTTGCAAGATCCGAAGCGGGCTCTTGCTGAGTGGAAAAAAGTGACGTATCCACTTCGTAAATGGCTAAAAGCACATGCTCCGGATGAAGTGGCTTTAATTGACAAAAGAGTAAACGATGCGATGGATCCGTTTTTGGACTGAAGATCTTTGGAATTTTCGCCTGAGTGAACTCCGGGGGTGGAAAAGAAGGTGGATTCGATCTTTGCGAATCGGTTCTATGTCGGTGCAGGGCTTTTTTACTGATGAGTGCATGACAAAAGCCTCGTCCTTGACCTATTACGCGCTGATGTCGATCGTTCCTATCATTGCACTCTTCTTTGCCATCGCTCGAGGATTTGGATATCAAGAGCATTTACGAGCACAACTCTATAAACAGTTCATTGAACACCAAGCGGCCTTTTCTGAAATTGTAAATTTCGCAGATCGTTTGATTGCACAAACAAGCGGAGGAATTCTTGCAGCCATTGGAATCGCCATTCTTCTCTGGACCGTTTTAAGTATGATCTCCAGCATGGAGGAATACTTAAACGCCATTTGGCACATCCGCAAGATGCGCTCATGGCGGCGCCTGATTAGCGAATACTTTGGATTCCTTCTCATTGCGCCGATTTTTTTCGTGATCTCGAGCAGCATTGCGGTATTTATTCAGGGCTATTTGGAACTCATCGCCAGCGCCTGGATCATTCAGTTCTTCATCAACCTGGTCCCTTTTGCACTCTTTTGGTTCTTTTTCTCTTTTCTCTATTATTTTCTACCCAATACCAAAGTCCGGATTGGCGCAGCCTTTGTCGGAGGAATTGTCGCTGGAACGCTCTATGTCGCTCTCCAGTGGGCTTATATTTATTTTCAACTGACCGTGAGTCGCCGATATGGCGCCATCTATGGCAGCTTTGCCGCTCTGCCTCTTTTTCTCATTTGGCTTCAAATCAGTTGGTACATTTTCCTTTACGGCGCGGAAGTGAGTTATGCCTATCAATACCTAGAGACTCAAGAATTTGCGCCAGCTCTTGAAAAGGCAAGTCCTTGCTTTCGGAAGTCGGTTAGTCTCTGGATCCTGCAATTCATCGTCAGACGATTTGTCAAAAGTCATTCGCTCACGACCCTTCGCCAGATCTTGGCCCAATGCCATATCCCGATGAATCTGACGGTCACTTGCATCAAAGATCTTTTGGACGCCGGCCTTCTCATCGAAGGCAAAGCCGACTCTTATCTGCCCGGCCGTCCCGCCGAATCCTTGCGCATTTCCGATGCACTCCAAGCTCTCGAGATGCGGGGGAGTTCAGATTTTCCTTTCATCCATTCCCACGAGTTGGAAAAATTCGAGGAGGCGCTCAGATCTTTTGCCGAGATGATCGAGGGGGCGCCTGGGAACCAATTGATCCATAAGCTATGAAAAGTCTTTTAAGTCATGAAAAGAGGGGGCTCTTTTCTTTAGCTGGTCATGAAAAGACGGTCCAAATAACGAATTTTCGGCTCGCTGCGCGAATTTGCTTCGCAAAAAGATGAGGCCCAGTCGTAATACCATTTATCAAAAATAATCTTCACAATTGCAGGTGTCTTTTACCTGCGCGCCTTCGCCTTCACTCGACCCAACTTATTCAAGTTGGCACCTCGCTCCAGGCTTTGGTGCTCGGCAAAATACACTGTGCACTTGTAAAGATTATTTCTGATAAATGGTATAAATTGTGGATCGCAACCTTGGGGCTTCTGCTGAAAGCAACACCTTTTTCAAGGAACAAGAAATGACCATTTGCCAAGTTCCAAGTGATCAAGTCCCAAGTGCCGAACTTCCGCAGCGCAGCACCACACCCGAGCCAATGCTCCCGTGGGCATTGCCGTCGTAGCTGTCGTCGACTTCGGGACCGCCGGGGCCGAAGCCCCCAAAATCCAAACGCCGAACGTTGCCGTTATCATCGATGATTGTATCAGAGGTATTGGCATATTCGTCGTTAAATAGGCGTGTGTCGCTCTCTTTTGAGGCGATGTAGGTCATGAGGACGGGGAAGGTTAATTCGATGAGGGTTGCTTCGCGGTGGTTGGTATTCTTTTGCTCATTGGAGACTTGAAGAACCACTTCTTGGTCGGGATGAATTTTATTTCTGGTTCCTGGAAAGCAAGTTTTGAGTGTGAAGATCCAACCAGGTGGGATGGGCTTGTCTCCGAATTCTTTTAGGATTCTTTCCAAATAGACACTCAGCGTAACAGGCTTGCCGCCATTTTGGGGATTTTGGGTATGAGCTAGGAATCTATTGAGGGTGAAGACTTGTCCATTTATAGTAGGAGGAATGTAGGAAAGAACATGGGTTTGGGCAATGGTTTTGCCTTTGAAAACCTCGCAAGGCTTTGCCGCCATGGCTTCCACATGCGGAGGTAGAGGCACATTTGGGACTTGGCCAAGATAGCGATTCGACTGCTCAGGGCCGATGGCTGTAAGAAGTGCATATGAAGGGGGAAGGTATTGCACCTGGGGATCGGCGGCATATTGATCGATGAGCTTCAAGGTATTGGAGTCGAATTGATCATTCGGCAATTTACTTGCCTGTAGGATGTTCAACGTATTTTGCATCTGCTCGAGGGTCTGATTTGTTGGAACCGGTATTGGTTGCGCGGCACTGGCACTTGCGGTAGCGCTGGCATTGGCGTTTGCGGCTCGAGTTGCCCGCGGTGCGTTAGTGGCTCGGATGGCCCGATTTACTGCGTGGATCTTTGCGCTGACGGCATTCAGCGCAACATCCCCGGGTGAATTCGGCGATCTGTAGTCTGCAAGATACTCCAATGCGGCAGCAAGTGGAGGTGGAGCAGTACGGGGAATTTGGCTGATTGAGTTTCGAATGGATCTACTGGTCCTACTTAACAGGAAAGGCTCTCCGTAAGGCAGGCGGGTAAAGATCTCTGCCCGCAGAGCCTGAGGCAAGCGTTCCAGGAGAGAGTGCTCAGCATGGACATGACTACAACTGCTAGAACCAGAGCTACTTGCGCTGCAATCCGACCTTAGGCCTTCAGCAGCCTGGGCTTGGACAACACAACCGGGACTTGTACTGGAAGCGCAACTAGAACCTGACATTATCAACCTATAATTAAATTAATTTGTAAATAATTATGGTATAAGCTCTTAGTTTATGTCAAGACTAATACCCCTGTTGATTGGAACCATAATGGTAGGTGTTGACACTAAACGAAATAACGTATGTATTTGATTGTAAGTTAATTATGGCATGTTTCATTTTGCGAAGCAAACTCGCGTAGCGAGCCGAAACCTTTTTCAAGCAACAAGAAATGACCATTTGCCAAGTTCCAAGTGATCAAGTCCCAAGTGCCGAACTTCCGCAGCGCCGAACCACGCCCAAGCCAAGGAAGGCGTAGGCATCGCCGACGTAGCTGACGCCGACGCTGGGACCGCCGGGGCCGAAGCCCCCAAAATCCAAACGCCGAACGTTGCCGTTATCATCGATGATTGTATCAGAGGTATTGCCATGTTCGTCGTTAAATAGGCGTGTGTCGCTCTCTTTTGAGGCCATGTAGGTCATGAGAACGGGGAAGATTAATTCGATAAGGATTGCTTCGCGGTGGTTGGTATTCTTTTGCTCATTGGAGACTTGGAGAACCACTTCTTGGTCGGGGTGAATTTCATTTTTGGTTCCTGGAAAGCAAGTTTTGAGTGTGAAGATCCAACCAGGTGGGACGGGTTTGTCGCCGAGGTCTTTTAGGATTTTTTCCCAATAGACATTCAGCGTAACAGGTTTGCCGCCATTTTGGGGATTTTGGGTATGAGCTAGGAATCTATTGAGGGTGAAGACCTGTCCATTTATAGTAGGAGGAATGTAGGAAAGAACGTGGGTTTGGGCAACGGTTTTGCCTTTGAAAACCTCGCAAGGCTTTGCTGCCATTGCTTCCACATGCGGAGGTAGAGGCACATTTGGAACTTGGCCAAGATAGCGATTCGACTGCTCAGGGCCGATGGCTGTAAGAAGTGCATATGAAGGGGGAAGGTATTGCACCCGGGGATCGGCGGCATATTCATCGATGAGCTTCAAGGTATTAGAGTCGAATTGATCATTCGGCAATTTACTTGCCTGTAGGATGTTCAAAGTATTTTGCATCTGCTCGAGGGTCTGATTTGTGGGAACCGGTATTGGTTGCGCGGCACTGGCACTTGCGGTAGCGCTGGCATTGGCGTTTGCGGCTCGAGTTGCCTGCGGTGCATGAGCAGCCAGGATGGCGTATTGCACTCTGTCGAATCGATCATTCGGCAATTTACTTACCTGTAGGATGTTCAAAGTATTTTGCATCTGCTGAAGGGTCTGATTTGTGGGAACCGGTATTGGTTGCGCGGCACTGGCACTTGCGGTAGCGCTGGCATTGGCGTTTGCGGCTCGAGTTGCTTGCGGTGCGTTAGCAGCTCGGACGGCCTGTTGTACTCTTTGGATCTTTGCGTTGACGGCATTCAGCGCAACAGCTCCGGGTGAAATCGACGATCTGTAGTCCGCAAGATACTCCAATGCGGCAGCGAGTGGAGCTGGAGCGGTACGGGGAATTTGGCTGATCGAGTTTCGAATGGACCTACTGGTCCTATTTAACAAGGCAGGCCCTCCGTAAGGCAGCCGGGTAAAGATCTCTGCCCGCAGAGCCTGAGGCAAGCGTTCCAGGAGAGAGTGCCCAGCATGGACATGACCACAACTGCTAGAACCAGAGCTACTTGCGCTGTAATCCGACATTAGGCCTTCAGCAGCCTGGGCTTGGACAACATAACTTGACATTATCAACCTATAATTAAATTAACATGAAAATAATTATAGTATAAATTTTTAGTTTATGTCAAGATTAATACCCCCTGTTGAACGCGGAACTACAATGGCGGATGTTGACACTAAACAAAATAACGTATGTATTTGATTATAAATGAATTATGATATGTTTTGTCGTGCCTATTCAGAGGTTGTAGACAAATACAATGATTTTTTGCATGATGTCTTGGTTTATGCAAAACGAAACGGTAGAACAGGCGACAGGAGTTTCTAAGTCGGGACTCTCGTTTTTATTGCTCATGGCTGTTTTTGCTGCGATCTCTGCGATAAGCCATTCGCGCCTCCATCTTCTTTCGCAGGTCACTTGGGGTTTCACGCTTCTTTTTGGATTTTTTGCCGTAGTCAAAATCATCAACAGCATCGCAAGTGTGTTTCCAAACCACCTTAAAATGGTCTTGCACTGGGTGCATGCCATGACGTTTGAAATCCTGGCTTTTACGAGCAGTCATCTGCTTCATTTCATGAAAAAAAACACTGCACCCATTGGTAGCGGCAGGCCCATTTTGCTTGTGCACGGTTATTGCAATGACAGTTCTGTCTGGATTTACCTGCGCCGCAAACTCGCGCAACAGGGACTCGTCTATACCGTCGATTTGGGGAATCCATTTCGTTCCATTCGGGATTACGCGAAGATCGTCGAAGACAAGGTCGCTCAAATCAAACAAGAAACAGGATCAGATGTGCTACTCATTGGCCATTCGATGGGTGGACTTGTTTCTCTTTGTGCTCCATTTGACAATGTAGCTGAGGTCATTACGCTAGCGGCCCCTTTAAGAGGAACTCATATTGCGAAAGTAGGTTTTGGTCCTAATGCCAGGGAAATGGAGAGGAACTCCACACTCATCCAAGAACTAAGCGCCAAGATCGCGCAAGAGAAAAAAGTTCGTTTCTCGACAATCGGAACCAAAACCGATCAGCTCGTCATTCCCGGCCATTCAGCTCTGCTAGATCAATCCCGCCAATTCCTGTTTGAAGACATCGGTCATGCATCCTTGCTCTTTTCCCCCCGCGTCGCCGCTCTTTTAACGCAATGGATATATGCCCAAGTGCATTCAAACTTTGGCCGGTGACTTCGTCGGCATCCCAATCTTTGCAGCCGGAGCCATGCCTGTAGCATGGCTTGCTTCGCTGCTGCAAATCTCGGGCGCCGACTTTGTCATCGGCCAAATTTTGAAAGCACTTGGGTATAGCTTTCTTAGGCTTGTACGAGATATCCATAGGCACTTATCTTATCCAACTTGAAGATATGGCCCCTATCCGCCAAAGCATTGATAATGCGTTTGAGCCATCGTTGCTTGACCTCTTCGTCAGTGTAATAAAATCTCGCTCCATTTTCTGGAAGTCCAAGCCGATGATATTCTTTTAGAAAGAAATTTTCTTCTTCTTGTGAATCATGATCAAGGCAGATATATCGCTTTCCTTTTAATGAAGCGTCTTCTGGAGTTTCCGTAATCCCTTTATTAATTGCCGCAACAACATCTGTTATAGCTTGCGCCATTGTCACTGGAGTTGTTTCCCACTCCCAATGATCGGCTCCTGTTCCGGTTTGCAATCGGTTTCCTGTACGCATTAGACCCTGTTCTTCAAGGTCAAGGCCCAGGGAAGCTAAATCATCAACTTGAATAGGTTTGCGTGCATTTTCCAAGATGCCATTTCTCATATAAAACTGCTGTAATCCATGATCGCTTTGGATTTCTTCCATTCTTCTTGCTTTGATTTGTGCAGCGTCCTGACTAACAATTCCATGACGACGCGCTTCAGTGATTGCAACATCAATTTGTTCTTCAGAAGCCAAGCATCGGACTAACCCACGACGGCCTAAGCCTCCTCCAAAAATTCCTGTATTAGCTCCATCCATTTCTTCTAAGTCGATCAGGGCAACACGTCTATTTCCTTGAAATTCAGGCGCAGTATCAACAAGAGGCATATTCCGCCATTCCACATCGCTAAAGCCTGTTTTGGCGATGAAAGTAGCTAGTTGTCTTGCTGTTTCATTAAGGCCTGAAAGTTGATATAGATGTTCCTGTGCACTTTCATTTTGGTTAATATTCACACATTCTTCGGCGATTAAAGTCATTCCAGCCACATTGAATTTTTGGGCATGAGGAACAACAAGAAGACTTAGCTGATGAGCTAAGCAAACTTCTTTAGCTTTGATCATGTTTGCAAAACGTTCCTCGGAAATTTGTGTTGCTGATAGGGCACCACCTGCACGTAAAACTCCTCTGTCAGGAGGCGCCATTTTGAAAATGAGGTTAGGAACAGTGGTTAAACTGAAAACTAGATTATTGTCACTTGCATGCCATGTAATTTCTGGATCGTCTTGCCGTCCCTGAATTTTCGGCATAAGTGCCTGAATTTTTTCGATCGTAGCTTGAGATATATCCATTCCTGCTTCTAACTTTTGTTTTGCATCGATGATATGGAAGCTATGAATGGATCGTAGAACAGCTTTTGCCATAAACAGAATGACAGGAATGGCTACAGTAAGGTAAGAAATTACTTTTAAGGCGGTGATTAAGAAGGCTGGGGAATCTTTTGTAAGAATGGTACCTTCGCCATCTTGTTGAGCACGGCCTGGAATGACGCAAGCTTTTTTGCCGCCAAGATAGAAATAACTGTCTACGGTCTCTAACAATGATTGCGTGCGTGATTTTGGTTGATCTCCAAAAGTCACTGCAGTGAAGAAGCCTACTTTTGCCATTTTCCTTGTCTCTTTAAAGATTTTTTGAAGCTCAAGTATAGAAAAAGTAGGCAAAAAAAACTACTGTTTTTTTAACGAAATGGGTATGATTTAAATCTTCCAAACTAATTACATGTTAGTTATTATCTAGGCCGACAAAATTAAGGAGTATTTTAAATGAGTGCAATTACAGGGCAACCAATTGAAACACAAGTTCCTGTGACTAAGGAAGCACCTAGTTCAAAATCAAAATGGCTACAATTGGCTCTTATTACTTCGGGAATTGCGATTACCATTATCGCTTCCTTAGTGGGGATTTTGCCCCTCTCCTATGCACTGGCCGCGAAAATGGTCATCATTGCCCTGCCAGTCAATATTTTAATTGCAGTGATTCTTAGATTGGTTATGCCTGTTCCCAGAGAAGAGAACTCTGGCTATAGTAAATACCTCAACGAGTCAACACCATTTGAACTTGGTGTTGCCGGGCCTATTGTAGAAGAGGTTCTTTTTCGAGGGATTTTGCAAGGAGGTCTATTAGTGGTTTTGAAACGGTTAATCCCTGCCACAACAGTTTCTATTCTTGGAATGCCATTTACTATTGCGGGATTGATTGCTATCGTCACAGCCAGCGCAGTGTTCGGTGCCGTGCACGCAATGAATGACCATAAAGGAGCTTGGGGTCAAGCGATTGTTGTAGGAGTGAGCGCGCTTTTCACGGAAGGACCCCTTGCTTATTTCTACGGAATTGAGGCATCTATGATGGCCCATATTCTGAACAATACCATTATCTCTGCGGTGCTTTGTTGCAAACCAAAAGAAGATTCAAGGTCTCCTCAAGTCAGAGAAAATCCTCCGGTATTAATCCCCGCAATGTAAATATACTGCTTCAGGTAATGGAAGCGTTTTCGCCTTCGACGGTGATTTGGATCCAGAGATCGCGCGGACTAACGTCCACCTCTTCTTCATGAGTGACGTTGCGCGGCCAGGTGTGTTGGTCTAGATTGACGGTCCAACGGAGTTTGTATTTGCCTGGGCGGAGTTGAAAAGCGCCGCTACCGCGACCACCATGAATGTCAACGGGTTTGAGAGGAATCGATTGGCCATTGAATTCTACGCTCGAGAGTTTTGGGCCCGCAGACTCGGGAGAATCCCTCATAATCACATCGACTCGTACGAGTTGCGCGGAAACTCGTTTTTTCGGCCCAAAGTAGGTGTTGCCCGCATTGGCCATGAGGCCATATCCATTTTCTTTGATCATGGCGGGCTCTTGTTTGCATATTTTTAAGCCGATTGAACAGAAGGCCAAAAGGGCTCCGATGAAGGCCAGTAAACGCATGAACTTCATGTAAACGAGGAAGGATTTATTTTGCAAGGCTTGCCAAAATAATTCTAAAGAAGGTATGAGGAGGATTCAATCTCGAGGTTTCTATGAAATTCTTGTTCGCCTTTGTCGCTGCCGCCGCGTTGATTGCGGCCGAGGAGATTCCCAATCGGGTACGGATATTGCCTGTGAAACGGACGCCGGAGGCGGAAGGCTCGAGCGTAGTCGTTGTGATGCCTAAGGATGGATCTGTGGTCAGAGGCAATCCAGTTTGGCTACAAGTTCGAGTCGAGGGCTATCCAATTGGCGCCGCGTCGCAATTTGATCGCGCGGACGAAGTTGCGGTGAGTAAACAAGGTCAAACCATCCACATTGTTGTGGACAATATGCCCTACTTTGCAGTGAATGAGCCAGCCTTGGATCCTTTCAATGAGGAAGGGTGGTATTATGAAACGAACTATAAATTTGAAGTGCCCGCTCAATTATCTGAAGGCGAACACACTTTGCGGGTTTTTCTAGCCCGCTCTTTTGGAGAATCCCTCAAAGGGGAGATGACGTTTAAAGCAACGACATTCTATGTCGGCAATGGGGATAAAAGTCCCTATGATCTATCGAGGCCCTATATCACTTATAACGAGCCAAGCAATCAATTATATCTGGTTGAAAAAACCCCCGTCTTATTGGATTTTCTCATTAACAATTGCGAGCTGAGCGCCGATGGCTATAAAGTTCGGCTAACCGTGGATGGAAAGGCATCGCGCCTTCTCACAAGTTGGCAACCCTATTACATCTATGGTCTAGCTGCCGGCAAGCACACCATTCGCTTGGAACTGCTGAACAGCAGCGGGGTGA
>Ga0207141_10264_pt1 | contig 12862 bp, 12 predicted proteins | sample Alteio_BWMinHeat_5_FD_153553 | JGI IMG/M metagenome (GOLD analysis project Ga0207141, IMG submission 153553) | Enriched cells from forest soil in Barre Woods Harvard Forest LTER site, Petersham, Massachusetts, United States -... | ecosystem: Environmental > Terrestrial > Soil > Temperate forest >... | reverse complement strand
GTTGCGGCAGCTGCGTCGCCGCCAAAGCCGCCCAGGATCACGTTGAAGAACGAGCGATTCATCGCCTTGCACATGATGTAGGACAGGATCGCGCCGCTGGAACCGACCAGCGATCCGGCGATGATCAGCATCGAATTGTTGAGCGAAAACCGATGCCGGCAGCCGCCCAGCCTGAATAGCTGTTAAGCATCGACACCACTACCGGCATGTCGGCGCCGCCGATCGGGATAATGATCAGCACGCCTAGCGCAAACGCGATGATGGTCATCAGGATGAAGGGCAGCCAGGACTGGGTCAGCACAAAGATGATTCCCAGCCCCAGCATCGCCACGGCCAGCAACAGGTTGATGAAATGCTGCCCCCTGAAGCTGACCGGTGCGCCCTGGAACAGGCGGAATTTGTATTTCCCCGAGAGCTTGCCAAATGCAATCACCGAACCGGAGAAGGTAATCGCACCGACGAAGGTGCCGATAAACAGCTCGATGCGGTTACCGACCGGCAGCGCCTCGCCGTGGGCAGCGATACCGAAAGCCCAAGGCTCCGACACCGCAGCCACCGCGATACATACTGCCGCCAGGCCGATCAGCGAATGCATCGCCGCCACCAGTTCCGGCATCTTGGTCATCTCGACGCGTTTCGCCAGGAAAGCGCCGATGCTGCCGCCCACCACCACGCCGCCGGCCACCAGCCAGAAACCGAGGCCGGCTCCTTGCGATTCAGCCTTCAGTTTGACGATCAAGGCAATCGTGGTCACCACGGCAATCGCCATGCCAGCCATGCCGAATACATTGCCGCGCCGCGCTGAAGTCGGATGCGACAAACCCTTGAGCGCCTGGATGAAGCAGACCGAGGCGATCAGGTACAACATCGTCACCAGATTCATACTCATTGCGGGGCTCCTTCTTTAGCAGCAGGTTTTGCCTTCGGCTCTTTTTTCTTGAACATTTCCAGCATGCGCTGCGTCACCAGAAAGCCGCCGAATACATTGACAGCCGCCAGCGCCACCGCCAGCGTGCCGGTAACCTGGCCGACCATGCCTTCGGTCAAGCCGGCCGCCAGCATGGCGCCGATGATGATGATCGCAGAGATCGCGTTGGTGACCGCCATCAGCGGTGTGTGCAGGGCAGGTGTAACGGTCCAGACCACGTGGTAACCGACGTAGATCGCCAGTACGAAAATGATCAGGTTGGTGATGGTGTGCGTGACTTCCATGGTTTCCCTTTGATAGAAGGACAGCGCTGAAAACTCGCGCAGTTGACTTAACTACTCGCTTTAGATTTTCTTCAGGCCGGTGATGCGGTTGTTGTCATCGACAAACACCACTTTCGGCACATAGCTGCGCGCCTCTTCGTCAGACAGCGGCGCATAAGTGCAAATGATCAGCAAGTCACCCAGATGAGCGCAGCGTGCAGCGGCGCCGTTCAGCGAAATTTCGCCGCTGCCGCGTTTGCCGCGGATCGCATAAGTTGAAAAACGCTGGCCGTTGTTGACGTTGTACAGCTCGATCTTTTCAAACTCGCGAATGTCGGCCGCTTCCAGCAGGTCTTCATCTATCCCGCAAGAACCCTCGTAGTGCAGGTCGGCTTGGGTAACGGTTGCGCGATGAATTTTTGCGCGCAGCATGATGCGTTGCATATCTTGTTTCTCCAGTTTACGAAGGCGCCGGCCAAAGCCGGTTGCCCCTTACAGCTATTAATTAAATCGGTACTTGTTTCGGCAACTTAGTTGGGTCGCTTATTTGCGCAGCACTTCGCCGCCGCTGCATAGCAAGGTGCCGGCAACGATATCGTCCTCGCGATTAATCACCAGGCCGCCTTCGGCATTGATGATCAGCTTGAGGAAATCGAGCAGGTTGCGCGCATACAGCGCCGAAGCGTCGGCCGCCACCAGCGCCGCCAGATTGCCTTCGCCGATGATGTGGACGCCGTGCTTGATGACGGTCTTGCCGCTCTCCGACAAAGGGCAGTTACCGCCCTGGTCGACCGCCATATCGAGAATCACCGAACCCGGCTTCATCGCCCTGACGGTGTCTTCGCTGATCAGCACGGGTGCTTTGCGGCCGGGGATCAGGGCGGTGGTGATAATGATGTCGGCTTGCTTGGCGCGCTCATGCACCAGTTCGGCCTGGCGTCGCATCCAGTCGGCCGGCATCTGCCGCGCATAACCGCCGACGCCTTGGGCAATTTCCCTTTCTTCATCCGTAATGAAAGGCACGTCCAGGAATTTTGCGCCGAGCGACTCGATCTGTTCTTTCACGGCCGGCCGCACATCGGAGGCCTCGATCACTGCGCCCAGACGCTTGGCGGTGGCGATCGCCTGCAAGCCGGCCACGCCGGCTCCCATGATCAGCATGCGCGCCGCCTTGACGGTACCGGCGGCGGTCATCAGCATCGGCATGAAACGCTGATAGGTATTGGCCGCCATCAACACCGCCTTATAACCGGCGATATTGGCTTGCGATGACAGCACATCCATCGATTGCGCGCGCGAAGTGCGCGGCGCAGCTTCCAGCGCAAACGCCGTCAGGCCGTGACTTGCCATAACAGCAATATTGTCGGCATCAAAAGGATTCAGCATACCGACCACGACCGTACCGCTTTTCAGCAGGGTCAGCTCGTCGGCGCTGGGAGCACGCACTTTGAGCACGGTTTCCACGCCGAATGCTGCTGCAGCCGTCACCACCTCGGCGCCTGCCGCAGCGTAGGCTGCATCGGGAATGCTGGACGAAATGCCTGCACCGGACTGCACCAGCACCTGATGTTTGGCTGCCACCAGCTTCTTTACCGTCTCCGGAGTCGCTGCAACCCGGGTTTCGCCAGGCCGCGTCTCGGCGGGGATGCCGATTTTCATGTACTTCTCCCATTAGTGTTAAGAATCTCCCGGAATCTTACACGGAAAAATTGCGGCCCAACAACCATAGGTCTTGATGTAGGTTATTTATCCTAAAATTAATCCCTGGTTGCGACTATGACTACAATTACCTCGCCTCTCCGTGCTCCGTGAGCACATCTCATCGAAAACCGGCAGGCAAGTTAAAATATCGGATTAACCGAGGAATTTATGACTGACGTTTGGAAACCCTCCGTCACTGTCGCCGCCATCATAGAGCGCGACGGCCGCTTCTTGCTGATTGAAGAAGCGACCAGTGACGGCATCCGCATCAACCAGCCAGCCGGCCATCTCGATCCCAACGAGTCGCTGCTGCAGGCGGTGGTGCGCGAGACGCTGGAAGAAACAGCGCACGATTTCATCCCTACCGCGCTGGTTGGCATGTATATGGCGCGTTATATTTCGGCGCGTACCGGAAAAGCGGTCACTTACTTACGCTTCGCTTTCTGCGGCGATCTTGGCGCCGAACACGATCAGGCGCTGGATCATGGCATCTTGCGTACCCTGTGGCTGTCGCGCGACGAACTGGCGGCTTGTCCGGAGCGTCACCGCAGTCCGCAAGTGTTGCTATGCATTGACGATTACCTGCGCGGCCAGCGCGCACCGTTAGCCATGCTGAACACCCACCCAAGCGCCTATGGAGTGGCTCATGTCGAATAAGTCAAATAAAAAACGCGTGGTCATCGGCATGTCGGGCGGGGTCGATTCCTCTGTCTCGGCCTGGATGCTGAAGCAACAGGGTTATGAAGTCATCGGCCTGTTCATGAAAAATTGGGAAGACGACGACGATTCCGAGTACTGCTCGACCCGGCAGGACTGGATCGATGCGGTCAGCGTCGCCGACGTGATTGGCGTCGACATCGAAGCGGTGAATTTTGCCGCCGAGTACAAAGACCGGGTATTCGCCGAATTCCTGCGCGAGTATCAGGCTGGCCGCACCCCCAATCCCGATGTGCTGTGCAATGCCGAAATCAAATTCAAGGCCTTCCTCGATCACGCCATGAAGCTGGGCGCTGATCTGATCGCCACCGGTCATTACGCTCGCGTGCGGCAGGCCGATTCCGGCCGCTTCGAGTTGTTGAAAGCGGTTGACGCCAGCAAGGATCAAAGTTATTTCCTGCACCGCCTGAACCAGTCGCAATTGTCGCGAACCTTATTCCCGCTGGGTGAAATCCAGAAAACCGAAGTGCGCAAGATCGCCGAGCAGATCCAGTTGCCGAATGCCAAGAAAAAGGACTCGACCGGCATCTGCTTTATCGGCGAACGGCCATTCCGCGAATTCCTGAATCGTTATCTGTCCTACCAGCCGGGGCCGATGAAGACGCCAGACGGCGATGTGGTGGGCGAGCACGTAGGCTTGAGTTTTTATACGCTGGGCCAGCGCAAGGGCATCGGCCTGGGCGGCATGAAGACGCACAAGAACGCCGGCGGCGACAGCGATCCCTGGTATGTGGCCAGGAAGGATGTAGAAAACAACACTTTATACATCGTTCAGGGACACGATCACCCTTGGTTGCTGTCATCGACGCTGCAGGCCGGTCAACTCAGCTGGGTTGCCGGTGAAGCGCCGGACAGCGGCCGCTTGTCGGCCAAGACACGCTATCGGCAGGCTGACATGGCTTGCAGGTTTGACAGCCTGCTGCTGCCTGAAACGGAGAATTTCGCCCTGAAATTTACCGATCCGCAATGGGCCGTCACTCCCGGCCAGTCTGCCGTGCTGTATGACGGCGATGTCTGCCTCGGCGGCGGCATTATCGAGTCATCGGGCAACGCTGCCTGATACTGGTTTTGCATCTTTTAATGATGCAAAACCAGCTCTTTCCCCGCTGGTCGTCCTGACCAGCCTCTTTCCCAAGCTTTGCCACAGCTCGTTTTGTTGTGCATATACAGCAATTAGTTCCTTTTTATTATTTCTATTTCAGGAACAGTAAATTTCCAGTATGACCATTTATTGTTGATAGTGAAGTCACTACACTTTGCTTCATCGATGGGCGCAACACACAAGCAAGATCAAAAATGCAAGTGCGCCGCTCACCGAGGCAGGACCCGACGGGCTGCAATCTCGCCTGTACCGCCGAGCCCGGTGCCATCAACCTACTGGAGAAAAAAATGAACACCAAACAATTTATTGCAGGTCTCGCAATCTTAGCCGCCGCTGGCAGCGCCATGGCCGTTACCCCATATCCGCCTGAAACACCGTTCGTCTCGACTAAATCGCGTGCCGATGTCCAGGCTGAGCTGGTGCAAGCGCAAAAAGACGGCTCGCTGACTGTGGCCAGTAATTCCTACCCTGTGGTTGCGGCCGCAGGCAAGCCAGTCAGCCGCGCTGAAGTCGTGAGCCAAGTCAGCAAGGCAGAGCCATCGGTCTACAGTGGCAACTAAATTGCCAAGTTGTAAAAGCATCTGATGCGACACTGACTCCGCGAATTTCCGGAGTTACGCAAAACGCCAGCAATGCTGGCGTTTTGCTATTATTCGTTCATATCCCAGCGCACCGCCAAACCTCGGAGCTGAGCTAGACGCAGGTGCCCCAACAGATCCAAACGTTCAGATCTCTCAAGTCACATAATTCGGGTTCACATGCGGTCATATTTTCCCTCCAAGTCTTATCCTTCGGTCAGCCTGTTGCTGGCCTGTTCCCTGACGCTGTTGTTAAGCGCCTGCGCTGATTTTTCAGGTATCAACCCGCAATCGAAACTGACGGACGGCAACTCTCTTTCTGCCGGCGCCGCATTGAGCAGCGCCGCCAACACTGCATGGCCGACCAGCGCATGGTGGCAAAGTTATGGCGACCCGCAGCTGGATACCCTGGTGCAACAAGCGATTGCCGGCAGCCCCAACCTGAAAATCGCCCAGGCCCGTATCCGCCAGGCATCGTCATTGGCCGGCGTGGCGCGTGCCGCCACCCTGCCCAAGGTCGGCGCCGAAGCTAGCAGCACCCGCGGCTTGTACTCCTCTGAATACATCTTTCCGCCACCGCTGGGCGGCAGCTGGAATTGGGATAACGAAATTACCGTCAAGGCCAGTTACGATCTTGACCTGTGGGACAAGGATCGCAGCGAGCTCGAATCGGCGCTCGATACCGTCCATGTGAGCGCCGCCGAAGCCCGCAGCGCCCAGTTGAATCTGGAAGTGGCCGTGGTGCGCGGCTATTTGCAGCTGGCGACCGAATATGCATTGCGCGATATCGCCAGCTCGACGCTGACACAGCAAACTTCGATCGCCAACATCGCCCAACGAAAACTGGCGGCCGGCCTTGGCACCAGGCTGGAACTCAGCCAGGCCCAAACCGCATTGCCGGAAGCGCGTGCCAATATCGAAAAAATCGACGAAAACATTGCCTTGCTGCGTAACCAGATTGCCGCCTTAAGCGGTAAAGGCCCCGGCGGCGGCGATGCAATCCAGCGGCCACAACTGGCGGCGCGCCTGGTTGGCGTTGACAACAGCACGCCACTCGCCATCGGTTTGCCCGACAATGTGCCGGCGCATCTGATCGGCCGCCGTCCGGACGTGATTGCGCAACGCTGGCGGGTCGAAGCCATGGACAAGAACATCGATGTTGCCAAGGCGGCGTTTTATCCGGATATCAATATCTCCGCCTTCATCGGCTTGCAAGCGCTCGGCTTTACCCATTTCCTGAGTTCATCTGCTGGCGTGCGCGGCGCCGGGCCGGCGATATCGCTGCCGATTTTTGAAGGCGGCCGCCTGCGCGCCAATCTCGGCGCTCAAACCGCCGCGCTCGACGCTGCGATCGAAAGCTACAACAACACCCTGGTGCAAGCTCTGCAAAGCGTGGCCGACCAGATCGTCAAATTGAAATCGGAGCAACAGCAACGCGGCCAATCGGAGCAGGCGCTGGCGCTGGCTACACAATCCTACGATCTGGCCAAGCGCGCTTACCAGGCCGGCCTGACCGCCAATATCAATGTGATTCAAACCCAGTTGGTGCTGCTGCAGCAACAGCAACGCGTGACGCAGATCCGCGCCGGTTATCTGGATAGCTGGGCGCAGCTGATGCAGGCGCTGGGCGGCGGCCTGGGTGACGACTTGCCGCAGCCGGCAAACGCCGCCGCCAGCGCTAGCTCTGCAGAAAAATAAGCGACGCCGACCATGAGCGACATTGCAAGCAGCCGTAACCACTGGCTCGATCACCTGAAACATGCTGCCGTCAGCTGGCTGGAAGGCCACGGCCAGGATCTGCTGTATATCAGCAAAATCCTGCTGGCGACCATGCTGGCGCTGGGCCTGTCACTGCTATTCGACCTGTCCAAGCCCGGCACCGCGATGGTCACCGTCATCATCGTGCTGCAACCGCGCAGCGGGCTGGTGCTGGCCAAGGGTTTTTATCGTTTCATCGGCACCTCGGTCGGCGTCATCATGTCGATCATCCTGGCCGCCTCGTTTACGCAGCAACCGATCTTGTTCCTGGTTGCCGGCGCCTGCTGGGTCGCCTTGTGCACCGCCGGCTCGACCATCTTCCGCAATTTTCAATCGTATGCCTTCGTGCTGGCCGGCTATACCCTGGTGATCGTCGGCTTGCCGGCAGCGCTGCAACCGGATCAGGCTTTCGATATTGCCATGACGCGCCTGGCAGAAGTGATGCTGGGTCTGCTGTGCGCCGGCGTGGTCAGCGATGTACTGTTTCCCAAACGCTTGTCCGATGTCTTACTGCTGACAGTACGCAAGCGCTTCGCCGATTTCAAAACCTTTATTGCACTGGATGACGCCGGCGCCAGTTCGCGGCCGGCGCGCGAGCGCATGGTGCTACGCTTTGCCGGCGAAGTCATTGCGTTCGAAGCACTGCGCACCTCGTCGGTATTCGAAAGCGCTACCGGACATCTGCAAAACCTGCAGTTGCGGCAGTTGAACCACGCTTTCATGACCGCCTCCACCACTTTTCACTCGCTCGATCAATTGTTCGGCCGCCTGCAAAAGAATGGCAAACAAAGCACGCTCGATGCCTTGTTGATGGAATACCAAGCGATGGTGCGCGCCCTCTCCAGCCAGGATCGGACTCAGCTGGCCCAGGTCCGCAGCGGGCTGCCGCAACGCCTGGCTGCTTTGCAACGCGGCCTGGCGGCCAGCAGTATCGGCAAGGGGATTGATAGCGACGGCAGCCATTTGCTCGACTTCGATTCAGCCACCGAGCTGCTAGTCAGGTTTGCCGATGAATTGCAGATCTACGCAAGAATCCATGCAGTCGTGATCCATGCCGAAATGCACATGCCGGACGATCTCCAGTTGCCCGCCCGCTATGTGACGCGCACCGATCCGACTATGGTCGTGACCTCGGCGCTGCGGGCGGCGATCGGCTTTGGCATATCGTCGCTGTTCTGGATAGAATCCGGCTGGGTTTCCGGCACCGATGCAGTTGCCATGGCGACCGTCGTCAGTGCCCTGTTTGCCGCAGCGCCGTCGCCTACCCAGGTAGTGCGCCAATTCATGATCGGCGCTGTGCTAGGCGGATTTTTCGGCTTCCTGTCGGCCTATTATCTGCAATCCCGAGCCGAAAACTTCACCATGCTGTGCTTCTCGCTAATACCATTCATCACGATCGGCGCCTGGCTTACCACCACCAGGAAATACTCCGGCATCGGCACTGGCGTATTGCTGTTCTTCTTTTCCTACGCCAGCATCGGCAGCAGCTATGAGTTCGACATACTGACCCTGCTCAACGGCATGACCGGCGGCCTGCTCGGAGTTGCCATCGCCTCGGTCATGTATCAGATCATCGATCCATCCGACAGCCGCTGGATCAAGCGCCGCCTGGCGCGCGCTCTGCGCCGCCAGGTAGTGGAAGCCTGCAATCGCCCGCTACCCGGCTTGGCCGGCCGCTTTGAAAGCGGCACCCGCGATTTGCTGTCGCGTTTTGCGGTTACCCATTCGCTGGATGATCAGGACGACCGCGATATCATGACCTGGTTATTATCGGTACTGGAAATCGGCCGCGCCGTGATCCAGCTGCGCCAGGAAACCCTGCACGTCACAGATCCGCAAGCGCATGACAAAATCGCGCAAAGCGTGCGCAGCATCGCCCACCTGTTTGCCAGCCCTAGCCAACCCCGCTTGCGCGCCGCGCTGGACGCCGTGCTAGCCGCAGTTGCCGTGTGCGGCGAGCTGCACGCCGTGCTCGCCAATCTGCATCTGATGCGCGGCGCCATGCTGGAGCGCGTCACCGTGCTGACGCCCGCCGAAACTTCACCTATTACTTCCGAGAGCTGATCATGCCGCGTGAAATCGCACTATTCGATGCGCTCATTCCGACCTTGCTGTTGGTATTTATCGGCTGTCTGTTTCTACAGATGGCAATCGATTGGGTATTCACCCGCTTGGGCCTGTTTCGTTATGTCTGGCATCCCAGCCTGTTCCGGATCGCCCTGTTCTTTTGTATTTTCGGCGGCGCCGGGCTACTGCTGCACGCCGTCTGATTTTCTATAAATCCGTTATAAAAATTTGCCATAAAAATTCGTTCTAAGGTCGACATGAAATCATCAAGCGTTTTAAAAACCCTGTTGCAAGTAGCGATCACGCTGATTGTGGTGCTGATCGCCTTCTTGCTGGCGCGCGCACTGTGGGAGCGCTACATGAATACCCCGTGGACCCGCGACGGCCGCGTGCGCGCCGACGTCATCAGCGTCGCCGCTGACGTCTCGGGTATCGTGGTCGCGGTGCCGGTAGCCGATAACAGCTACGTTCACAAAGGCGATCTGCTGATGAAGATCGACCCGGCGCGCTACGCGCTAGCGTTGGCGCAAGCCGAAGCGGTGGTTGCCGAACGCCGCATCGGCCTGAGCACCAAACAGCGCGATGCGGCGCGCCGCGCCAAACTGGATGGCGACGTGATTTCCAGCGAAAACCGCGAAAACTCCAGCGCCGATGCGTCCGCCGCCCAGGCCCAGTATCAAGCAGCACTGGTCGCGCGCGACAGCGCCAAGCTAAACCTGGATCGCACCGAAGTCAGGGCGACGGTAGACGGCTGGATCACCAACCTCAACGTCCACGCCGGCGACTTCGCTCAGGCCGGCAGCCCCAAGCTGGCGGTGCTTGATGCCAATTCATTCTGGGTGTACGGCTATTTCGAGGAAAACAAACTGCCCTTGATGAAAGTCGGCGATGCGGTCGACATGCGCTTGCTCGGCAGCGAGCAGATCATCAACGGCCATATCGACAGCATCTCGCGCGGCATTACCGATCGCGATAACGCACTTGGCAGCTACGGCCTGGCGAATGTGAATCCGAGTTTCAACTGGGTCCGGCTGGCGCAACGCGTGCCGGTGCGCATCCATATCGACAAAGTGCCGGATGGCGTAACGCTGGCGGCCGGCATGACTTGTACCGTGATTGTCAAGCCGGGACAACGGCCGGCGGCAACGGCGCGCTAGTGATAACCACAAATCGGATGCAGCACATGCACTCCGTAGTCCGTCAAATGGGGTCAGAGTAATTTTCGCAAACACCGCGAAAAGAAACTCTGACCCCATTTAACTACTGTCGGCCACTGCGCTATCCCAAGCGACGATATTTGACATAGAATCAACATCACCGATTGACGCAAGCCACGCTGAAGCAGCTTCGCATACTTGCCAAAACAGAATAAAATCGGATGCTCACATCCATCGCCAGGGAGGCGCATGAGCGCTGCACCATCACAACATGCCGACCTGAACCCGCCGCCGGCCGCCAAACGGGCGTATCTGGCGGACCTGATTGCCGGCCTCTCGATTGCCGGACTGCTACTCCCTGAAGCGGTTGCCTACTCCAGCATCGCCAATCTACCGCCGCAAACCGGGGTAATTGCATTGTTTGCCGGCTTGCTCTGTTACGGCCTGTTTGGCAGCAGCCGCTTTGCGGTCGTCTCCGCCACCTCCTCCTCGGCAGCGGTGCTGGCGGCAGCCACGGCATCCATGGCAAACGGCGACAATGGCCTCAGAATGACGCTGGCGATCGGGCTGGTAATGCTTACCGGCTTGTTTTTCCTGCTGGCCGGATTGGCCCGCCTGGGCAATGTTACTGACTTCATCGCCAAACCGGTGTTGCGCGGCTTTGCCTTCGGCCTGGCGATTGTCATCATTCTCAAACAGTTTGCCGGCGTGGTCGGCGCCCATCCGGAACATAGCGACATGACCCGCTTCATCCCCGAAATGCTGGCGCAGATCGGACATTGGAACTGGATCAGCGTCGCCGTGATGGCGCTAGCGCTGGTTTTGCTGTATCTGTTTTCTTACCTGCGCCGGATACCGGGAGCACTGCTGGTGATCGTCATCGGCGTCGCGGCCGGCCAGTGGCTGGATTTAACCCGCTATGGCGTCGCCCTGGTGGGCAGCATCCACCTGCAACTGGCAACGCCAACGCTACCCTTGCTCTCGCGCGCCGATTGGCTGCGCCTGGGTGAACTGGGTTTTGCCATGGGCATGATCTTGTATGCCGAATCGTATGGCTCGATCCGCAGCTTCGCCATCAAGCATGGCGACCCGGTGGCGCCCAACCGCGACTTGCTGGCGCTGGGCGCCTCCAATTTGCTGTCCGGATTATTTCACGGCATGCCGGTCGGCGCCGGCTATTCGGCCACCTCCGCCAATGAAGCCGCCGGCGCCACTTCGCGGCTGTCTGGCTGGGTGGCGGCGCTGGTGATGCTGGCGATTGTCCTGACACTGTTGCCCGCCATCGCCCTGACGCCGCAGCCAATACTGGCTGCGATCGTGATCCATGCGGTCGGCCACACCCTCAATCCTGCCATCTTCCGTCCCTATTTCCAGTGGCGCCGCGATCGCCTGGTGGTGATCGCCTCAGTGATTGCGGTGCTGTTGCTGGGCGTACTGGACGGCTTGCTGGCGTCGATTGCGATCAGTGTTCTGCTGATGCTGCGGCAGTTCGCGCAATCGACCATTTCAGTGCTGGGGCGGCTAGGGCAAGGCCATGACTACGTCAACATCCGCACCCATCCGGAAGCACAGCCGGTATCGGGCGTCATGATCCTGCGCCCGAACGAGCCGCTGTTTTTTGCCAACGCCGAACGCATCCTGGGCCAGGCGCGGCAGAACATCATCGCCGCAGCACCGCCTGTACATACCGTGATTCTCAGCCTGGAAGAATCGCCGGACCTGGATAGCACCAGCCTGGAAGGTTTGCATGATTTTTTTAATTTCGTCAGTAGCCGTGGCTTGCGCCTGCTGCTGGCGCGCCTCAAAGATCCGGTATATGACATCATGAAAAATGCAGTTGCCCCCAGCTTCCCGCTGGCGTCCCTGAGCGCGCTGAGCGTAGCGGAAGCGGTGCATCTGGCACAGGCGCCGGCAAGCCAGCACGGCACAGACCAAACTATCGCAACCCGACCCGGAGAATAATCATGCGCGCATGCTGGAAAATATTGGCGACCGCACTCTGCGCCACATTGACGATCACCGCAGCGAATGGTGTAAATGCGGCAGAGATTGCCTTTTCTTCTCGAATCGATTTCACTGAAATCGATTTGACTATCAAAGATACCTACAATGCAAATCCGGATTCGATCACACTCGAAGTCACACTTAGCCAGGATGCCCAGCAGCGCATGACAGCGGCAAGCAGCGCGGCGCTGGAGCAGGATCTGACCTTGATCATCGATGGCAAGGCGGTGAGTACATCGCGTGTCAGGAATATCGTCGACACGCCTCAAATACGGATCATCATGTCGCGCCAGGCCGCCATGGAATTGCTACCGGCTTTGCTCGGCGTGAATCCCGTAGCACCCCCCGCAGCAAACCCGCAAACCGCACCGATTGCGGCGGCAGCGCCGGCTCCTGCACCGACACCTGCAGACATTCCGGTCCCCTTGCTTGCTGCTGTGCCATACGCGGTCGAGACTCCACAGGTGACGCCGCTGTTGCCCACCGAGGCGAGCACGGAAGCTGCGGTGACGCCAGCACCTGCGATGCAAGAACCTGACCCGGCGCCGGCCGTGCCGCCGGATCTTACTGCGATGCTTGCAGATCCG
>Ga0207141_10263_pt1 | contig 12887 bp, 6 predicted proteins | sample Alteio_BWMinHeat_5_FD_153553 | JGI IMG/M metagenome (GOLD analysis project Ga0207141, IMG submission 153553) | Enriched cells from forest soil in Barre Woods Harvard Forest LTER site, Petersham, Massachusetts, United States -... | ecosystem: Environmental > Terrestrial > Soil > Temperate forest >... | reverse complement strand
AGATATTAGTAAGTTGGATCTTGATATTGAATCTCCGATTAACTTATTAACACGTTTCTTGCAGGAAGGTTTTGTTGTTGGTTTGTATGATGAAATTGTGCAAGTATTGCAGTATGCGGATGAATTTCTAGTGCAGCAAGAACAAACGCGTCATAATCAAGAACTTATAATGAGACTTGATATTGTTATTGATCAGGTTATGAGAGGTGATTTAACAATAGATGAAGAAACACTTTTGCGTCATCATGATTTACGTTTAGTAAAAATCAATGAAAGACTTTCTGTTTTGGGGAAAGCACTATTTAAAAGTATTGTAATCATTGATGGAAAATTGCGCGTCCATAAAAAATCTCGTTTTTATGAAGATGTTCATTTCAAAGATGGCGTGCTTGTAGATGGTACTTTATCAGCACAGGATATTGTTACACAAAATCTTGATGTGGTTAATTGTTTGCCAAGTTTATGCGTAGAAAATCTTTCTGTTATTGATGGTTCAGTAAGTGGGACGTTATCTATTAATGAAGCGGTTGTTCAGACATTAGACACAGCAAGTAGTTTAACTATTAATAACTTGAGTGTCGGTGTATTGAGTGTTATTGATGCTGTTATTGATAATTTAACAGTGACTAATTGCATGTCAAATTTATGCGTGCAAAATATATCAGTAACTGATCTTGCAGCAAGTGGAACATTGTCCGCGAATGATGTGATTATTAATGATTTAACGGTTGCTAATTGTATGTCAAACTTGTGTGTACAAAATTTATCAGTGATAGATTTGACAGCAAGTGGGACGTTGTCTATCAATGATGTAGCAGCTAATGATTTAACTGTTACTGGTTGTGTTTCAAATTTGTGCGTGCAAGATTTATCAGTTGTTGATGAGGGCATAAGTGGAACATTATCTGCTAACGATGTAATAATTAATAATGTAACTGTTGGTAGTTGTATACCAAATTTATGCGTGGATACGTTGTCGATGGTTGATGGGGCCGCGAGTAACTCTTTGACACTTAATTATATTGTAACTAATCCTACTGATGCAGCAACAAAAGCTTATGTTGATGGTCGTCCTAGTACTCCAGGAGCTACTGGTGCAACTGGCCCAACTGGAGCAACGGGGTCAACTGGTCCAACAGGTCTTACTGGTTCGCAGGGAAATACTGGAGCATCGATTTTTGGTGCAACTGGTGTGACAGGGGCAACTGGATTAACAGGAGCAACAGGATCAACAGGTGCACAAGGTGCGACGGGTGATGGTTCTATTGTTCCTTGTGATTTAACTATTGGATGTAATATTAGCATTAATGATTCAGTGAGCACGGCTGTAGGTAATATTGTGAAAGGCGGCTCAATCTTTATTCATAATTATGGAACAGGAAATACATTTGCTGGAAAAGACGCTGGTAATTTTACTATGACAGGTTCATCAAATTCTGCTTTAGGAACTAACGCATTGAATTCTAATGTTTCTGGAAATAATAATAATGCTTTAGGTCATAATGCTTTACAGTTCAATATTTCTGGCGGCAGCAATAATGCCATAGGAAATAATGCATTGCAATTCAACACTTTTGGTTCAGATAATCAGGCAGTTGGAATAAATGCGCTTATGAGTAATACCATAGGAAATGATAACATTGCGCTTGGAAGTTTTGCATTGCAGTCAAATACTTTTGGTGTACGTAATATTGCAATTGGTTATCAAGCACTTCTTAATAATATAGGTGGTTCAAGTAATGTTGCTTTAGGGTCGCAAGCATTGCTATCAAATACTTTTGGTAACAATAACGTTACTGCTGGTACCAATGCATTGAGTGCTAATACAACGGGGAGTGGCAATGTTGCTTTAGGGTTTGATGCTTTGAGTAGTGCAACGGGTTCTTCTAATGTAGCGATAGGGTATCAGGCAGGATTGAATCTTACAACAGGTATAAATAACTTATTTATTGGATTTATGTGTGGTTCAGTAACAACTACAGGATCAAATAATATTTACATTGATGGACAGGGCCTTTCTCCTGCTGATGAAAATGATACTATTCGTATTGGAAATAGTAATCATACGCGTTGTTTTGTTAAACCAATACGCGGTATTGTAACAGGTATAGCGGATGCAATACCAGTAGTTATTGATTCTAATGGGCAGTTAGGTACCGTATCATCATCGAAGCGATTTAAGAGTAATATTCAAAAAATGAATGATGTGTCTTGTGATATATTTAATTTGCGTCCTGTAACATTTATGTATAATAATGATGATTTTGATACGGTGCAATTTGGTCTGATAGCAGAAGAAGTTGATCAGATACTTCCAGCGCTTGTTGTTAAGGATAAAGATAAGCAACCATTTACGGTACGCTATGAAGCGCTTCCGGTTTTGTTGCTTAATGAAATACAAAAACAAGAAGAAACAATACAACAATTAACGCAGGAAGTTGATGTTCTTGAAAAAGAAGCGACTGATTTACGTACTGATTTTCAGGAAATTTTTAACAGGATATAGTGCACAGAATATTTATGTCTCATTAAAGAAAATGGCTCTAATGGATATTAGGGCCATTTTCTTTTGGTTAAAATCTTGATGTTTTTAGAATGGTTTGTTATGAGGTTATAGAGTATATATTTTTAAAAAAAGGGTTGGTATGAAGTGTATGCAATTATCTCATTTTTTATCATTTTTTTTATCATTTTCCTTATTAATATCACCGCTTCCATTATCAGCAATAGCCGATTTTGTGGAAATAAACGCTACAACGAAAAGTGAAAATAGTAAAAATTTGTATGTTTATTTGGAAAAAGACCGTAGTGAAATAGCTGAAGTAATAGAGCAAATAAGTAAACTTGATTTTAATAATGAGTCTCCGACTTATTTATTAACTCGTTATATACAAGAAGGTGCGGCAGTTGGGCCTTATCGTGAAGTAGTTGATGTATTAAAATATGCAGAGTTGTTCTTATCGCAACAAAAAAAGACGGTGCATAGTAAAAATCTTGCAACACGACTTGATCATGTCATTGAGCAGGTATTACAAGGTGGGTTAACCATCGATGAAGAAACGCTCATGCGTGATCATAGTTTGCAGCTATTAAAAATTAATGAAAGAATTTGTGTTGCAGGTAAATCATTATTTAAAAGTATTGTAATTATTGATGGAAAATTACGCGTTCATAAAAGAGCACGTTTTTATAAAAGAGCTCATTTTAAAGATGATGTAGTTATAGATGGTACATTGTCAGCTCAAGATATTGTTGCACAAAATTTACAGGTTAATGGATGTATTCCATCACTATGTGTTGAAAATCTTTCTGTTGTTGATGGTTCAGTAAGCGGTACATTATCAATTAATGATGCAGTTATTCAAACACTTGATCTCACTGGTGGGGTCATTGTAGCAAATTTAAGTTTGAATTCAGTAAGCGCTACGGATGCTGTTATTGATAATCTTACTGTTACTAATTGCATGAACAATTTGTGTGTAGATAATCTATCGGTTGTTAATGAAGTAGCAACAGGAATGTTGTCGATTAATGATGCAGTGATCAATAATTTAACCGTAGCCAATTGTATGACAAATTTGTGTGTAGACAATTTATCAATTATTGATGGCATGGTGAGTGGTACATTATCAGCTGCTGATATGGTTATTAATGATTTGAATGTTACGAATTGTGTACCAAGTTTATGTGTTAACAATTTATCTGTTACTGATGAAGTGATAAGTGGAACGTTATCAATTAATGATGCTATAATTAATGATTTCACCGTTATTAATTGTATTCCTAATCTGTGTGTTACTAATTTATCACTCATTGATGGAGTGTTTAATAATTCATTAACATTGAATTTCTCAGCGGTGAATCCAACCGATGCGGTAACAAAAGCATACGTTGATTCATTGGTTGGTGTTACTGGTCCTACGGGTGCAACAGGCGCAACGGGTGCAACAGGGTTTGCTGGTCCTACGGGTACCATGGGTGTAACGGGAGCTACCGGAGCTACTGGTCCGACCGGTAATACGGGAGCTACAGGTTTAACGGGGTCAACAGGTGCAACAGGAGCAATTGGTGCAACAGGATCGACAGGTGTATCTTCTGGAATAGTTACGTGTAATCTTGTTGTTGGATGTAACATGAGCGTTAATGATTCATCAAGTAGCGCTGTGGGTAATTTTGTTAAAGCAGGTAATCGTTTTATTCATAACTATGGAACAAATAATATATTTTTTGGAAGTGGAGCAGGAAACTTCACGATGACGGGCACTGGTAATAACATAGGTTTTGGTACAGGTACTCTTGCCTTGAATACAACAGGATCTAATAATACGGCATTTGGTGATAATGTTTTGCGTCGTAATACGATTGGTAGTGATAATATTGGCTTTGGTTATCAGTCACTTTGGGAAAATACGACAGGTAATGATAATATTGCTTTTGGGGTTCAAGCATTACGTTTCATCACAACAGGATCAAGAAATGTTGCTATTGGTGGGCAGGCATTAGAAGCGCGTACTACAGGAAATGATAGTGTAGGTATTGGTTTCTTGGCAGCAGGAGGTAGTGCGGCAGATAGCAATATGGTAGCATGTGGTTATTCTGCAGGACAATCAGGATCAAATAGTGTTGCCATTGGTGCTTTTGCACTAAGAAATGGCGGTAATAATTGTGTTATGGTGGGAGGATCGACATTAAGTTCTGGTAGTGGTCCAAACAACGTAATTATTGCTACGGGAAATACTATGGCTGCTAGTTCGACCGGTAACGTGCTTATTGGTACGGATGGTGGACCTACCAATGATATTTTCATTGTGGGTGGGCCAATATCATCTCTTCAAAGTAATACGATTCGTATTGGTGATACCGGTGTACATACGCGATGTTTTATTCAAGGTATTCGCGGTGTTACAACGGGTGTTGCTGATGCAATTTCAGTGTTTGTTGACTTTAATTCTCAAATAGGAGTGGTGCCGTCTTCAAAACGCTTTAAGCATAATATTAGTGATATGAATGAAGCGTCAAGTAAGATATTTGATCTCAATCCTGTTGCATTTATTTACAATGATGATGCAGATGAAAGACCACAATTTGGTCTTATTGCAGAAGAAGTAGAGGAAGCATTCCCTGCACTTGCTGTAAAAGATGAAGAAGGATTGCCGTTTACCGTGCATTATGAAAGGTTACCAATTTTATTGTTAAATGAAATGAAGAAACAACATAATACGGTGACGCATGTTGGTGAAAAAGTTTCTCAGATTCGTCAGGCGCTTGATGGACTGCGTAAGCATGTTAATGCAATTAAGAAAGCAGCATAGATTATATTTTTTTGTTTAGTAGAAAAAAGAAAGCTCTTGTGAAAACAGGAGTTTTCTTTTTTACATTATGTCATCAAAGATAGGGAGCATATTTTTACTGTTGAATGCTCTATTTTTAAAATTATTGACTATTTTGCTCACAAATAGTTAAGAAAGAGAGAGAAAGATAGATACGAAGAATTGTTTAGGGAATGAATAATGAAGCGCGTTGTAATTTTTTGTAGTATGGCGTGTTTGTTAGTAATTGCTTTGCGGTGGAATTTTGTAGCGTACTGTATGCAAAAGCCCTATACATTTATTTTCAGTGATGTTATTGCTCAGGATTATTGCAATGAAATAAGAACAGAATTTTTTCAGTGCACTAAGCGTTATATTACTGATAAAGAAAGTATAACATATTTAAAAAAAGCATGTCCTATTATAAAAAATGTTTCGATTGTATATAAGCCTTTGGAGATTATCGTTACTATTGTTGGCTATGATCCATTGTGCGTTATTAATCAAGAATTAATTTTTGCAGATAATAGCATATTGTTGGAAAAACGTTTTTTTTCATTACAGGAAATTGTTGACGTTCCAGTAATTGGTGTTTTTCCAGAAAGCATGGAAAATGTGTTACCAGTTTTACCACGAATTTTAGCTGAGTTTTCTTATGATATGCAAAAAAATTATAATTTTTATTGCGTGAATAATAATGAGATGCGGCTTACGGATAAACGACAGGTAAATCATTCTATTATTTGTGATGGAGATCATTTTTTTTCTGATGAATTAATGCACCAGTGTAATATGGTAAAAAAAATTATTGTGAATGATGGGCTTTGCAAAAAAGATATTTCTTGGATAATTGATACACGGTTCGCTCATTATATTGTTGCTTATAAGGCATAGGGGGGTCGAATGGCACGATTAATAAAAGATCACGTTATTACCTCAATTGATATTGGCACTACTAAAATTTGTGTTTTGATTGGAAAAAAAATAGGCGATCAAATTGAAATTATTGGTATTGGTAAAGCACCATCGCATGGCCTTCAAAAGGGTGTAGTTGTTGATGTTGCAAAAACAATTAATGCCATTTCTCATGCAGTTAAAGAGGCTGAGATGATGGCAGGTTATACGGTAGAGACAGCGTGTATTGGTATATCCGGGGGACATATTAGTGCAACAAACTCAAGTGGTGTTATTGCAATTAAGCATGGTCATGTACGGCGATCTGATGTAGCTAATGTCCTTGAATCTGCTCAAGCGATTTCTATTCCTGTAGGTCAGCAAATTCTTCATGTTTTACCGCAATATTTTATCATTAATGGTCACGATCGAGTTCAAGATCCGATTGGTATGCATGCGGTTCGTTTAGAAGTATATGCTCATATTATTATGGGTTCTGTTTCGTCGGTACAAAATTTAGTGCATTGTTGTCAGTCCGCTGGAATTACGGTAAGTGATATTATTTTAGAGCAGCTTGCTTCGGCGGCGGCAATTTTAAGTATTGATGAACTTGATCTTGGTGTTGGGGTTCTTGATATTGGTGGGGGCACTTCTGATTTAGCAATTTATAAAGGCTCTGCAGTGTGTCATACCATGGTTCTACCTGTTGCAGGGAATCATGTCACCAATGATATTGCAATTGGTTTTCGTATAATGAAAACTGAAGCTGAAAAGATTAAAAAAAGTTATGGCATGACGCTTGCCTCTATGATTGGTGAAGATAAATTAATAGAAGTTGAAATGATGCAAGGTAATGATTTACAAGTAATAGCGCTTTCTGATCTTGCAAGAATTATTGAATTTCGCATGAAAGAATTATTTACTTTGGTGAATGAAAATATTGTTAAGCACAATTTAAAACATTTCATGACTAATGGCCTTGTTTTAACGGGAGGAGGTTCGTTAGTAGAAGGTGCACAAGAACTGGCGCGTACTATATTTGATTGCCCTGTTCGTATCGGTAAGCCTCGGGTTTTATTCGATCTTCTTGAAACACTGCAAAGTCCTTTATATGCCACAGGTTATGGCTTGTTGATGTACACCGTACAAAATGAGAAAAAAATAAAAATGGGCATGAAGGATGAGCCGTTAGCGCGGCGCGTGCTTGAACGAATGAAATTATGGGTAGTAGACTTTTTCTAGAGGTAACCGATAAAAAATAGGGAGATGGTATGATAGAGTTTGAACAAGAATCATTATACCGCCAAAAATCAATGGTATCGATTAAAGTAATAGGGATTGGTGGCGCGGGAGGTAATGCGGTTAATAGTATTATAGAATCAGGTTGTCCGGGTATTGGTTTTATTGCGGCAAATACTGATGCGCAAACATTAGAGCTTTCAATGGCGCATCATAAGATACAGATTGGTGTTAAGTCGACAAAAGGGTTAGGGGCAGGAGCAAATCCTGAAGTGGGTAAAAGGGCTGCAGAAGAAGATTTAGAAAAAATTATGGAAGCAGCGAGTGGTGCGGACATAGTTTTTGTTGTTGCTGGCATGGGAGGAGGGACTGGCTCTGGTGCGTTGCCAGTAGTAGTACGCGCATTACGAGAAAAAGGTATTCTTTCAATTGCTATTGTAACGCGTCCATTTTTATTTGAAGGGAAACGACGAGCAAAAATTGCAGATGAGGCAATTGAAAAATTGAAGCAAGAAGTTGATACATTAATTGTTATTCCTAATCAAAAATTGCTTGAAGTTGTTGATCCCAACATTTCTATGATTGATGCTTTTGCAATGATTAATAATGGCGTATTAAGTCAGTCTGTGCACAGCTTATTTGATATGATAACGCGCCCTGGGCATATTAATGTTGATTATGCGGATATTCGTACTATCATGAAAGATCGTGGTCTTGCGGTGATGGGAACGGGTAGAGCGTCAGGAGAGGGTCGAGCACGAGAAGCAGCAATAAAAGCTATTTCATCGCCCTTGTTGGAAAATATGAGTGTTGCAGGAGCACATGCGGTTTTATTTAACATTTCTGGTGGCAAAAATCTTGGATTGCATGAAATTAGTGAGGCAGCATCGGTGGTTTATGAGCAAGCACATGAAGATGCCAACATAATAATTGGATCAGTTATTGATGAAAATCTTCATGATGAAGTATTAGTTACCATTATTGCTACGGAATTTAGTCATTCAATAGATAAAAAAGAAGCTCAAGGTACTGCAATAGTAGAAGAAGAAATTCCGGTGATTGATACGATTCATGCGGATTCACTGAGTAAAGAGGTTGATGTATTTTGCAAAGAAGTGACGGAGCAAGAGGTTCCTTTAGTTTTTGCTCAAGGAGCGAGTGGGTGTGAAAGTGAAGAGGGAAAATTTTTTATTATAGAGCACAATGACGACATTTTGAGTAAAGATTTTGGTTTTGAAGTTGATCCCAATGATTTAGATATACCATCTTTTATGCGGCATAACAAAAACTGATTTTAAGCTAAAAAAAGCCCTCCGGGGCTTTTTTAACTTAGCAGGTGTGTAATTCATAATAGTTAAATCTGTGCTATTTATTTTTATTCATGAGATATGCCAATATGCTGTTGTAAATAGATTTATCGAAAATATAATAGGACGCCTGTGTTAGAGGAGAGTAGAGAACTCCTAGTTTATCTATTTTCGATACATCGACATAAGCATTATGTTTTAAAAGAAGCTCAACCAGTTTAACGTTTCCTACTTTAATGGCTTTGCCCAGTACTGTTTTTCCTTTATGCATCAGAGTCGCATCAAAAGATATATTTTTGAGTAAAAATTCTGCTATGTCGTGGAACTCGCGTTCTATGGCAAGGTGAAGGAGTGATGCATTATCTTTGGTAACATGAGTGAGCGATTCGTGCGCAAAGAGATTCAAAAATTGCAGAAGGTCCAGATTTTCGGTGTTTACCGCAAAAAATGCTGGATGATCGGTAATTGCTTGCGCAAGAGTTACTGATTCTGGATTTTTAATAATTGCATTGCGCGCTATGAGTAGCTTAATAGTATAAATATTGTTTCTGATCGTTGCAATGTGAAGTGGTGTGTTTCCATAGTTATTCTCTTCATTGATGCTGTTAACAGGAAGACATTCTAATAAAAAATCAATAGTATTGCTAGAGTCGCTGGTAGAAGGATATCGGACGGTTGCAACAGTATGAAGCAGTGTGTAACCATTGGATGTTTTTTCTGTTAAGGCATTAGGTCTACCGTATTCTTTTATAAGCTTAAGAGCAGTTAAGTCGCCAAGTTCTACAGCACAGAAGGCTGGGTGGCTTGAAAATGCACCGCTGAACATTTGTTGGTTGGCATTATTAAATGAAACTTTTTGGAGAAAAATTTTAAGATTTTCATATTTTTTGGCACAAATTGTCTTAATGAAGGGGTTTCCGTTAGTATTGAATTGCTCACTAATAAAGTCTTTGGGGAGATTGTCCATCAGAAATTCGGTTGTAGCAGGAAGATCACGTATTGCAGCAAGGTGAAGTAATGAGCAGTCATCATTTGTAGTACTTTTCAAAAGCTGTGGTAGATTTTTTGAGATGTATTCTAACAGTTCTACGTGTCCTAAATAAGTTGCTATGAAGGGCAGGTTAATTCTAATTGCTGCGGATAAGGGCATGCCGATTTGATGAGTGGTAGGTCTGCTTTGTATGTGCTTGTTTATATCTTCTTTTATCAATTTTATTTGGGTTACGTCATTTGCATAGGCTATGGTCATTGTTTGACTAAGTCTTCTATTTTCGTGTTGCAGTGAGGGAAAAAGTTTTTTTAATTGTTCTGTTAATTCAGGATAATCTTCATGGTTTTTGTTTGATTCCTTAAAATCCATTCGTGGTAGTAGCTCGATGAGGGTTTTATTTTTGTGGTATCCCTGTTGCGCTAAATTATTGATAACGTTTATATTTACTTGACTAACAGCTTGTACAAATCGATACATTTGGGCTTTTGGCGTGAGGTGAAGTGGGCTATGCAGTAAAATCTCAAGACTATTCGGACCATTCTTGGAAGTACGCTCTCGTAATGCTTCGTTAAGACTCGCAATTTTATATTTTTGGTCTGAAATAGCGATAATTTTATTTTGTAGTTCGGGGAGCAAAAGAAGAAAAGGGAAGATGTCTTTAGGGTCAACAGAATTGTCGGTTTTTTGTCGCTTATTACTATCATCCTGGTGGATTGTTACCGTTTTATCTAATGCGCGTTTCATTGGTTTTATTGTGCAAGTAACCAATGTGCTAACGATGATAAAGAGTACAGTAATGTGTTGTTTTGGAAATTTTTTGTTCATAAAGAGATACTTTTTGTGATGCTTTAAAAATAAAATAACAGTTCAAATACAAAGGATACCACATAATTATTTCAAATGGAAGTTCTGTTTTTGAAAAAAATAAATGCTTCAAGAGTGTTGTTTTTATAGGAGGTAGCCAAGAAAAAAAGATAAGAAAGAAAAAGTCTCGGTGGGGTTTTTTTCTTTCTTATCTTTTTTCTTGCGATCAGATAGCTATTGGAATAGAACCGAATCACGTTCGTAGTATGGCCGCAATAATTCTATTATATCTGATAAGTTATGGTCGAAGGCGATTCTCATGGCAGATTGACCTACATTATTTTCTATATGGGGATCAGCGCCTTTTTCAAGTAAAAGCTTTACGTTTTTAAGGTTTTGGTTTATCACCGCAAGGTGTAATGGTGTATTGCCATTGTTTGTTTTTGCATTAATATTGAGTGTGGTATTGTTTAATAAAAATTGTATTATTTCAGGATTGTCTTCTTCCCCAGCGGCGGCATGTAAAAGAGACCGTCCGTCATTTGTTATTTGTGTTAAGACACCTTTGTATTGGCTTAATAGTTTGATCATTTCAACATTGCCGGTACGTATAGCTATGAATGCTGGATGGAGGTGGCGAGCCCCATAGAAGTCGAATTCCTGAGCATTCTGTATTGTTGCGCCATTATCAAGAAGTGATTTGACGTTTGATAGCATCTCGAATGAGGTTGCGCAGCTAAGGGGCGTGCGGCCATCAGGGTCTTGTGCATTAATGTATTCGACAGGAAGAGTGTTAATTAAAAATTCCATTACGGAAGGGTTATCGTTTTGTGCAGCAACGAATAGTAATGAATCCCCGTCTCTCGATATTTCCTGTAAAAGATCAGGGCGTTCTTTGCTAAAGTATTCTAAAATATCGAGGTGTCCGAGGTCTGCAGCAATAAAGGCTGGATGTTCGATTATGGCTTGCTCAGTGGGCATGACTAGAGCAGTTCCTTCGTTAATGTAATCTGTTATTATTTTAATTTCATCGAGATTGCCTGTAATAGCTGCTACGGCTGCGCGACTAATCGAATTCATTACGGTGGTTGGATTGTAATATTCGGTATCTGTGAATTTTATTGAGACGGCTGTTAATATTGGTAGCATGTAAAAATGTTTATTTTGGATAGCAAGTGCCCTGAGCTTTGATAGTTCAAGTTCAGTCCGGACGCTGTATTTATTGACTAGAGTAGTAAGAAGTTTGATATTTCCTTCATCAACAGCTTTGATAAAATGTGGATATCGAAGGACCTTTTTAAGATGCAGTGGGTCGTGTAATAGGATATAGGGATTTGTTCTTGAAGCAAGATCTCTTAGTTCTCTATTGGTTTTTCTGATATTATCTTTATTTGATGAAGCAGCAATTATTTTTTCTTTAACGTCTTTTGGCAAATCTGAAAAAGATGTTGTAGGTTCATCAGTTGATTCGTCGGGGGTGGGATTTTCGGCAAGTTTTTGATGTTTACTATCGGCCATTCTTACAGGGGGGTTTAAATCTCGTTTCATTGGTTTGAGTGTACTGTTCGCTGCTGAAATAGCTATGATTGAAAAAAAGATAGCCTTGGTTTTTGATGATTTTTTATTCACTGCAATAGTCTCCATTTTTTACTTTAGAGCAAAGATACAACTATTGTTATTTTATCAATAGAATTTATTATAGCGCAATAAAGTTGGTTTTTTGAGTTGAAAATTCAATTTGAATCATGATTTTTACCCCTTTTTACGCCGCACTTCATTTCTGGTACAATAATAATGAAAGTGGCAAGTTATATAACTAAACGAAAGGATCTTGCTGATGAATAAAAATATCATGTTGTTTATTGCGATATCGTTATTATCACTATCTTTTGATGATGTTCGCGCAAAAAGCTCTCAAGCCAATTCTTTTGCGCAAGGTGCGTGTATCGCTGCAGGTGTTTTGGGGGTTGCGGCAGGGCTAGCAAAATTAGCAGAATGGTGTTTTTCTGAGACTAATCAACAATTGGTTGCTCGTGGTGAAAAAGAATACAATAATGCGTGTCAGTATACTGAAAGGGTCGAATTTTTTGAACAAACGTACAACATTTCTGGATTAACTTCGTATGATAAAGACTATGCTCTGAGAACTCTGTATGAACCGCTTTTGTTTACGATTGCTAATTCTTTGTTAGAGCGTGGCGTTACCAGTGCTTCTTATTATCGCGATGTTGCTTCAAGTGCAGCTCAATTGAAGCAATTGTCAGATCGTTTACATGAGCGCATTAATGGTATGGTAGGAGTAAGGCTTGATCATGAAGAAGCAAAAACATTGCGTTTTATGCA
>Ga0207141_10261_pt1 | contig 12936 bp, 12 predicted proteins | sample Alteio_BWMinHeat_5_FD_153553 | JGI IMG/M metagenome (GOLD analysis project Ga0207141, IMG submission 153553) | Enriched cells from forest soil in Barre Woods Harvard Forest LTER site, Petersham, Massachusetts, United States -... | ecosystem: Environmental > Terrestrial > Soil > Temperate forest >... | reverse complement strand
CGCCGGGTTCTTGTTCAGCACGCGCGTGAGCAGGTCGGTGGCGCCCTCGATTAGCTCCAGCTTTTGCGCAGGAGTGACACCTTCTTTGGTAACGCGGATATTTACGTATGGCATGGCAGTCCTTGTCGTGACTGATGGTGACTGGCGGCGGCTTACCAGCTGCCGGCTGTCGCGCCGCCGTCGATAGGCAGCACGGTACCGCTGGTGAATTTCGAATCGGTCATGTAAAGCACCGCATCGACGATATCTTGCGTGTCGCCAACCTTGCCGGAAGGTGACAGGGTCTTCAGGAAGTTCCTGGTACCTTCGTCAGCGTTGCCGTGCAGCGGGGTCAGGATGATGCCGGGCGCGACCGCGTTGACTTGTACGCCCGAGCCGGCCAGCTCGATCGCCAGGCCGCGCGTGGCGCTGTTCAGGCCGCCCTTGGCCAGGATCGCCATGATCGACGACACTTTGGCGGACGGCTGCATGGCCAAGCTGGCGGTGATGGTCACGATGTGGCCGGACTTGTTCTTGGCCATGTGTGCGGCCGCTTGTTGCGAGGGATAGAGGAAGCCCTTGATGTTGGTGTCGATCACGGCTTCGATCTCGGCCTCGCTGTATTCGGCCAGCGGTTTGGCGACGAAGATGCCGGCGTTGTTGATCAGGATGTCCACTTTGCCGAAGGCCGCGATGGCTTTCTCGAACAGGACGGCGGCAGTGGCGGGCAAGGCAATGTCGCCGGGCACCGGCAGGAAGTTGGCCGGCTTGGCGGCTGCGGCTTCCAGGCGGTCAAGGGTGCGGGCGTTGCCGACCACGTTGTAGCCACGATCCAGGTAGGCCTTGGTGACTGCAAAGCCGATGCCGCTCGAGGCGCCGGTAACGATGACGGTTTTGTTCGATTTCATGGTGATACTCCTGTTTGGTTGGTTGAGGACTTCACTGTACTTATGCCGTTCGCGTAGATAAATATGCTTCATGGCAAATTACTTGATACGTGATGTAATATATCGAGTGGAATAAGGAGGAGAGGCGATGAAGCGCAATTTCGAAGAAATGCAGCTGGGAAGCATCGAATTGTTTTGCCAGGCGGCCGAGTTGAGCAGTTTTACCGCGGCGGCCAATCTTGCCGGGGTGACGCCGGCGGCGGTCAGCCGTTCGATCGCCCGGCTGGAAGAGCGGCTAGGGGTGCGCCTGTTCGTGCGCACCACCCGCCAGATCCGGCTGACCGACGGCGGTCGGCGCTACTACGAGCAGTGTCGCCAGGCACTGTTGCAGCTGATGGAAGCCGAGCGCGAGGTGACCGGTGCGCAGGTGGCGCCTGCGGGGCCGCTACGAATCAGCGTCCCGACGCCGTATGGTCACTACCGCCTGCTGCCCTTGCTGCCGCAATTCCGCCAGCTGTATCCGGACGTGACGGTCGAGGTCCATGTCAGCAATCGCAATATCGACTTCTCGGAGGAAAGCTTCGACATGGCGATCCGCGGGCGCGACCCGGTTGACTCCACGCTCATCGCCCGCAAGCTGGAGGATGCCGAGCTGGTGCTGGTGGCCGCGCCTTCTTATCTGAAAAGTGCGGGCACGCCGGCATCGCTTGACGAGCTGCATCGGCACGAATGCATCCAGTTCGACCTGCCTAGCACCGGGCGCAAGATTCCATGGCCGTTTCGGGTGGACGGCAAGCAGGTCGACATAATGACTACGGGCGGCTACACCTGTGCGGAGGATGTGCTAGGCATCGTGACGCTGGCGCGCAGCGGCGCGGGCCTCGTGCAGACCTATCGTTTCATCGTCGAACGCGACCTTGCCGAAGGCGGGCTGGTGGAATTGCTGCCGCAGCATGGCGGCACGTCGCGGCCGTTTATCCTGCTGTTTCCCCACGCGCGCCACCTGTCGCTGCGTGTGCGCACCTTTGTGAATTTCCTCACCGAAAAGCTGAGTCCACATACCTGAGAGCGCTCAAACCTAGCCGCGCAGATCTTGTTGTCCCGCTGCAAAAAGGGCGCTTCGTTATTTACAGTGGGAATTTCGAAACAATGAACGCATTGATGGCATTCATGATGGGCAGCTGCTGTGGCGGCAATCCTTGCTGGCCGATAATCGTTATGACGACGAATGAGTTAGACTGTACCAATGGCAACACAAGTCCATACTCCAAATAAACCGACACTAAGCCCCCCGACGGCCAATAATTACTTGCGCCTTATTGCAGATCACCATTGAGTATTTCAGACCATGATCGATGACGAAACTATTTGTTCCCCTTGGTTCTTGCTCGCTGAATCTGTTGAAAAATGTTGGTCATGCAGTTCTGATACGAAGGTTTTCGCCATCTTGCTGCCTAACGTTGAAGATGGCGCGAAAGTTGAGGTTGAAGACGAAGACGACACATCCGCACCGACCCCTTGTTCGCTATCGAATATCAGTGATGTGAACAACGCAGTTGAGACCTATTTGAAAGGTTTATCACCGCATTTTTTTCCTGACGACAGCCACACGGCTGGCCAAACATACTGGATGAATCACTGTGAAAATTGCTCAATCAAGATCGGTGATTTCTATTTGCATAGCAAACCAGGACACGCCTTCTTTCCGGTCACTGATCAGGAAATCGGTAGAATCAAACTCCGTCGAATCGACATAGCTTTGGAGGCGGACGCGGGGTGGGGACAAAGTTCATGGATTGATGAACTTCTTGAGAATGTGCGTTTTAGTCGATAAAAAATGGACGATGCAGCGATATAGGACCGCCATCGGCCACAAGCAGAACTTCGACGTTCAGCACCGCTCGGACACAATAATTACCGGACGATGGCTGATACTAGGCGTTAAGTTATCGTATTGACGATTTATTCTAAAACTGCCTCAGTCTCGCAGTATCGGCTCAAAAAAAGCTGATATTTCCTAGTTTGAGCTGATACTTGCGTAATCGAGCTGATACTTGCGTAATCGGCTCGATTTAGGGACCGCCATAGTAAAAGCAGTTCCGGGGTAAATGGTGATTCCGACCTGCCGGTATCTGGGAGCGACGAATCCTCGCCTTCAATTTCGATGCGTTGAGAAGCCAATTGAGGTTCTTCACATTGTGCAAGACGCATGGATGAACAACAAGATGGTGGAGGTCGGTCGCTCATATCGATTATCTAGACGGCACTCACGATTTGCCCGGAATCGGCCAGTCGCAGTCGATCGCTAACGTCACCTTTCGGGCAGTCTAGGTCGCCGCGAGGATCATCTTCATTTAATTTCTAGCGTCCGCAGGGAGGGCCAATGACGACCTTGAGCATCGCCATCCCCGTCTTTGTATACGAGGTCTTCCCATGATTTCCCTGATACGGAATAGAAGACGCGATACCAGTATGGATAGCCGGTTCCCGAGCGCAAAGCGAGGGAGCCTGGGCTGGCCAGCCGCAAGTGTCCATTCTTTCAACTCTGCGTACTGCGTCCGAAAAGCCAATTCATGCTCGCGCTAGGGTATATTTTTCATTATTTACCCCATAATATTTGTTTTTACGGGGTAATTTTTCTGTAACTGATTAATTTTGCACGTCATCCCCAAAAATGTAGAATCATCCTAAAGTGCTCACTGCCGCCCACAGGGCTCGTCCTATTCTTGATCGGTTTTGAAACCAACATCTTTTAGAATCGGCTCAGAATTTCGAGAATCCACTTCGCTTACCCGGCTTTCCTGGCTTAAATTTAAAAAAACACGACAAACTGAGGCAGCTGGTGCAAAAAACGCGACAAATTAGAGCGCGAGCCAAAGTTAATATCAAAAAAGCGACACAGGTTACGCCTGAAGCCGTTCTTAAGATGAAATCCGTGACCGCAAAGATCGCTCTCCGCATGCCCATGGGAGCAAGCGCGCGACGTTCAGAGCATCATCCAACGCCCTGTGGTGTGCGCCCTCGAGAGCCAATCCCGCCAGCTCGCACGCCTTTGCCATACCCACCTCTTTTCCGATTCGCTGCGCTTTGGCGAAAAGTCGTTTAAGGTTTTGGTGCGGCAATTCAATGGGTTCGACGATACCGTGCAACGCGCTATCGCGCTCAATTTGCCGGCGATCGTAGGCACCCCAACTGCACCACGTCGAGGTAGCCGTTCGATGCTGATCGACGAAACAACGCAACAACTCGGCGGCTTTATCGAACAACAGGGCACCATCTACATCGATTTGCTGGATACCAGTTAAGTTCGTGCAAAATGGTGTGAGGCGCCGATTTAAGACAGGTTGCACGAACGACTGAAAACGATCGATCACGATTCCATCGCCATCGACCCAACATGCTCCGATCTCGATCGTTTCCATGCTCTCTGGTGCAATGGCTCCATCTTCCGAGCACGTCGCCTCTAGGTCAACAACCAGAATATTTTCCATAGTTAGCTCGCGGTGCTAGACCAAATTGTTCGCTGTTCGGACAAATCAATTTCGACTTCGCCGATGGTCGCATCCACACAATTTTGGTCATTTGAGCACTTACATATGTAGTGCTTTCGGCCATCACCGCTGGTTCCTTCGACAATTTCAACAATCGAATTAATTTTATAATCAGCGTCGTTGGATCTATTCGTTTGAACGCTAATTCGTACATTGATCGCGTCGTCGCGTTGAATAAGCTGCAGTACATTCTCAATGTCGTCAACAATGAAGCGTGACCACGACTGACCGACTTCGTGCTTATCACGCAAAACGACATCAACATGAAAGATGGCTACATTCAATGGAATTTCAACACACGCAAATTGGCGAAGACCGGGTTGATTCATAAAGTACCCAAGCGTGTTTCTACTGTAGGTGCATTCCCAAGATTCATCAATCTGCAACATCATAGATCTTCTTTTTAATAGTCAAAAATTTCCAACAAAGTGCGACGGAACTAAGTTGACGCGAATTTAGTGAAATTCATCATTCCCGAACCGTCTCTTGCACGGCATGTCGCGGCCATCAAGGAAAAACACCAACCAATCTTCAAACAACTAATAGAATCCAATTGACCGTGATCGAACGCCTTCAATGCGGCGTCGATCAAAATCGGAAACGAACAATTCGCGTCGGTTATCGCCGGCGGCAGTACCCAGTGCATCAAGTAATAACTTGCGCACTTCACGCGGCGACGAAGTCGCTATTTCGTCGAGCGCATCGTCCGAAAGCACCCTTGAAAAATGCTTCCCCCATTCCTCATGTTCTAGCAGCGAGCAGTAGATATTTTTTGCAATGTCGCGTGCTTGCAATCGCGTCGGGGGTGGTATGGTGAATACTGTAAATCGTGACAGGAGTGGTAATTCAATCTCGGTGGCATCATTGGCCGTGGCAATCCAAATGACATGTGACAGATCCATTGGGATCGTGATTGCCTCGTCTTTAAATCTTTTCGCGGTGTCAGTCTCCAATAGCGTGTAAAGGTGGCCACGCGGATCGTGAGACATTCCTGATGGTACTTTGTCTATTTCATCCAACAGGCCGATGGGATTAATGATGTCCTTGAGCGCAATTTCGTTGAACAAGAGCCCCGGGCGGCCATTCGACCAAGACATGTCACTGCCACCGATTGCGAATCCCGCGGATAAACTATTCATACGAATTTCAAAGAAATGGGTTCTGACAGTCTCTGCCAATGCTTTAGCAAACGCCGTTTTTCCGATCCCTGCCTCACCTAGCAAGAGCATCGGCGGAAGCTGTGCAATTGAATCACCTACAAGTCGCGCAAGCACCGTTCGTCGCTTGATCGCACCTATTACCTCGGCGAAATTGGGAAATCTTGCTTGCAAATTATCCAGCGCTTTCACGCTAGGAGCCAAAGCGAATTTTCTGTCTGGTCCCAATGATCCCAGTTGGTCCAAATTTCGCTGAAGGATGACTCTGACGTCATTCGGTTGCAAATGTACCTGGTCGCGCATTTCCTCAAAATCCATCGGATTGTAAAGTTGGAGAAACCCAGTATCGGCTGATTTCAAATGCGCTGTTTTCGTGTTTTGATTCATTGAATCATGGCGGCCTGCGGCCCATGGCCATTCAGTTTCAGGAATCGGTGGATACAGATGTCCTTCGCTGGACAATGACTGTTTGAATTCAGGAAGTGTCATTGCAGTTGGCTTGATGCCACGCACTGGCGATCCGCGCTTGGAAAGATGCGCCACTGTCTCGTAAGTATCAAGACACAGCACAATTAATTGGTCGTCGTCCGATATCGCGCGCGACTCAGTTGTTGTGGCACCTGCACGCGTAACCCGATTGGCGTGGGCTGATAATAGCGCATAGATTAAATCGCGTCGCGTATTGGACGTGTCACTTTCCTCCTCACCGATCATCACCACTTGATCAAAACGATCTAATACAAATTCTCTGATTCTGGAGAAGGCTAAAAAGTCCACTTTGCCAAGTGCTGCGACGTTCAAATAAAATTTCGATTTTGATTTTTGCGTTAGCCAAAACAAATGATCTTCCGCTGCTAGTTTGCGCAGGACTTCTAAGTCTTGGACGAAGATGGCAATTTCTGATGTCATGTATTGAAAGTATTCATTGCAATGAAAAATGTTTCGTTTTCATGTCATCACAGCGAACTCTAAGTGTAAGTTAAATGTTCGCGTCTCGGGGTGCAGCTCCAATTTAACAATCTATATTTCGTTGCTCACATAGGCTGACAAGTTCGCTCGTTTATGAGATCGTTGATAAACTATTTTTAAGTTCTCGATGTCCTAGCACGCAATTACCTGGTCGCAAACCTATACATCTTCACGCCGCTAGCAGTATTTTCCTCTTGGAGCCGGTGCAAAAAAAAATGCAGTCATATTTTCAGGCAATGATAAATCAATAGCGTCAAATTGTCACTTATAGTGCGGGTATTTATAAGACGTGTACTTATAGAGAGTGGCTATATATAGGTCGAAACCATAAGCTCAGCACGTTGAATATAAGAATAATTTCCCTATGGAATACGACCCGCTTCAGTTATTTGGGCAGCGCCTTGTCAAACTCCGCCAAACGCATGGGTGGTCACAAGAACGATTGGCATTGGAAAGCGGGCTTGCTCGGTCCTACATAGGCGGAATTGAGCGAGGCCAACGGAACCTGGCATTGGAGAATATTTGCATTCTCGCGGATACGCTTGGTGTACCCCCTAAAGAAATGCTTAATTTCTTTGAATAGGAATTTTGGAGAAAACTAAGCACGAGGGTGGGATATCCGCTAAACCCAAGGCTGATCGATCAGCATTGATTCAGGGGAAGTGGGACGTGATGTTCATTTCTTCTTGAGCTTGCCTTCTTGTACTAGCAGCGTGCGGTAAAACTCAATAAAAGAACGCGTGCGGTCGCCGCCCGCAATTAGTTGACGTCCTCTGGGGGCGGACAGTTCTAGAATTTCCGCGGTCTGGAAGTCGACCCGAATGATCTCGAATTCGCTGTTAAGTTTTTCGATTAATAGTTTGAGCGTCATCGCAGTGTTGCTGAATGCCAGATACCAGTCCGGCGTATCGGCCGACGCGTTGGCGACGAGAGGGAATTTGTCCTGGGACGCATCCATAATTTTTTTGGATTCGGCGACCTGCTTAGTCAATTTCTTTATTTCTAAACGCATATCCAGCAGTTTGGCCCGCAATAGTTCTGGAGACGCATCTTCATCAGACACTGCATAAGATGCGCCTGGCTGGCTCGCCAAATAGGTGAGCAATTCCTTGAGATAGGCAGGATTGCCAGTCAACGTGGTTCGATGAATGCCTGTGCGCTCAGCCATGTCCGATACTAGAACAGACAATTTCGGATATGGTTGTTTGCGCTTTCGTGAGCGCTCAAGAGCAGCCCGAACTAGTAGCATATTGCCGGCAACTTTCCGTTCCCTGAAGATTTTAAAATTGTCGGTTCCTTTTTGTACGCCCATCATTGCACCGGTTGTAATAGGATTGTGCCATTATGTTTTGCTGCTACGATGCTCTTTTGCACACTCCCATCAAGGATCGCTGCCAGATCCGAAAGCTGAAAGTTTTTTGCGGCAGCCATCGGTTTAATGAGGCTGGCAAATGCAGCAAGTTCACTGTATGGCTCCAACTCAAGGAGTGCAGCATCATCTGTTTGACCGGCTTGGGCAAGAATTATTCTGATGTATTTTGCAGCGCGAGCCCTTACTTCAGATGATTCAAGCATGGGGTATGCGTTGGAGTCGGCAATTCTCTGCAGAAAAAAACCGCTCTCGGACACGTTACGCGTAACCAGTTCGAGATGGCGCCGGACCAATTCGGGTTGGTCGACGTGATAATCTTCGACGTCCGTCCCAAGCTTGTTCAATTTATCGTGCAATATTTCTGTTGATAACACCCATCCCATTAATTCCTTTGTGTCGAGTTGCATGTTCCGGTGCAGGGAATCGATCGCGGATTGACAGGTGTCGCGCTCTGAAAGTGCTTGTATTTGTTTTGAGGTTATTCGAACGCGCTCTTTCAGTTCATTTTTTTTGGCTGCGATGGCCGGAAGGTGGTCAATGTGTTTAGCAGCCAAGGGGCATAGGCCGCACCGATAATATCCTCCGATGCGAATAACTATGTCACTTGGACATTGGTTGCCGACAGGACATACGTGTGTAGGATGCCAACGGATCACATTTGACGGGCTCTCCCGCAGCAGGGCTATGGTATCGTTTTTCTCATCCAATTCGCTCGTTGACCAGAGAGTAACGCCCGGTACAAATCCGAAATCAGTAATGGCTTTATCACGATTGCGTTCAAACGCAATTCTTGCTGCACTATTGGGGTTTTCTGTATGAAGATATGCTGCACTTTTCCCATCAACGGCATATATGCCAGGCAGCATGCGCCTTTCGCTTGCCTCTAACTTCTTTTTAACACGCGTAGCAGAAGGGATTTGATAGTAGTTAGTTGTGACCTCGTTCTCGTGACCAAGTTGCGCTGCAACTTCTGACACCTCTAGATCCCCATCCTTTAGAGTTGCGTACGTCGAGCGACATACGTGCGGCGAAGGCTGACAGTTATACCTAAGTGGACAGAATAGACGTTCGCCGTCTTTAATACCGGCTTTGTGCGCAAGTACACGTACTGTAGAATTAGGTTCGTCAAATGTAGGTTCCAAAGTTACAAACCTGATCGGTTCAGACTGAGTGCTGTCGCTTCCAGCCCGCCCATTATAAAAATCCATAAACCCGATGAGAAAATCTTCCCATCTACCGGCATAATTTTTATCAGAGTAAGGTGATGCGCTTATGTGTGAGCGGAACAATGGAACTACAGGCGCAAACCTAGAGTTCGCGCGATGTTCGTAGGCAACCTCGGTATGCGTGTCTGGTTCGGCAAGGCTCTCTTGGAAGCGCTGTTCCGATAATAGAGAACGGCGCACGCGCCAGGAAATGAAAGAAGACCATGGGGCGGCCTTGGTTTTGTCGGTATTTACATATAGAAATGTAAACATTTCATGCGGCTGCCACGTATATAAATCGGCTAGAGGTCGTCGACTCATATCTCTATCCCATGTGCGTCTATCGAGCCACTGCATTCCTTGACCTCGTATGCCGGTCTCAATCATTCCCATCAGCATCCTTATTACAGTTAAGTGGGGAAGTCTCAGCGCGTATATCCGATCACTGCCCTGGTTTATCTTTCGTCCGCTAACATATATTCCCGCCTCTCCCGGCGGATTTGAGTGCAGCAATCGCGTTACGACTAAATATAGGTTAGGGATCCAATACACTGGATATAATTTGCCACGGTAAGTGATCGTAGGCACATAGCCCCAAGCCTGTGTGTCGTAACCATATTTTGCCTCTGTAGGTGAGGCCTCGAAGGTGTTTTCCAGATAGGCGCGTTGCATGAGGTACTCGCCGAATGCCTCGACAGCTTGACTATAGAGAACGATGTAAGGAAATATGTCCTCAGCAAACGGTACCTTATTCGTTTTGCCGAGCGGACTCGTTTTAACCTTATCGAAATTGGTCTTTATCGGGTTAAGGAAGTGCCGGCCCGCTATCTCCTCATTTTCTTCAAATTGCAGTCTAATGAAGTCGAAGAAGCTGTGCCACATCGCGATCGTGGTGTTCCTCGTTTCTGGATGTGGACGCCGCAACGGCAACATCTCCAACAGGCTTTTGGGTAATTTGTGTGACTCTGCTTCTTGATCTTCATGGAATTCGGTCCGGGATACGAACAGATATCGGAGGAAATCCTTGGGCGATTTTGGGAATTTCAAGTTTGCATCAGGGTTTAGCTCGCACCACCATGGCAGGTAAGCGAAAATGTAGTCCGCTAGAAGATGCAGCGCTAACTTTGCATCTTTTGTAGATTCAAATCCTTTGTTGTGAGCTCGGTATTTCATGAAAGCGCTCATGCAGTCGAACCAGATTTTTCCATATTCAACGGGAATAATGTGATCACGGCCAGGGTATGGGGTCGGATTATTTATCCATCCACCTCTGCGGAACAAGGTATTCGCATGTTTCGATAGAGCTGCAAAATAGCGTTCAGGCGCTCCACAATCCGACGATTGCGTTATTTTGATCAGCGTGTTCGATATGGGTTTCGTGGTTTCTCCACGTTTTATTCGTCGAGCGTATTGTCGGCTGAGGCGGTCCTCTATCATTGCCTTTGTCTGGACACGCTCGCGTGTTCTCCCGTGAACGCACATTCCGGAATAGTTGTGGTGACTACTCCGAAACTGCTCAAAAGACATGGATGCGAAATGGGCGGACTCACACCACATCATGTATATGTGTCGCATATTTTGAGTCAATCCAGCATCGTCGACGTATTGAATCACACGGAGTAGTTGGTAAAAAGGAGTGTTTCTGCGGTTCGCTGGTATTGCCCCCCGCCGTATCCAATCGGTATGTAGATTTGCAAAGTAATCGATATTGAAGTCAGACGGCAACTCCCAGCCTGTTTCAACAATAATCTGGATCATTTGTGCTTTTAATCCGGCGCGTGGTGCCAATTTGCTTGGGAGCCGGGGAATTGCATCTAATAGCGCCTGTATGAATTTTGATTCTGGCACGTCATTATTGCGTTTCATTTTTTTGCTCCTGCAATTTGAGTGCAGTCTATGAAGAAAAGCGTTCCCCGATGGGATGCGGCAATTCTTCGAGCAGTGTTTCGACATGCATTTCCTTGCGATCGTGCATTTCCAGCTTCTCCCGTAATCGGTCTTGTCGACGTCGCGCGTAGTGTCGAGTTGAAAGAATGCTCGTATGACCCACTAATAGTTGTACTTCCGCTTCAGTTAGACCGGGGTAAAGGTGTCCTGGAACCTCGAAATCATTTAGCATGTATGTGCAATAGGCATGTCTTAGCGAGTGGGCTGTCCATACATGGTTCGGTTTCATAGAGGGGGGCGGAATACGTGCTCGTTTTACTGCGCCGGTGAACAGACTATTCAAGCTGGAATCACTCGCCTCGCGGAGTGGGCGGCCACGATGCGGCTTATTGAGATACTGGAATACGAAATTATTTCCATCTGCCGGCAGCATGTATTCATGGCAGCGATATTTGCGCAGCATTTCGAAGAAATTGGTTCGATAAGGGTGCCGAAGATAGGTCCAAGATGCCGCGCGCCCCTTGAAACGATTGGCGCGCTCATTTTCGGGAAGATCACGGCTATAGCGAGTCGCATTTGGATCTAGTACGTAGACCAGTTCATTTTCTATATCGATGTGACCCCACTCCAGGTTAAGTGCTTCGCTGCGACGTATTCCGCTCGCTGCAAGCAGAGTCCATAGCGTGCGATCCCTCCAATGCGTCGTCGCTTCCAGCAGCGCCGGAAAATGTTTCATTGGGAAATCTAAGTCCTGAAGTTCCTGTGGGGTATCGCCATAATGTCCTGCTGACAGTCCTCGTGGTCGCCGCAATTCTCGGGCCCTATATCTAATCACACCCCCTAGTATGCTTGATTGCCGGATATGCTGGGCTTCTGCGCGGCTAAGGTTTCTGCATCCGGCGACAGCGTCCAATAACGGCATATAGTCAAACTTACTTTCTTCCACAAGTGCACGATCCAGTCCCCCTTGAACGATCGCAATTTCGTGCGCCTCCGCCTCAAGTGCCTGGCACACTTGCAGGAATTGATTGAGTGCGGCAATCGTGTTACCCCAGCTATGCGGAGCCAACGGCTTGATTTGCAAGCGTCGGGCTACTTCACGGAGCGCGTCTTCTTTTTCCTTGTCGCCATCCTCGTACACTTTGGAAGAGCCTTGAACAATACCGAGCGAGATGGAGTTTCCGTACCGCAGCAGTTGAATGTAATAATCAATAGCTTTATTAACGACTCGTTTCGTGACCGGTTCTTTACCCAAGACCTCCACTTCGTGGAGATAGTCGATGAAGCGCGAGGCAACGATTGCGTAGCGCCGCTTGGTTGCATAGGCCTCGTCTTTGATCGACCTGCAGAATTCATCGAATACACTAATGCGCTGTCCATCTGGGCCTGTTAACTTCCATGATTGCGTTCCGGTAGTCGCAATCTCCTCTCTCTTGACGTGGCGCAGCGTCATGACGGTGCTCCGGTTTTCCTGGTTACTTAAGGAAAATGCTACTGTTGCTTGGCGGAAGTTCCAGCAAATGAGGCGGGATGGCTTGCCAGTTGCATGAGTAGCATGGGAGCGTTAACGGCAGCCGGTAAAAAGGTGTTCGATTCTCCAATGACCACCTCAAAGTCTCAAGATCCGCAATAGTGATATCCCACATTTCGGGGGGGCAAGGTTCAAGACACGGAGCCTTGACATACTGTTCGGTTAGTGTGACACGCATTTTTTGCCAACTCCGGATCAACTCGGAGGCAAGGTCCAATGTCATGTGGTGCTTCATAGTCATCACCTCTCTAATAATGGAGTCAACGCGCCACACCCCAATCATGCTGTCTCTGAATGCGACATCTTCTGATAGTCTTGCTTAAATCACATGTGAATACGTGTCAGCTCTTTGGTCCATTAGTCGTTAATGTAATTGCATTTCCGATCACTTATATCGT
>Ga0207141_10232_pt2 | contig 12977 bp, 15 predicted proteins | sample Alteio_BWMinHeat_5_FD_153553 | JGI IMG/M metagenome (GOLD analysis project Ga0207141, IMG submission 153553) | Enriched cells from forest soil in Barre Woods Harvard Forest LTER site, Petersham, Massachusetts, United States -... | ecosystem: Environmental > Terrestrial > Soil > Temperate forest >... | reverse complement strand
GGTGGCCGCGCCGGTACGGACTGGGGCAAGACGCAAGGCAAGCGCCTGGACAAGAGCGGCAAGGACTGGGTGACATTTGACGAACGCGATAATCGCGGCAAGGTGTATTTGTACTTTTGTCCCGAGGATACTGTCGTAGGGCTAAAGACAGTCCATGGCATCGGCACCTTCGGGGTCCCCGATGAAGTGCCTGCCGACGGCGCGGCAAAAAAGGCCGACGCAAAGAAGAACACCATGGACGCCATGAAGGTTCTGGAGACCAAGCGTTTCTTTCAGAGGATGTGGACGCGGATGGTGCGCGATAACAACTTCGATGGCAAGTACAAGAAGGTGCTGGTCGGCAGCAAGCCGGCACGGGTGCCGGTTCGTGATCAATACGAACGCTTGTCGCCTGGTCCCGATGCCGGTGCGGCGGATCAAGGCAAGAATGCGATACTGCAGGCGAGCTTTAAACGTAACGATATCCGTTTCATCAACGGAGAAGAGTTGAAACCGCCCTGCGAACCTGACATGTATGGTGGCGAGGTCAAAGGTGAAACCGGCGGCTCCAGGCCTGGACATGCTGATAGGGCAGGGATGATGACACCGGACGACGTTACCAAGAATGTGATCGTGGGCAATCAGTACGCGAAGTTGAAGTGGATCACGGTAGGACACTTTCTCGATCCCTATTCGGCCCTGGAAAAAGAGAAAGCGGCGTTCAATGCCAATAAACCATTCGACGAGCAATCCCAGAATTGGCGTGTGAGCTGGAGTGGAATCTCGCTGGAACGCGAGGAAACGCCAAAAGCAGCGCGTGACCGGATGATGACCGACGAGGACGCCCACGAAGCCAATAACTATCATTCTGGCTTATTACATGCTGCAGAAAATCATCGTTGGGTAACGGCGATGGATGTCGCGATCGGACAGGCTGTGACGATGGATGATCCTGTCTGGCATGAACTGCTGGTGGCCATTGCAGATTGGAAATTGGATCCAGAGGCTTTTAACAAGATTACGAAGAACAAAGCTTACACAGACCGGCTTACTCAGGAAGCCAGGGATTTTATTAAGGCATGTGCTAAATATTATCAGGATGGTACATTTCCGGGCGAACAGTTCGTCTCCATGACGATGCCACCGCTGGTGACCAGTGAATTGACACCAAAGGCTACGGCAGCGCAGCAACAGGCAGCTGAAGAACAGAGAGCTGCGGAAATGCGCTTTTACCAGGATCAAGCCGCCAGGGGCATGGCGAATTTGGGTAACTTACGATGAGGCCGCGCATTTGGCCGTATGCTGCTGGATTCTTGCTGGTGGCGATCATCTGGACCGTCTATGTGATGGCTGGGAGTTACAATCATTGGCAAGCAACAGGACAGGAGACGTCGTATATGGGAAGCAGTATTCGAAATGGTGTATTGGCTGCGCTCGGCATTGCCATCCTAGCTTACGTTGGGAGTTTAGCCTGGATGCATCGGTCGTCGAATGCCTCCGCAGATTCGTCTTCGCCAAAACAGGTTGCTTCCGCAGCAGTGGCGTCGAGCCTTCCTAGCGCCCAGGCGATGCTTGCGCAAACGGGAAAGAAGTTTGCACTGGAAGTGCGGGGAATGGGAGTCGTCGTTGGCGAAAATACCGATGAGGAAATCTGGCAGGCCATTGAAAAAAAGGCCGACAATTACGCAAGCTATGTATCGCAGAACCCGGAAGATTACGCGGATAGCCCAGACCAACGCTTGTCTGACTTAGGTGCTGTGGCAGGCCTGTCGTTTAAGAGAGGCGCACGCCATGCAGTCGATCAGTGGCCGCTGCCAGTATTTATCTGGGAGCCGCCGAAGGCAAAAAGAGCTTCTCGGCCAGCAGCAAGCTTGGCGGGGCGGCGCCAACAGGCGAGTCTGGGCGTGACATTACTCTTGTGGCAGGAGGACGCCAATACCGATGACGGCGCAGCCATGATCGAAAAGCTGTTCACCTTCTTCGATACCCATCCGGACGTGCCGGCGGCGTTGATATTTAGCACAGACGGTTCAATGACGCGCTCGCTGATTGAGACTCCAGGCAACGTGAACACTCCCGAGGTAGGTCATGTCATTCCAGCTATGCCGGATAGTGTTGGCGCGTTTCTGGTGTCGCGTTCGGATCGGGTAGACAAACTGATCCGACCATTTGCCGTAGAGCAGACGGCCAATATCAATAAAACCAATACCGAGTACGACGTCGTCAAACTGTGGAATTTCTTTTGGAGCAAAAGCAAGGATGACGGCCCTGACAGCTTTGAGGCCCATTTCATCAAGGAAGAAAAAGCAGCTGGGGTTACCAGTCCTACCTCGTTCGGCGTGATGTCGTCAAGCTGGTGGCAAGCACAGTTGCCGGAGTTGTGGCAAACGATAGGAAACCAGGGTCCGGGCGAATTTAAACCGACACCCTATATCCCCGTGCGCTGGACGACCTGGCAGCTCAAACAATTCGATAGCGCGCCTTTACTGGGCTATATACACCGCCCGGTGGATGTCAAGCTTACCGACGATCACGGCCAGCCACTGAAGACCGCTCTTCAGGCCGAAGCCTTGAAGGCCGGTTGGGAACAGGCTGTCGCTGCGCTCCCAGACAATAGAGAACCCAAGCGCCTGTTCTACGACACTACAGGCAACAAGCAATGGGTGATTCCGCTTAACCAGGCACTGGCGCAAGTGGGTACTTCCGCCCCCCATCCGGACGAGGTGAAGGAAGGTTACGACATCGGCGCCCGCATCGGCAATACCGGTACCAGTTCCCCCATGGTTCAGATCGGGCTTGGACTGATCGCCAGTTATCATCAGGGCGGGGCCAGCGCGACGGTGAACCGGCGCCCGAACGGGATGGCCAGCATTGTGATGGTGAGTCCGCCGGATGAGGCGACCAAGGCCGCATGGGCGCAGAGGATCCATAGCGCGAGTCCATTCAAATGAGAGTGACGCGATGCGCGGAGTGATTCGTTTGGGGGACTCCACCAGCCACGGTGGCAAAGTGGTGACCGGGCAGGAAAAATCGATTGTGATGGAACGGGCCGTGGCCTGCGTCGGCGATCGTTGCACCTGTCCGATGCCCGGCCATCATGACTGCGTGATCGTGGAGGGCGACCCGGTAGTGCAAATCGACGGCAAAGCCGTGGCTTTCGACGGTCACAAGACTTCCTGCGGTGCTGCGCTGATCTCAAGCATCACCTCGTCGGGACGGATGTGACGGACGGTCATCCCTTCAACATATCCTGCCCCGGGATAGGATTCCCGCTGCTCTGGTCGATATTGACAAGCATGGCGGCCAGAGCATGCAATTCAGAGAAGGCGGCTGGATGTTGTTAAAGATACGAAATGGTGTATTGGCCGCGCTCGGCATTGCCGTCCTGGCTTATGGGGCGAGTTTTGCGTGGATGCATCGGTCGTCGAGCGCCTCCGCAGATTCGCCTTCGCAAAAACAGGCAGCACCTGCTGCGATGACGGCTAGCCTTCCTGGCGCCCAGGCGATGCTTGCGCAAACGGGAAAGAAGTTTGCACTGGAAGTACGGGGCATGGGCGTCGTCGTTGGCGAAAATACCGATGAGGAAATCTGGCAGGCCATTGAGAAAAAAGCCGATAATTACGCAAGCTATGCCTCGCAGAACCCGGAAGATTATGCGGATAGCCCAGACCAACGCTTGTCCGGTCTAGGTGCTGTGGCAGGCCTGTCGTTTAAGAGAGGTGCACGCCATGCAGTAGATCAGTGGCCGCTGCCAGTATTTACTTGGGAACCACCGAAGTCGAAAAATGCGGGTCGGCCGGCAGGAAAGTTGGCGGGTCGGCGCCAACAGGCGGGCTTGGGCGTGACCTTGCTCTTGTGGCAAGAGGATGCCAATACCGATGACGGCGTAGCCATGATCGAAAAGCTGTTTACGTTCTTCGATACCCATCCGGACGTGCCGGCAGCGCTGCTATTTAGCGCCGACGGTTCAATGATGCGCTCGCTGATTGAGACTCCAGGCAACGTGGACACTCCCGAGGTAGGTCATGTTATTCCAGCCATGCCGGACAGTGTCGGCGCGTTTCTGGTTACGCGTTCGGATCGCGTAGATAAACTGATCCGGCCATTTGCGGTAGCGCAGACCGCCAATATCAATAAAACCAATACCGAGTACGACATCGTCAAGCTGTGGAATTTCTTTTGGCGCAAGAGTGATGATCGCGGCCCCGAAAGCTTTGAGGCTCAATTCAGAAAGGAAGAAAAAGCAGCCGGGGTTACCAGTCCTTCCTCGGGCGTGATGTCGTCAAGCTGGTGGCAAGCGCAGTTGCCGGAGTTGTGGCAAACGCTTGGCAACCAGGGGCCGGGCGAGTTTACACCGACACCCTATATCCCCGTGCGCTGGACGACCTGGCAGCTCAAACAATTCGACAGCGCACCCTTACTGGGCTATATACACCGCCCCGTGGATGTCAAGCTGACCGACGATCACGGCCAGCCACTGAAGACAGCTCTTCAGGCCGAAGCCTTGAAGGCCGGTTGGGAACAAGCCGTCGCTGCGCTGCCAGACAATAAAGAGCCCAAGCGCCTGTTCTATGACACCACAGGCAACAAGCAATGGGTGATTCCGCTTAACCAGGCACTGAGCCAAGTGGGTACTTCCGCCCCCCATCCGGACGAGGTGAAGGAGGGTTACGACATCGGCGCCCGCATCGGCAATACCGGGACCAGTTCCCCGATGGTTCAGATCGGGCTTGGACTGATCGGCAGTTATCAGCAGGGCGGGGCCAGCGCGACGGTGAACCGGCGCCCGAACGGCATGGCCAGCATTGTGATGGTGAGTCCGCCGGATGAGGCGACCAAGGCCGCATGGGCGCAGAATCACGGCGGCGTGAGCCCGTTCAAATGAGAGAGATGCAATGCGCGGAGTGATTCGTCTGGGGGACTCCACCAGCCACGGTGGCAAGGTCGTGACCGGGCAGGAAAAATCGATTGTGATGGAACGGGCCGTGGCCTGCGTCGGCGACCGTTGCACCTGTCCGATGCCCGGCCATCATGATTGCGTGATTGTGGAAGGCGACCCGGCTGTGCAAATCGATGGCAAAGCCGTGGCTTTCGACGGCCACAAGACATCCTGCGGGGCGGCGCTGATCTCTAGCATCACCTCGTCAGGACGGGCGTGACGGAAGATCATTCCCTCGCATCCTGCTCCAGGATAAGCCTCCAGCTCATCTGGTCGATATCGACAAGCATGGCGGCGAGAACAAGAGCCTGAGGGCAGGTCTTGCAATGAAATATTGATCGGTTACAGAGCTTATTTTCCTACTCGCTCAGCAATTTGAATTACTCGATATTAACTGGTTGTGTCATTGCAAGACATGACCCCGGCGTCCACGTATCGCACCGTGCCCCCATGAACCTCTCGCCTACCGGCATGCAATGGTCAAGGACAGTTTCTCAGACAACCTTTCAGACAATTGCTGACGTACTTCATGCACTGCCTGCGCCACTGCTTCCGTGCCGAAGACCAGTCCTTGCAGCGGGAAAAAATGCACATCGCTGATGCCGATTGATGCCAACGCATAGCGCAGGTATGGTGTCAGGAAATCAGTCTGTTTCGCTCGTTCTCCCACATGAAAACCGCCAGAGCTGACCAGTACAAAGGTCGCGCGATCTTTCAGCAGCCCGACCTTGCCTTGCGGCGTCGCGTGGAAACTGCGATTGATGCGGATCACATGATCGATCCACAGTTTGAGCGCAGCGGGCACGGTGAAGTTGTGCATCGGTGTGACGATGAACAGCATATCGTGTTGTTCCAGCTCGACGATCAGGCGTTCCGACCATTCGAATTCTTTCGCATCGGGTGTCGCTTGAGAAGTGACGGCAATTGCGTAAGCACGGTCGATTGGCGGAATGGGTGACTCCACCAGATCGCGTTCGGTGATCTGCACGTTGCTTATTCCCAACGCGGCAATCGCTTCCGTTGCAAGGCGATAACCGTGGCTCACGTCACTGTGCGGGCCGCTGTTCAATAGCAAAATTCGCGTCATGCGCTTGATTCCTGTGTAAGTTGTTCGACGAAATGCATGCCCTTTGCAAGCAGCCCCTGCCGAAAGTAAAAGCGTTGCGCCAGCGCCATATGCAAGCCGGTATCCAGCACGAAATGTTTGCAGTGCAACGCAACGGCTTGTTGCCTTGCTGCTTGCAATAGACGTTCGCCGAGCCGGGAGCGATGCAGCGAGGCCGTTACCACCAGATCGTCGACGTAAATGAAACGGCCGTAGAGTAAATTATCTTGCAGGCGATAACCGGCAAGTCCGACGATTGCGCCATCGCGCCAGGCCGCAAGCAAGCGATACCCTTGCGTGCGTTGCTGCGCGATTTGTGCGTTGTATGTTGCGCGATCGTTCAGATGCGGTCGCAATTCCTTCATCACCGAGAACGACGCATCCAGATCGGCGTCGCTATCGATGTGTTTGATCTCTACCTCATACTGCATGCATTTCTCCAAAAAAAAATTTGGCGCGGCTCTATCGTTGTGCCGACAGAGCGAGGGAGAATCGGTATTCATGTTCCAGTCTAGCGAGCCGATGGCGATTTTCTTAGCCGCGCGGCTAATCCTGTGGCGCCGGCGATTACTCCGGCATCTTGCGGAACGCGATGGCAAAGCGATTCCAGCTGTTGATCGACGTGATGAGTAATGTCAGTTCAACCAGTTCGGCATCGGTGAAATGTGGGCGAACTGCATCCCACACTGCATCCGGGACGTGGTTTTGCGAGATCAGCGTGAGGGATTCTGTCCATTCCAGTGCGGCGCGTTCGCGTTCGCTGAAGAACGGTGTTTCGCGCCAGGCAGCGACGGTAGCCATGCGGCGTTCTGTTTCGCCGGCTTTGCGGGCGTCGGTCACATGCATGTCGAGGCAGAATGCGCAGCCGTTGATTTGCGATGCACGCAGGCGGACCAGCTCCTTGAGCAGGATGTCCAGTGTGCCTTTGTTGATCTGGTTTTCAACACCGATCATTGCCTTGATGGCATCTTTGCCGGCGCTATAGAAGTCGAGTCGAGTTTGCATTTGAAGCTCCTTGATCAGGTAAATCGGAAAGGAAAAATTGGCGTTTCCTGGATGCGTAGTATGCGAATATCATGGCCATGTTAAAAGGGCCAAGAAATGCAAAAAGGACTAGTCCATGAAAACCGCCAAGCCTGACCTGAATCTGCGCATCGATCGCGCGCTGGAATTGCCTATGTATCAACAGATATGCCAACGTTTCAAGACGGCGATCGAGCAGGGGAGCCTGCACGCGGGCGATCGCGTACCGGCAGTACGGGCGCTGGCGACTGAATTGAATCTCGCGCGCGGTACGGTGGAAATGGCTTATCGCATCCTGACGGACGAGGGATATCTGCAGGTCAGGGGCGCGGCCGGCACAGTGGTATCGCCGTCTTTACCGCAGCCAGCCGTCCTCAAACCGCAAGTAGTAATGGCAATGGCCGGACAAGCGCATGCAGCCACCGTCGATCGCGACGGCAAGGCGCCGAAGCCGTTGCAGATGGGTTTGCCTGCGCTCGATGCATTTCCGCGCAAGGTGTGGAACCGGCTGGTTGGGCATCGCTTGCGCGGCAGCGAACTGGCGCGCCTGGGCTATCCCGACCCGGCCGGTTATGCGCGTTTGCGTGAAAGGATTGCGACTTATCTGGGCGTGTCGCGCGGCGTGACTTGTCTGCCGGAACAGGTGTTCATCACGACCGGCTTGCGCAACACGCTGGAACTGACGTTAAGCAGTCTTTCCACTGTCGGCGATGAATTCTGGTTCGAAGATCCCGGCTATATTCTTGCGCGCCCATTTCTGCAGAATGCCGCAGTCAAGCTGATACCGGTGCCGGTCGATGAACATGGATTGATGGTCGAAGCAGGCAAGCGCCTCAGTCCGAATGCAAAATTCGCGATGGTCACGCCGTCGCATCAAAGTCCGCTCGGCGTGACGCTATCGCTGGAACGCCGGATGGCGCTTTTGGAATGGGCCAGCAATGCCGGCAGCTGGATTATCGAAGACGACTACGATAGTGAGTTTCGCTATCAGGGGAGGCCGCTGCCGGCGCTGAAAAGCATGGATCGCAATGATCGCGTCATTTACAGCGGCACCTTCAGCAAGGTGATGTTTCCGGGGTTAAGGCTGGCTTATTTCGTCGCGCCTGTCAGTGCGGTTGCACGCTTTCAGGCAGTCTGCTACAACCTGAACGCAGGTTGCCCATACTTGCTTCAGGCAGGCGTTGCCGACTTTATCGCCGAAGGTCACTTCTCACGACATCTGAAAAAAATGCGCCTGTTGTACGCAGAGCGTCGCGCGGTGACGTCGCGCGTTTTTCAGGAAATATTGGGCGATCGCATACGGATCGATTTGCAACCGGGAGGCTTGCATATACTGGCGAAGCTGGCGGATCACGAAGACGATGTCATGTTGGCGGGCCATGCGCGGACTGCAGGTTTGGCCGTGCCCCCGCTGTCACGCTGGTACATCAATGCAAAGCCGCAGCAGGGATTGTTGCTGGGTTTTGCCAATGTTATCGATGAGAAGGATGCGATACGTCTGGCGCTGAAGCTCAAGCAAGCGTTGACATAGCGTCGCGCTCGTACCTGACGCTTGTACCTGATTATCTGAGCTGATTCAGCCGCGAATTTGAGCGGCAGTGAATTTCAGCCCGAAGCCAAACTATGGCCATTACCCAAGCCAACCTTATGCTGACCATCCGCACCATACAGCGATTGCCCATGCGCACGCAGGAAATTGATGGAACGGCGCACAAAATCCAGGTGGGTATGGATCATGATGCCGTTGCGGTGATTGTTGTCGCGGGCCTGGGCGGCGCGTGTCAGCAACTCTAGCCAGATCTGTTGCAGCTCGCTGCCGCCGGCCGCCGCTGCGGCGTCGCCGCCGGCGCGGCCCGAGCCGAAGCCGACCGCCCGTTGCCATTGCTCGCGTTCCTGCTCAAGCGCGGTGATGCGTTCGGCCAGCTGGGCCTTGCGCTCGGTGATGTGGGGCAATTCCTCGAAACGGCTCTTGATCAGCGCTTCTGCTTCACTATCGAGCACGTCGAGAAAGCTCTCAACCACGACGCGCTCCTGGTTCAGATGCTTGAGCAGAGCGCTGCTCATGACGGTTTTTTGCCGAGCAGGTCGCGTACCGTATCGAGCAAGCCGTCGGCGATTTTTTCGGGGTTGATCTGATAGCGGCCTTCGCTGATGGCCTGGCGTATCTCGGCCACCTTGGCCGCATCGAAATCGCCGGCGCCGGGTTGCAGCAACTGGGTTTGCAGCTGGCGCACTTGCGCAGAGAGTGAGTTCAGGGCGGCTGGCATAGTCGGGCTGGCGCTGTTGGCGGTGCCGGTGGTAGCGGCGTCCGTGGCGGCGGCACGGGCCGCACTATCCTTGCTGGACGCCGCATTGGCTGGGTTCGACACACTATTGAGCGGCTTTGTGGGTTGATCGATTTTCAAGATATTTCCTCTAAGGGATCTGTTCGGTATAACGGCAGCTGGCGCGGAAAGTTTAGGGCTGCGCTCAAAAATGTCTGATTTGTTGCAACAAAAATACTATTAAGAGTTTCGTAAAACATGACAGACGCAGCTAACTGGGGTCAGAGTGAACTTTCTGCGCGCCTTTTGCAGAAACTTCACTCTGACCCCACTTAGCGGGCTACGGAGTACTAGCATCATCGCTAAAAAGAACAAAACCACCCAGTGCGCCCTGTCTTTCTCCGAATCCGTCATGTGGGGTCAGAGTCAAGTTTCGCGATGAGGCGCTGCGAAAGTTGACTCTGACCCCAGATGACTCTCTCTCTGACTAATTCGGTAATTCAACCGAGCCATCGGCGCGGGCCACGCCGCTCAGCATCTGGCCGGTCGGCGTCTTGACCTGGATCGTCACACCAGCAGCGGCATTGGTCATCGCCCGCCCTTCGGTGCTGACCACGAAGCCGGAGCCTTGCGACTGGACTTTGACATTTTGCCCTTGTTGTATCACGCTCGCGCCACGCAGCAGTTCCAGCCGCAACGGCGCGCCCAGGGCAATCCGGTTCGAGGCAATCATGCCGGCGACTTGCTGCGGATTGGTGATCACGCCGCGCGGCAGGGCGCTGAGATCGCCCTGGCGTACTTCGATATCGGCGGCACTCAATGTGTCGCCGGCATTGATGGGGTGGGCGGCGACATAATAATTCGCCACTACCGCTATGTAAACCGGAATGTAGCGGATCCAGGATGGCGTTACGGCGTCACCGCTATTGCCGCCATTGCAGCGCAGGCCGACCGAGACGCGGCCCCACAGGCGGGCGCCATTCGGCAGGAAAGGTTCGAGCGCATCGCAGGCGGGCAGGGCGCCGGACATCGGCGTGTCGATGCGGATGCTGACCTTGCCTGGCAAGCCGCTGGTCTGGGCCAGCAGGAATTGTTCGATCACCGGTTTTGCATAACCGCTCAGTTCCGCCGCTCTGGCGAAGGCGGCCTGGCCGCTGATGCTCAAGCCGGCCGCCACCAGAAAGTGCAAACAGGTAATTACAAAACGGCGTGCAAACCGCCGCTGCCGGAACCAGGTTGCTTGCATATGAACTCCCTCTCTCCAATGATCGTTGCGGCCGTATGTCCGCTAGCAGATTTTAGACAGTAGCCGAACCCGGCCAAACGTCGAACTGGGCGGCGATTCGTCTGTTGTTTGAGTCATTGGATTGAAATGCGCTACCTATAATGATTTGCAACATCACCTGCTGCCGGCGTAAAAATCGGCCGCCAGGTGGTTTGTAAACTAAGGATATCCAATGGCGAATCTGAGTGAATGCAATCAAGAAATCCCGACCACGCTGGCTGCTTTTCTGCGGCAGATGCGTTTGCAGCAAACCGGCGAGAACGGCAAAAAAATGTCGTTGACGGCGATGCACCTGCGCTGCGGTTTGTCGGTGCCGGTGCTGAGCAAACTGGAGACGGGCAGGGTCACCGATCCCAGCGGTTCGACCATCAAGCGGGTGCTGGACGGTTATCAGTTGAGCTTCGACGATTTTGCCAAATACCTGCCCGGACCGAAATGACGGCGGCGCTGTGCATCCGATTCATTCCATCCGTCGAATCTTGAATTAAGGTCGATTTAGCTGCCTGTTCCGGCGATTGCCAGCAGCGACCGCTACCTATAATCGCTTTCATCAAAAGGTCTGTTGAGGGTAGGTACAAGATGGTAGACAAACTGGATGCAGCACTGCGCTTTCAACAGGAAGCACTGAATTTGCGAGCGCGCAGGCAAGAGGTGTTGTCGTCGAATATCGCGCACGCCGATACGCCCAATTACAAGGCGCGCGATTTCGATTTCAGCAGCAGCCTGACGCAAGCCATGACCCAAGGCCGGCAGGCGCAGTCGGTGTCGATGGCCACTACCTCGGCGCGCCATATCCAGGGCGAGGCTACGATCAGCAACGATCCGGACATGCTGTATCGGGTGCCGACCCAATCCAGCATCGACGGTAACACCGTGGAAATGGATGTCGAGCGCGTCAATTTCACCGATAACGCGGTCCACTACGAATCCGGCCTGACCATCATCGGTGCGCAGATCAAATCCTTGCTGTCGGCGATGCAGCAATGATTCTTTCATTTTAGTTAGCGAGGATCAAGCCATGCCATCTTCCAATGTTTCGATGAATATTTTCGACGTTGCCGGTTCCGCCATGAGCGCGCAATCGCAACGCATGAACGTCACCGCCAGCAACCTGGCCAATGCCGACAGCGTCTCTGGCCCGGACGGCAAGCCGTATCGGGCCAAACAAGTGGTGTTCGAAGTGGCAGCCGGCGATCAGCAAGATGCGTCCAGCGCCATTGGCGGGGTGCACGTGGCGGGCGTGGTGGAAGACCAGTCGCCGCTGAAGATGGTGCACGACCCCAAGCATCCGCTGGCCGACGCTAACGGTTACGTCGCCATGCCGAACGTCAACGTGGTGGAAGAGATGGTCAACATGATTACCGCCTCGCGCTCGTATCAAGCCAATGTCGAGGTGCTCAACACCGCCAAGAACATGATGTTGAAGACGCTGACGATCGGCCAGTAGGCAATTTTCTAAGAATTGAATATTCATTGAATCACTAATCCGCGGCCGCCATACCTGTGCCGCATCAGGAGAAAATCACCATGGCAGTTTCGGCCGTTTCACCAACCGACAATAGCGCAGCAGCGGCGCTGGCGGGCGCTGCGTCGAGCAGTTCCGATCAGGAACAGCGTTTTCTAAAATTGCTGGTCACCCAATTGAACAATCAGGATCCCTTGAACCCGATGGATAACGCCGCGCTGACTTCGCAGCTGGCGCAGATGAGTACCGTCAGCGGCATCGAGAAGATGAATACCACGCTGCAGTCGATGGTCAGTCAAAGCGGTTCCAGCCAGACCTTGCAGGCCGCTTCATTGATCGGTCACACGGTATTGACGCCCGGCAGCGCCGTCGCGCTCAAGGGCGGCGCGGCGACCTCGTTCGGGCTCGACATGCAAGGCGCAGCCGATACGGTCAAGGTCAGCATCACCGACGCCGCCGGCAATACGGTGCGCACCATCGATGTGGGGGCGCTGCCACAAGGTACCAAGACTTTGTCATGGGACGGCAAGAACGATACCGGTACGGCGCTGGGCGACGGTGCTTACAAGATCAGTGTAGCGGCTGCCGTCAGCGGCAATGCGGTTGCGGCCAACACGCTGACCTATTCGCAGGTTGCGAGCGTGGCGCAGACAGCTAGCGGTGTCACCTTGAACCTGGGTGCGGCCGGCACGGCGGCATTGAGCGACGTTAAGCAATTTCTATAACTGCGAAGTTTCTATAAATCCGGCATTTTTTTCACTGCTTTTCCGCTATCCGGAAGCTGAAAAAAGTATCGCAAATTGATTTCAAAAGGAGAGAACCATGGGTTTTCAACAAGGCGTCAGCGGATTGAATGCAAGTTCCAGCAATCTCGATGTGATCGGCAATAACGTTGCCAACTCGGCTACCGTAGGTTT
>Ga0207141_10258_pt1 | contig 13151 bp, 8 predicted proteins | sample Alteio_BWMinHeat_5_FD_153553 | JGI IMG/M metagenome (GOLD analysis project Ga0207141, IMG submission 153553) | Enriched cells from forest soil in Barre Woods Harvard Forest LTER site, Petersham, Massachusetts, United States -... | ecosystem: Environmental > Terrestrial > Soil > Temperate forest >... | reverse complement strand
GGACGCGGTGGCGTCCATGCTATACCTCGACTACTCCCGCAAAGAGGGCGAGTGGCTTCCCAACAAATACGGCGGTCGCGAGAATCTGGAAGCGATTGAATTCCTGCGCCAGTTCAATACGGAAACCTATAAAGAGTATCCGGGTATTCAGACCTTTGCGGAGGAATCCACAGCATGGCCCATGGTTTCGCGGCCCATATATCTCGGCGGCCTGGGCTTCGGTCTTAAATGGGACATGGGTTGGATGCACGACACTTTGCAGTACTTCTCTCACGACCCTATCCATCGCAAATTTCATCACAACCAGCTCACCTTCCGCATGCTGTACGGCTTCACTGAGAATTTCGTACTGCCGCTTTCCCATGACGAAGTTGTGCATGGCAAGGGCTCGCTCATCGGGAAAATGCCGGGAGACGAATGGCAGAAGTTTGCCAACCTGCGATTGATGTTCGGCTATATGTTCGCGCAGCCAGGCAAGAAACTGTTGTTCATGGGAGACGAATTCGGACAAGTGCGGGAGTGGGCCCATGACAGCAGCCTGGAATGGGACGTGCTGCAATACCCCGTTCACCACGGAGTGCAGAGTTGGGTGGAACAGCTGAATCGAGTCTATGGCAACGAACCTGCCCTGAACGAACTCGACACGGACCCCAGTGGATTCGAATGGATGGACTGCAACGACAGTGCCGCCAGCACACTCTCGCTCCTGCGCAAGGGAAGGTCGTCGAGAGAAAACATCGTAGTCGTGTGCAACTTTACACCCGTCCCTCGGGTCGGATACCGCTTGGGAGTTCCTAGCGGAGGCTATTGGCGGGAACTTTTGAACAGTGATGCCAAAGAGTATGCAGGCAGTGGGGTGGGAAATGCGGGCGGGGTCATGGCTCAGGAAGAGCCGGCCCACGGACGTCCGTATTCGTTGAACCTGACCTTGCCGCCGTTAGGCGCGCTATTCTTGAAAGCCGAATAGTCGGCATTTTGCCGAAGCCTCGGCACCGCTCTTCCCTGGGACCGTGTCACCGAACGTGACATCGCGAGCAGGCAAATCCTCAAGAGGCAAGCAGGAACTGAAGCCGGTCCAAGATGTGCCGTAACGGAACACCTTTTCCCATTGCGGCATCGACGAACGGAGTCATCTGTTCTAATTCGGGGTGTGAGCCTGAGATCATAATCACGGGCAAGGCGGGATGCCGCAGCTTGAGCCAGGTCGCCAGCTCCAAACCATTCATTTCGGGCATCTCATAATCCAAAATAACGGCGTCGATCTTTCCTTCTTTGGACTCAAACACGTGAAGTGCATGGCGGCCATTGGTGGCGGCTATGACCTCATAGCCATTGCGGCCAAGCAGGGCTCCGTAGAGTTCCCGAATCCCCGCGTCATCGTCCACGCACATCACGGTCGGAGTTTTCATAGGGGAGAGCAGCCCTTTCTTGCCTCGCCTAAGAGGGGTCTAGGACAAGACGGTTGCTAAACAGCTTGCACGTTCCATGCCAGCTTTCGTCGCATTCAAACAACAGTTTTCGCGTGAACGTACACCTCGGCCAATTCCATCACGCTTTCTGTTACCCCCACGCCAGCCAAGGTAAAGGAGAAAGTGAGGATGACCGCTAGGGTTACGATGAACCCTAGCGCGGCTACAGCAGGCACAGTCGCGTTTTTTCGATTGCAAGCTGCCGGTGGGTAGCGCTCCGATGGTGGGCAAGAATCCGGCCAAGGGACATAAAACCGGCACTGCGACATTGAGGTGGATCGCGGCCCCGGGCTCTCTTCCTGACCGCACTCTACGGAGGAACAGCCGGCTCACCTAAGGTAGTTCGCTCCAAACCAGTTGCTTAGCTAAATGCGGCGGCGATGCCCGATACGCTGGGCCCAGGTGGCCCCACCAATTTCAAACAATCTCTAACTCAACAAAACGAATGGTTGCTCCGCGATTATTCACTTAATCACAACCTGCCGACATCGCTTTCGATGTTCTCTGGTACAACGACCAAGCCTATTTAGTAGTTGCCGTCCCGATTATCAGCGGGACATCCAGCGTACCGATTCGGTTCGCCAGGAGATCCATAACCCCGAGCCGGAGCTGATACGAGCCCGGCTTGAGCGGAACATCCAAGTGCACTTGCAGGCCGGAACGCAGCATTGACTGAAATTGTGCCTCGGACGCCGCCCGGAATACCTGCGAGAAGTTGGCGCACTGCTTGCCTGCATTGTCCCAAGCGGCGGCAACAAACTGAACCTGGGGTGTCTTCTGCCCCTTTTCTTCGCTGAGCGCCAAATCGTGGGCGTCGATGAGGATGTCGACCTTCACGGCTTCTGCGTTCTCCTTCGGGGGAACAACTCTTGCTTTCATGATGAGCTGCGTCGAGACAGGTACATCGCGCTGCATCGCCATCGCCACCACATGGTTTGGATCCTCTTTCAAATCCGGGCCATCGGGAATTGCGTAGTAACCGGATCGATAGAGCAGCTTGACGTGGGGACGAGATGCCGTAATCGCGATCTTGCGAAACTTTCCATTCCACTCAACCCCCGTCGGGCGATACGCCACGCTGTAATAGTTGGAGCCAGCCTCCATGGAGTCGGCCATCGCCGCCGCAATATCGTTGCGATTGAAGTGCGCCCTTCCTCCTGTGATCTCGGCAATATTCCGCATGGTCTGAGTAATGCCGGCATTCTCCTCATCCTGACCCGAACTGGTCTCGTAAGACTGAGATGACCCGAAGATTTCCGAGCCGCGGGTCAGCCCCGTAGCTCCTACTCCGACCACGCCCCGCGCATCGACTGGATAGACCGCAATTCGATTCGCCGCCAATAGCTCCGCCAGCTTATGCAACTCTGGGGCATTACCGGAAACGTCGAACGGGAATCCGCCGGAGATCCAGATCAGGTTCTTACGCTGTGGCACCACAGCCAGGGCGTGCGCGAGCTCTGTGAGGGCGTCCACCGTGTACTGTACTCGCGATTCCAGCTTGCGCTCGTACTCCCCGCCCAAAACTTCGATCATCCGGTTGAGCAGCTTCGGTTGGGTCGCGGCCGCTGACTCCTTGAGTTCGCCAATCGACGCTGACAACTCTCTCGCATTGGAATAGGTCCAGTGTGAATGAGTCGATAGCCACTGTGCCGCCGCGATCAGTTGATCGGGACTGTCTGTAAAACCCTGCACCATTCGCAGTTGCGAGCCCAGCGAATACAAGGCAACTCTCTTTCCATGAGGAAGCTGCTTGAGGAAGTTCAGCACTCCATTCCTGGCGACGGCCAGATCTTGATGGTCGGTATTCAGAGAATCGAAGAGCAGAACGGTCAGCGCGCCTTGCTCGGCGCGACTTACATAATTGGTGAAAACGCCATCCGGAAGATTGAGCGCGATTGTTGGGCGTGGGGTTACATCAGCGCGCCGCTCTTCAAAGGCATCAATCTCTTGCGCCTTGCCGTTATCCATCACTCGAAAATCCTGCGCATTGAGGCCGTGAACGGGCTTGCCATTGCTGTCGCTCACCACCACATCGAGCGTCACAACCCGGGCTGTCGATTTAAAAGTCGCAGTCTCTTCTGCCGCGGCAGGCACGGCGTGCGCAATCAGCCAGATAGGGCCGCAAAACAAGAGTGCGATCAGGCGACTTGTGTAAGAAATCGGCATCCGAGGTTCGCTTATCTTATCCCAAAACCTACCATTCGATGCGGGTTTGCCGTCCGTGGGGATACGACAACGCATCCCCGCCTGTCGGTACCAGTATTAAGGTGGTTAATGTAAACGCCTCGACGGTTAGGGTCGCAATAGCTCGCAACAGAAAGGCGTCCGGCGCCGCAGGTTCGCGGCCGGTTTTTGGCCGCTAAGCTGGCGTACTCGGCCGTTTTGGCGCTCGGGACCGTCGTTAGTTGTTAGGAAAAAACGGACTTTCAAGACAAACTAGAAATCCGCAGGCATGTTAGGAGAGGCGCAGGAATCGCCTCTCCCTTCTGTCGTCGCAACGCGAATCTTTTCGTCAGGATGAGTAACAGTTCCGATCTTCGCAGGGACCAGGAAATGCCGGGCCGTTCGGACCCCGCCGATGGTGGATCAATGCACCGGTTGGGCAGTTCCCACAGATCCCCGAGCCAGCGCGCCCAGCGTAGCCAATTTTGCCTTTCTTGCCGCTGCGGCAGCGCGTGCCGCATTAGGCTTCGACCCGCTCTCCGTCGCCACCTGTGAAGCATTCTGGTCGCTGCTGATCGATTCATCTACTGCTGTACAGGAGCCTGCGTGAATGGCTTTCCCCGCGATGGTTTCGTACCCAAAACCAAGAAGCTTGGTGATGGTTTGCGGCTTCTTGATGTCGACTCTCAACCGTGCCCAGCCATAGTGGATCTTTCCGGAGATGGCGAACTCGAATCCGAGATAGCCAACCTTGGTCAGTGGAAAGTTACCGCGATGGTGATTGATCGTTCCGTGACCGTATAACTGACCATAGGTGAAGAGCATCCCGTAGGAATTTCCCTTGCCGAACTGCCCTTTGGAGCCAATCACCGCGCCTTTCGTTAAAGCCGCTGGAAGCCCGTTACTCGCCAGCAGATCGTTGGCGGCCTGCGTGTTCGGGGTGAGGAACGCGCGGTTCCAGTAGAACGCGTTTGAGCGCGTCACAGACGGATACGGGAACGTCTGCGCCAGATTAAACGGAGGGAACTTCTCGTTGGCCGGATTGAATGGGATCGTCAAAGTTCCCAGAAGCGAGTGGGAGGTCGTTTTGCAGATCACACGGGCATCCGCTGGCAGCGAACAGGCCAAAAGTGCGACGCCGGCCGCGCTCGCCGCGACAGCATAAGCATTGAGTTGTTGATCGATCCTGGAAGCGAGCTTGGAATTCTCTGCTCGACGCATAATCGGCTCCTTCGAACCAATATCCTTTCGCTTACATTGACGTGAGTGCGCAGCACCGCTAAGGATGAATAAACACGTAGCCCGCGCCAGCGTAGAAATTGTTGCCATTGCCACTGCCGGGCGCTGTAGCCACGATGGTCTTTCCACTTACGATCGCCCCTTGCCCAAAGAACGATCCCAAGTGTGCATCGGAGCCGGTAAAGGTCGCATCCGGGTTGGTGGAGTCCTTCCATCCGCTCGCCGGCTTCAGGAAGAGAAAGGCTGCCCCTTCGGCTCCGAAGTAGTTACCGCCGAAAAGGTAATCTCCAGTTACGATCGAGTTGCCTTTTATGTCTACGGAATATCCGTACCAGTAATCGCTTCCGGGAGCTGTCAACTCCGCTATCTGGGTCATGTCCCTCCAACCGCTTTGAGGCTTTACGAAGACGTACAAAGCAGATGGGGTATTTCCGCTTTCCGAGAAGACCGCCGTGTTTCCGTCAATGGCTGCTGCCCACCCAAAATCCAGCTGAAATCCACCGTCGGATGCGGTGACTTCGGCCGTTTCGGTCATGTTCTGCCACCCGCTTGTCGGCTTGACGAACACATACCCCTTGCCGTTGCCGGTTAAGATCTGCGGCGCGCCCGCCACCACCGTGTCACCGCTGATGCCAACCGACCAGCCGAAGTTGTCGCCACTCGCAATGTCCGACGATACCAGCTCCGCCGTCTGCGTCATGTTCTTCCATCCCCCGGCCGGTTTCACGAACACACAGACCTCGCCTTGTCCGTTGGCAAAATCGCCAGGGGACCCGGCCACAATCGTGTCTCCGCTAAACGACACGGATTTGCCCAGCCAACTCAGCTGCGTGTCGGACGTGGTCAGCTTCGCCGTTTCCGTCATATCCTTCCAGCCACCCGCAGGTTCCACATAAACGTAAACCGCACCCATCCCTTGATTGGCTCCGGGACTGCCCACCACGATGGTGTCCCCAATGATGCTTACCGAATTCGCAAAATAGCCGGCCTGATCCGAGGGTGTCAGCCTCGCGACCTGCGTCACGTTTTTCCAACCGCCGCTCGGTTGGACAAAGACGTACGCCGCCTGTCCGTTGAGGTGGATATCCTCCTCGGAAGTTCCCACCACCAGCGTGTTCCCGCTCATCGCGACCGATTCGCCAAAAAAAGTAAAGTTTGTATCGGTGCTGGTTAGCTTCGCCATCTGCACCCACGGACCCGGTCCAGACGCACCGGCCTTCGCTGACATTCCAGTTCGCGGAACCGCTTGCCTCCACGCAAAGCCCGGAGCCCGCGGTTGTCCTGATAGATCGGAGTGAAACACCAGGGAGAAAACTAATACTGCAAGGCAAACCAAAAGCGCTTTCCGCATACGGACCTCCTTCCGGAAAGCTCGAACTGAAGGGTGAGAACCCGCTGAACTGCGCGACGGAAATACGTCGCCTGCCGAAGGATTGTCCAACTCACTCGCCCGCCTGTCAACCGCATTTCGCGCCTTCGATTTGCACAGCTCAGAGGAGGGCGAGTTCGTCAACGGTGTGAGCCCATCACTGCTAAACACGCTGCAGACAAACTCTCGATTCGTATCAGGGTATGCCTTCATGCACTGCCGTAAGTCGCGGCAAAATGGCTCCGTCCCAGAACACCGAATATTACCGACTGCCACAGTTGGAAGAACTACCCGTGCGTCGGCCATGCTAAGCTTTGACCCACGCCACGACGCTGCATCAGTGGAGTTCTTGTCCAGGAGATTCTGTGTTGATGACAAACGTGCCTTCATCCGGGCACCTGATCTCGACCATAGCTATCTGCTGCTTGCTGAGTTCAGGCGCGGTCGCTCAACAAAACCAGACGGCTACGTCGCCCGATGCGCATCCTGCCAACGCGCAACCACAAACCGCGCCCCAAGGGACCAACCCAATGCACAGCGGGGTGACACTTTTCCGACTTCTGCAGCGCAAGTCGGTGGTGTTTCCCGACCTGGCTACCAGCGTGGGACCGATCGGCAGCTGGCAGAAATTCGAACTGGCAGCAAACAACAGCGTGGCACTGTCCACGATTGGCGCTGCGCTGGTTGGCTCAGCCTACGGCCAAGCCACCAACAGACCCTCGGGATACGGCCAGGGCGGCGAAGGATATGGCAAGCGCTTCGGAGCAGACATGGCCCGCTCCGCTTCGGACAACTTCTTTGGAACCTTCCTGATCGCTTCCGTCTTGCACGAAGATCCCCGCTTCTATCTGAAGGAGCATCTTTCCTTTAAGCAGAGGGTCAAGTATGCCGCGGTCAGGGTAGCGGTCACGCGCAGCGACTCGGGAGAGCGCGTCGTGAACTTTGCCGGACTGCTCGGCCCCCTCGCGGCCGAAGCTCTGGCTGACACTTATTATCCTGAAGGCGACCGGGATGTCGGCAGCACCTTCATCCGCTACGGAGTCGACCTGGGCTGGAGGTTCGGTGGAAACCTTTTGCGCCAGTATTGGCCGAGCATCAATAAAAAGTTGCGACTGCTGCCCCCCACGGCCGAGGCGGCAACCCCGCCGCAATGAGGCAATCGCATTCACCCTGCTGCACACTTTTGCCAACCCGGACGGAGCCAATCCGATCGGAAAGGTGTCGTGCGGGCCAGCCGCGGCAATTGGAGCCTCGGCAATTCCGGCTTCGCGAGTGAAACCAACTGCAGCGAGTCCCATTAGCTCTGACCGACTTTTCTCTGACAGGCCGGACGCAAAAGAGCTCGGACTCGTTGTTGACAATTTCTAGGCCGTTGACTACCGACCCGCATGGGCGGATAATCGGCCCTATTCGAGGTGGCCCTCATGAAGTTCGCTCAGCGGCCCCGCACTGCAGCTAGGCTTACCGCTTCAGTTCAGAAATCCCTCAATCTGTATGCACTCGCAGCCGGGGCGGCCGGAGTGGGAGTGCTGGCCCTGGCTCAACCAGTTCACGCAAGAATCGTATATACTCGCGCACACCAGAAGCTCCCGGTTAACCAAGACTTCTTTCTAGATCTCAATCATGATGGGACAAACGATTTTGTGTTCCGCATTGCGACCTTCACTCTGCGCGGGACTTTCACGAATGGACCCTATGCCGAACTGACGGTTGCCAACGCGCCCCAAACGCACTCCAGTGGAAACGGAATTGTCAGGAATGGCTCGTGCGCAGCCGCATTGTCGGCGGGAGCCCGCATCGGACCGCAGGCACAGTTGACCAATGGCGCTCCGATGGGCATAGTTCAAGTCATTTCCGGCAAGGCAGCCTACCATTGTCCATGGGCTGATTCAGGCAAGAGCGTCGACAATCGCTACCTGGGAGTGAAATTCACCATCAAGGGGAGATTCCATTACGGCTGGGCACGGTTCAACGTGAGAATTTACAGCAATCCTGAACCTACCGCCAAGGCCGTTTTGACCGGCTACGCCTACGAAACTATCCCCAACAAACCGATCATCGCCGGTAAGACACACGGTTCGGACGCGATCGTGGAACCTGGCACGCTCGGTCACTTAGCACGAGGAGCATCTGCAATTCCGGGTTGGCGCGTGAAACAAACGGCAGCGACCACTCATTAGTTCTGAAGCGATTGTTTTCTGCCTGGACCGTTGGATCGAATATCGGCTAAGCAGGTGCATTTTGGCAAAGTATAAGCTGGTGATTCTCGCTTTTTGCGCTGTAGCTCTTTTTTCGCGGGGCGCAAGGCTCGATGCCCCAATACCGCCCACCTTGTTCGGTATGCACATGACGGGTGGGATGGTTAACGCCGAACCGTGGCCGGTTGATCACATCTGCGTGCACCCGCCGGGTTGCGACGGTTTCGCAGGGGTCAGCCTCTGGGATAGTGCTATACCTTGGACCGTCCTCAATCCAGCAGCCGACGTCTACAACTGGAGGTTCCTGGATACATGGATGAACCACGCCGCCGCGCACGGCGTCGATTTGGTTTACACATTCGGCGACACACCCCAGTGGGCCTCATCCGTTCCCAACGACCGGTATTGCGCCGACATCCTGTTTTATCCTCCGGGTACCTGCGATCCGCCCAATGACCTCAGGTCCGATGGAACTGGAACCAACGAACACTGGAAGACATTTGTTCGAGCCATCGCCACCCATGTCAGAGGACGCATTCACTATTGGGAGGTCTGGGATGAAGCCAACAACAACGGCGAGGTCAACGGCAAGAGAACATTAGGGCGAGGCCGCTGGGTGGGGACCATCGCCCAGCTACTTCGCATGGCGAAAGACGCTCGCCAGATTATCTTGTCGATTGATCCGACCGCCGTCATCTTGAGTCCGTCGGGCGGGATCGAAACAGCTCCCGGTTTGTCCTGGTTCGATCAATACTTCAGCAAGGGCGGCGGAAAGTACGCCGATGTGATCGCCTTTCACGGCTATGTGCAAGGTTATACGAAAGGGCTTCCTGTTCCCGAGAACTTAATCCCGATGCTGGATGGCGCGGGCAGATTCAGATCCATCCTGACCAAGTATCGACAGAATCACAAGCCTCTTTTTGATACCGAAGCCAGTTGGGGCGTTTCGCAAAATACAGGCCTCACCGATCCGGACATGCAGGCGGGCTTCGTGACTCGTTTTTATCTCATCCATCAGTCAGAGAATGTAGCGCGCCTCTACTGGTACGAATGGGACAATCTGCAAGCGGGCACTCTGTGGACGTGGAACACCCAAGGCGACCTGGCAGTGGCCGACAGCGCCGGCAATAACGTCGGTGTGTTGTTCGGCTACGGAGACGGTACCTTTCAACCACCCACTAATCTCAATACAGGAACGGGGAGCACACCCGCCTCTGTCGCGGTTGCCGACTTCAATAACGATGGCTTTTGGGACGTGGTGGTGGCGAATGCCGGAAACAAGACGGTGAGCGTATTCCTGGGCCATGGGGATAACACGTTCGGAAACGCCAGGAATTCTAACGCCGGCACCACTCCAGTCGCAGTGGCGTCTGCGGATTTTAATAAGGACGGCATAGCCGATGTGGCCGTGGCCAATGGCGGAAGCACCACCGTGAGTATCCTGATTGGCAATGGAGACGGCACTTTCAAGCCACCACTGACCGAAACTGTGGGAAACAATCCTACCGCGGTGGCGACGGGGAACTTCACCAGCAGCGGTAATGTGGATCTCGTGGTGGCCAACGGCGGAAGCAACAACGTGAGCGTGTTGCTCGGCAATGGAGACGGCACGTTCCAAACTGCCCACAACTACGGCGTGGGAACTACTCCTATGTCAGTGGCGACGGGCACCTTCACCGGCGGCAAAGTGAGCCTCGTGGTGGCCAACGCAGGAAGCAGCAACATCAGCGTGCTGCTCGGCAATGGCGATGGCACATTCCAGGCGGCGGTGCCGTACCCCGCAGGCACGAGCCCAACTTCGGTAATCGTCGGCGACTTCAATAACGATAAAAAGATGGACATAGCAGTAGCCAACGGCGGAAGCAACAACGTCAGCGTGCTGCTCGGCAATGGCGACGGTACCTTCCAGGCGGCGGTGCCTTTCAACGCGGGCAGCGTGCCCTACTCCATCGCGGCGCAGGACCTTAATGGGGACAAGTGCCTCGATCTCATCGTTGCGAACAAGAGCAGCAACAATGTGAGCGTGCTTCTGGGCGATTGCAAGGGTGGCTTTTCGAGCACGCCGCTAAATTCTGCTGCAGGCAGCACCCCGGTTGCGATGGCGGTTGGATATTTCAACACCTATCGGAATAACCTTCCGGGAACTCTGCTCAAACCCGGCGTCGCCTATCAGCAAACCTACAATTGGATGGTAGGGAACTTCATGTCTCGGTGCACCAATTCGGGGACGATCTGGACTTGCCACTTTGCTGGCCCCAACGGATACGAGGCGCAAGCGGTGTGGGACGCCTCCCAAAGCTGCAGCCACGGCGTGTGTACGACAAGCAACTACACATTTGACTCTAAATACACGCAGTATGTTACGGTCTACGGTCAGGTCAATTCCACAAACGGTTCCACCGTACCGATCGGCTATCAGCCCATCCTGTTACAGAATCACTCGCAAGCGTTGGAGCAAGGCGGGATCGATCGTTAACCCCTGTTCGAGTGCTGTCGCAACTTCGCGTACTCTATCGTGGCTTTTTTCACGGTACTGCGAGATGGTCTGCGCGATCATTGGCGTGATTCTTACGCCATTGATCCGTACGCTTCTATCGCCGACCGCCAGCGTGGTTCCTTCCTCTCTCTGAAAGACCCGGTCAGAAAGGTCTCGGAGGACCAACCATCACCGACTGCAAACCCGGTCCGCCCGGACTGATCTTAAAAGGGGATCCGCTCAGTTCGGTGGTCGAGCCGTCCGAATTAATCTGCAGAAGTCCGACGGAGGAATCGGGAGAACCATCCTCCGCCACCACCACATAACCAGTCAGTATCGTGTTCATCCCGGCTGTCGAAACGGTCTCGTTACCAGGATTATTCAAGCTGGTGATGTTTATGTAGGAGAGGCTTAGCGGTGCCTCTCCAAATGCAAGCGAAGTGATCTGCTTCGAGGAGTTATTGCTCACGAACAGGAACTTCTCATCTGCGCTGAGCCACACATTGCTGGAGCCGACACCAGCGCCCAGGCTTCCGTCGCCGCCGAAGTTATTGTCTTTCCCCAACGACCCGTCGGCATTAATGGGATAAATCTCGACTTGCGTCGAGGACTTGGTAGTATCACCGAAAATCGCGTAGGCGCTGTCCGCACTAATGTCTACGCCAGACGCACCACCCGTCGCGGGATAAGGCCCATGCTCCGTCAGCTTTCCGTTGGCTGCAATCGAGAAGGAGCCAACTTTCTTCACGCCCCCATAGCCGACCACTAGCGTCTTGAAATCGGGCGCCGCCCTCATGCCCGCAATTACGTCCGCTGACGCGTATGTACCCGAGAGCTTGAGGCTGCAACCCGAAAGGATCTGCCACACCCCAATATTCTTGGTTGAACTGTAGGCCGCAAACACGAAATTCCGTGTCACCGCCAGCCCGATCCCGTGGGCTTTTCCAGAACCGTGCGGGTCTTTGAAGTTGCCCACTTTGGTTACGACCTTTTTAACGACCTTGAAGACAGCGATATCGTCACTACCCGCATCGCTGACAAAACCGCAGACTGTGTTAGCGCTCGCCGCCCCAAGCACGATTCGGTTCAGGCCCGCGAAGCCGCCACCGATGCCCTTACCGCCGGTTGGCGCGGTGGCGGGGCCGCTCAGCGTAGTCCCCGTGAACTTGAAAAATGATACGGTGTTCGACCCCTTGAGATCGTTGTTCGTCACCACTTCCGGATGGCTGCCAGCCGCTTTCACACTCCCCGACCAAACCGTAGCCACTATTGCAACTAGTGCCGCAGCTATGAACGACGCGAACAGGTTTTTCATGGTGTTCTCCTTATCCGTCGGACTCGGCCAATTTTCACTGGAGGAGTTTCCCTCCAAAGCCGACTACTGTCAACGTGCAAGTGTTTGCGGTCCGGCGCACCTCCGCGGTATTGACGCCGCAGAACCGGAAGATCCATCCGCACCCATGCTAGACTCGCCTTAGCTGCTGCTCATGCGGATTCTCACCCGCTACATCCTCCGCGAAGTCACGGCTCACGCCCTGATCGGTGTGGCAGTCTTTACCTTTGTTCTGTTCACCCGCGATCTCGGACAAATCCTCGAACTGGTGGTTCGCAACAGTGCTCCCTTGCCCAGCGTTGCTGAGGTCTTCTTCTTTATTGTTCCCGTAACTCTAACCATCAGTATTCCCGCAGGCGTACTGGTCGGAATTCTAATCGGCCTGAGCCGTCTCGCCGCCGACAGCGAAATCACGGCCATGCGAGCCAGCGGCATCGGCGTGTGGAGCTTCCTGCGGATCATCTCCATCTTTGCCGTCGCGGCGTGGCTACTCGCACTGGCCAACGGAGTTTATCTGGCGCCCCAGTCGCAGGCGGCCATGGTTCATTTGCAGGACCGCCTGAAAGCTTCCCAAGTATCCTTCGAAGTGCAGCCGCGAGTGTTCTACGAAGGTTTTCCCGGACTCGTGCTTTACGTCCAGAACGTGAAAGCAGCCCAGGGCGCGGCCATCTGGAAGGGCGTTTTCATCGCCGATACCAGCACCCCATCCTCCCCGCGAATCACCTTGGCGCGGCAAGGCATTCTGGTCAGCGAGGGACCGCAGACTCTGCATCTCCACCTCACCGACGGATCGACTCACGAGCTCGATCCGAAAAGCTCTGACCATTACCAGATTTCTACTTTCGAACAAACTGACATCCCGATTCCGGTGCCTCAAGCTGACAATTCCAAGGAACAAGAACTG